>Ga0208547_1000514_pt1 | contig 22193 bp, 19 predicted proteins | sample DEB08_DNA_5_FD_185501 | JGI IMG/M metagenome (GOLD analysis project Ga0208547, IMG submission 185501) | Aqueous microbial communities from the Delaware River and Bay under freshwater to marine salinity gradient to study organic matter... | ecosystem: Environmental > Aquatic > Marine > Coastal ...
ATAGCAGGGATGTATGTACTATTCACTTTTGGGCCAGTCATCTTTGGTGACGAAAAGCCGCCTAAATGGACACAGGACATACTCCCCGACTCCACGACCTTTGAAGGTGCTGGAGAGTGGCTAGAGACACAGAATCGCAAGGCCAAAATGAAAGTAAAAACATCAAAAGCACAAGATGTTTATGATCTTTCAGAGGTCCTAGCGCAAGGCATTTGGTACCAAGAAAATGGCTACCATAATGGTGATGCGCCCCAGCGTTGGATAGACGCCAGATACAACGAAGCAAATGTTTATCCTGGCGACACTATTCAAATCCCGAACAGCGTCTATCACGTCGCAGTCCTAAAAGAAATTATTCCCAAATATGGCGGTGACAAAACCATCATCGACGTGCAATATAACCTATTTACTATCGCCAAAAATGGCAGAGATACGGTAAATATTGCATACAACTGGGACTCACAATCTTTTTCCGCAGACGGATTGTCGAGAGGGCCAGCACTACAAGCTTGGCAAAACAATCAGCTCTGGCTAGTTGTATCAACAGACTCCTTCTATACCCAAATATCGAAGGATGGCTATCAACTAAGAATGCTCACACCCAAAACCAAGTAAGCAATGAAATCTATACAAAAACTTTCTCTTACAAAAATGTTTTGGGTTGTAGCAATCATATTGCTGGCAACCCTTAACCCCATTGGCATCTTCACTACTGAGGTTGTCACGACGACAACCGTCGCAAACAACGAAGCAACGATTCTGCACGAGTACCGCTGGTTCCTAATCACATTATGGAAATCAAGTGAAACCATTGGATCAACTGGCGTAACGGCTGGAATTGTTTCCGCAGAAAAATACTGGCCAAGACTAGTGATTATAGGCATCTGCTTATTTCTCCTAGTTGCATGGTCTCTAAAGAAAGGGAACCGTCAAAAAATTATTGATTTTTTCTCACGGACCTTCATGCGAGAAAATATCATTGGTCTCATTATCTTACCCATTGTTTTATACCTCGGCCTCGGCTATGGTGTTGGCTACGGAGAAGATATCTATGGATGGGTGGTACCACGGGGAATAAGGATGTCAATCATCTTTCCAATGGTTTATATTGGCACCCTCTACGGCTGGCTATTTCTGTTTACACTAAGAACAGATAGTAAAGACGTGAAGACTGTTGCAAATATTAGCGGCACCGTCCTTGATCTCCTTTCTATGATCGAGATGCGTTGCTGGCTTCTACTACCAGCAACGGCAACACTATACATCTGTGACATCTTTGGAACTGGATGGATGAAGGGTGTCATACCTGCTGTTGTCATACTCTACCTCACAATTGAGTTTTGGAGACAGGGCGGGCTGATCATTGAAGGCCTGATGACTATCAAACGTCCTGAGCAAGAACAAGCCAATATTGGACCCCAAGGAGCAACACATATTCTATACCGAGAAAAACCTCTACCATTCAATTTTTTTGAAGGTAAGGCACGCACTTTCTTGTTTACCCGCTTTGCGAGAAACAAAAATGGTCAGATCAGAATAGATAATGTTGCTCGACGTGACGCCATTCAGCTGGTGCTGCACTTCTACGACAAGTTTAACATCAGATTAAGGGGAGAGTTTTTTATTCACCCCAAACTATTTGATCCATACCGCCTTAATCTAGTCGGAGGAGAGGAGTTCATGACCAGCTTACAGAGAGGCAGTAAGGAGAACATAATTGTTTCAACCCTACAATCTGTACTGGAGTCAGTGGGCTCACTTATGCCCGCAGACGAACTCTTTCGCACAGCACAACTTGGAGCCCTCCTGGACACTATTCTTGAACTTCATACAGAAAATAGTGTAGCCAAAATCAAGAAGCTTGAGGAGTACCTCGTAAGCGAAAAGAAGCTTAAGCAAGCCCATGTGGATGATGTTCGCCGATTCAGCACTTCAAACTATTTTGAGTCAACGAGTGATGGAAAGTGGTATACAGTACTAAATGGAATTTTTGGCATTGCAAGGCCAATCCAGGTTGGTGACGTATTCTATGACGACCCAGAACTCCAACGAAAGATGGAATTAAAATCAGCTGAAGAAAAAGAGCAGAAAGGTCAAATTGTTGAAGCGAGTACTTATTCCAAGGTACTTAAAAAGATGGTTGACGCTGCACCAGAGAACGTTGACGAGAATCTACTAGCCATCATGGCTGGACAGATTACAGGAAAAGATCCTGGTAAGTTTGACGTCAAGAAGAACAGGATTGGTCTTGATGGAGATTCAACAACCGCACAACTCATTGCGGAACTGTTAAAAACCATACGATCAAACTAACAAACCACAAACCAGCCCCCGGGGCTGGTTTTTTAATACCTAAAATCCAGATTCATCAACACGAATGTCACCACCATCAGTGACCTCCAAATAGCTATCAGCATCAACAGTGGTGATAATGAGGCGCATAATACCAAATACACCAAGCATCACCGTTAGGCCAACAATCCCCCATACCAAGTGACGAGAATACTGATTCGTATCCTCTCCCTTATTTTTAGAAATGAAGTATCGGACGAGACCCCAAATAAAATAAGCCACTGCTGAAACCAGCAACAGCTGAATAAGCGGATTTACAAGAAAAACAACGATACGTCGGACCAGTTCGATCATAATAGGTTAGCTCCTTACCCAAGCGGTGCATGAATATGCACCGCAAGTGTAAAAAGCCAAAAAGACTTAAGAAATTCGGTTGAAGGTACCACCCTGACCAACACCAAGAGTAGAACCGATGAATGCGATGATTCCCCATAGAGAGGTAACCACAAGCATAGCAATAATACCACCGATCATAGCTGATCGAGCAGCTTCCTTGTCTTCTGGCCCCTTTGCAAGTGCGTATCGCACTACGTTGTATAGGAAATATGCAAGCGCTACACCTGAAAGAATAGTGAAGATACTGTTCACCCAAACATTGAAGTTTGTAAGGTTGTCTCGAACTGCGGTATCGTCCACAATTGGAACATTTGGTTCAAGCGGATCAATCTGGAATCCAGCCTGTCCACCTGGCGTAACTGCCTGTGCGGCTGCATCCTGGAACCCAAGCATAAGGGTCATTACTGCAACTCCTGCACCTGCAAAAAGTCGATTAAGTTGTGCTTTCATATTATTCATATAGTTAGCTACGTGCCGAACACTACGATGTGTGTTCATACTAATAATGCACTAGTTAAATTATACCGTGCGGAACTTTCAAGTCTAGTACCAACTCAAAAGCTCCGTGGATTAGGGTACTACTGCTGCAGATAAATTCCGGGAGCATTTGCAGTACCACCAATACCGATTCCAAACGTAGATGCAACAAAGGCGACAATTCCCCACAGACTTACCAGTACAAACATTCCAATGATTCCCCAAACTAACCATCGTTTTGCCTCTTGACGCTTATTAGCATCACCCTGTGCTCCAATCAAACGAATCAGTCCCCAGATAAAGGTAGCCAACGCAGCACCAGAAAGAAGCGCCACTACTGATGTTCCGATAATTTCAGCAAAGCTATCAATAATCCCTTTCAGGGTACTGGTATCAGCTCGGGCTGCTTGTGGCAAAACAGTCGCAAATACCGCAAGCCAGAGGAAGAAGTTACTAATGTGTTGTCGCATAATAATGTATATCTAAACGATTAATGATTACGAACCGGTTCGGATCTGATCAACGGTACCCTGAATTGCCTCCGCAATAACCCATGCCCCCAAGAGGATCGCTCCACCAATAACTGCTGCAAGCAAAGCCTGTTTCCCTTTCTTAATCTTCTCCTGATTTCCCCCTGCTGTTACCAACAAGAATCCAGCATAGATGATGGCCAAAGCAACTAATGGAATACCGATTACAAACACGATTGTAATGAGCTGCCGAATTACATCAGGGATATTATCGTACGCAATCGGGTTTTGTAACTTCTTAAAATTGTCCCCGAGATTAGTAGTATTTCCCCCTCCGCCACCACCGGTACCACCCGCCCAAGCTGGTGGAGTGAAAGCTGGCCAGTTTGGATCACCCTCGTTAAAACCGTCACTACATACCGCTGAGCAGTTATATCCAAGAATGCCGGGATACTGTGAAGGATTAAGTTGCCAAGTTGAGGGGTTGATGTAAGAGTTCATCTCAGCCGCACCATCAACATACCCCTTTAGGCTCAGATAACAATCAACACTTGCTGCTCCGGAACACCCTGTCTCACCGACCTTAAAGCTGTACTGCATTTTACCATTTCCAGTACTTGATGAAGGAACGTTAAATTCAACACCGTGAAGCCTTTGTGCAAATCCGCCCGGAGGGCTATTCATAAGATCAACCTTGATCCGCTTACCTGCACAATCATCAACATCAACCTCGAATCGCACTCGCTCCACCTTACTTCCAGTATGGGGAGGATTAGGATTCCAGTAATACCAACCGGAGGGCTGTAAGCCACTCGGGAAAAATGTCGGTGAACGAAGTTCACAGGCTGCTTGCGCATCTGTCGGAGCTGCGAAAAGACCAGCCCCAAACAGTGTCAATATTCCAATAATAAATAGTAGGCGTCGATACATAAGCATTAAAGATCCAAGAATGTGTAGGCTCCGTCGACCCCGAGAATCTCAAGGACAGTGGCAACGATAAGCCAAGCCACCATGATGATAATTAAACCAATAAAGAACTTACCGAAGGCTTTCTTTGCTTTCTGTCGTGCGGATGGGTTTCCTCCACTGGTTAGGAACAGTATACCAGTAACAACAGCAATTATCGCTGCAATGGGGACGACCAGAATGAAAATGTAGTCAATTACATTTTCGATCAATAGTACAAAGAAATTATAGTCACAATGTAGTGCTTCATCAGGAACCCCGTCGCCATCCACATCTACGGCCGGCTTACTAGAGTCACCACAAGGCACTAGTCCACCCGCTGGCCCGGTATTTACATTCCCTAGTCCAACTTCATCAACTTCCTCGAACATAGCTTCAAGCACAATGTCCTTATTCAACGTAACGATTAGCCCGGTAGCACGACCAACTACCTGAAATACATCAGGAGTGGTTGGATTGTCATCATGATCAACCTCTTGTCGCCAACCCACAAAACGAGAACCCGCATTTGGCTCAGCAATCAAATCAAGCACACTACCCTGCGGATATGTACCAGCTCCGCCAGGAACCGCACCATCTCCAACAATATTAATGGTGAGTGTTTGGTTCTGGTTTGCATTAAAATGAGCCTTAAGTGTTCGATCAGAACCCATGGTGACCACTGCTCGCTGCGCTGTCACCTGTGATCCATCCTCTAATTCCCAATGAGAAAAGACATATCCAGCATTCGGTCGCGCATCAATATTTACCTCACTATTAATAGGATAGACACCCCCTCCCTGTACAACTCCACCAGGAATTGGGCCGGCGGGAGTTGATACCACCTCAAGCGTCAGCTCATACTGTTTCTGCAATGCCGTTCCCTGCCAAGGATTAACGCGAGAACTTGCGTCACAAGCACCAAAACAATGGAATCCCACCATATCTCTTCCCGTAGTACGAAGCGAATCACCACGACTGCTGTACAGTACTCCTTGCGCATCAACCGGCGACACATCGATAATCTCAATGAAATACTGACACGCCGGGAACAATGCCAAATCACAAGGACCATCGCCAAGCTCAGCCGTTGTCGTAAACTGCGCTAAATCAAGATTCGGATCATAAGGATTACTAGCATCAAAACCAAAGAGTGCATCATCAAAGGTAATGGTCTCAGCAGACACTGGTGCTGGTGGTGGAATAAACGTGTTCTTAGCATCAAAAGTAACTTCCAGTGTTTTTCCGTAACAATTCGTTGCCAGCCAATCAATTTGTACCGGTATACTACTTCCTGTGTATGCAAACAAAAGATTTCCTTGCGGTGAAAAACTAACTGGCCCAACCGTACACTCTCCAAAATTTGTCGGGGTACTTGTCGCATTACCACTCGGCAAATTTGGCGCTGTACCAGATGCAAACACAGCGGTCAGGGTTCGATTCTGATTACTCAAAAGCACCTTAATATTAGGAGACACTGCCACCCTGCTTCCTCCTTCTAGCCATTCAACAAAATAACTTCCCGCATTCGGGATCGCACGAGCATTAGCCTCACTTCCAACCGGATATGTCCCCGCCCCAGTCACAATACCGTCTCCCACCCCAGCGGTAGCCTGCGTATTAAGGGTCAGCTGGTAGGTGGATTGTAGGTTGGTTACTGAAATAGAGGTAACGTTTGTGAGCGCGCTACACAAACCATCACAGTTAAACGCGAGTACATCTTTAATGGCAGAAGAAAGCGGTCTAAATTCACTCGTAAACACATCTGCAGACGCTCCCGTTGATGAATCGGTGTAGTTAAAGGTCACATAGTACTGACACTGTGGTGAACGGGTGGTAATGCACCCATCCTCACCAATAATGAAAGAGTCATCGATCTCAGCTAGTGCACTACTAGGAGAAAACGTGTCTTCATCTAACAAGAGGTTCCCAGCTGATGTCTTACCCCAAACACGAAAGGCCACGGTGCCGCCTTCACAATTATCAAGCCGAGCTTTGACATCAACTTGATTATTACCAACATCTCGATACCAAGTGCTTCCCTGATTCCCCCCAGGAGACAGTTCAACTTGCGTTACCTGACACGCCCCCTGGGCACCAACACCAGAAAAGAGCGCCAATGCTCCGAGAATAAAAGCAATGCCAAAAAATATTCCAATGTTCTTAAATTTATTCATCAAACACACTTTCGTTACCCAACTGGAAACCTCCTGCTAATTGCTCAAAGCCATCATTGATCACCTGATTCAATCGCACAATGGCACTTTCTGGTGGCAAGAGTCCAGCATTCACATCGCGTACCATCCGCCGAAAACCAGCTTCTGTTTCTGCTGCATCTGGATCAAGCCACGCGTTTGCAATAATCGCTGAATCATAGAAAGCCTTAATATGAACCTCGTCGGTTGGACGAATTGATAACCGATTCGTAAACACCGGTGGAACCTGAAGACCAAGAGAAAGACCCAATCCTAATCGCTCATCAGTCATTGACTGCATCACCTGAAACGCCACCATGGGATTCCGAGACGCCCGATTCAAAGCAAATGATTGCATGGTCGCATACGTAACCTTTGGCATATCTCGCATCTGTGGCAATACCGCCACACCCACATTAATGTTTGGATTGGTTCGAAGGAATGTTCTAGCTTCGGTTGCATACCCAAAGTACAACGCTAGGTCTTCAGCCAGGAAGGCATCTCGAGAGCTCGCCATACCCGTATTCCAACTGTAATGGGTCTTGGTTGGATCAGTGAATGAAGTATAGAAATCAAGTGTCTGAGCAGAAAAGTCTCGTACCGTAGAGAAATCGTTTGGTAGCGTACCTAAGTAACGATTTCGCCTAAACTGCGTGATTGGGTTCCTGGTCTGCATAAACATCGCAGATAAGAGGTCTTTTGCATGATTAATGTTATCGAAAGATCCCAATGCCACAGCACTTAAGTCAACAGAAACTGAAGCAGCTTCAGTCACTTGCTCTGAAAAACTAAAGAACTCATCCCAATACTCAGGTGGCTCAACAATAAACTTAGAAGCCAGCAAATTCTTGTTGTAATACATTACGAGCGGATCTAAGATAAAAGGCAGCCCCAGCACCCCCTGGTCAGAAAGCAAAAGATCAGCCATGTCTACATAACGACTCTGAAACACCTGCCGTGGATAGCGATCATATGGAATCGGAGCCACCTTATCCTGATACTGCAAAATCTTGTCATGGGGCAAAATAAACAAATCTGGACCCTGCCCCACAGCCAAGGCTTCGATCAATTCTCGGTCAAAAGTAGCCTCATTCTTTTCTTCATACGTAATAGAGAGTGTGTCGTTTTCATCCTCCAACGTATCAATCATGCTCTGCAGATAGCTCTGTGGTAATGAACCCCAAATGGTCACCCGCCCAGCAATCTCTGTCGTTTGGTTTGATCGTCCAATTGGAATAATTTGTGAGAATACTAAAATAGCGAATACAAAGATTCCGCCAAACACCACCAACATAATCGTTTGAAATTTTTTCGCTTTACTATTGGCCATACTTCACAATAAACCCATAATGATGCTCCCCCGCCTGAATATCTTTTTCAAAAATAAAACCAGCTCGCTCAAACAAACTCTTGGCTTCAATAACAGGCAATACTGATTCTGGTCGCGGCCCCATTCCCCCAAAAGATTCAGACCAGTCAATTACTAAAATTTTTGCACCAGGCTTAGCGATGCGCTGAATCTCTTCAAGCATGCCAGCTCGGTCTTCAACCTGGAATAGTACGTTACAAATCAAAACAGCGTCCATTGAACTGTCACGCAATCTTGTGCCTTTGACGTGCTCAATATCTCCCCACACCACTTTCACATTATGGACACCACGATGACGCATGTCATGTTCCAATCGGTCGAGCAGGTCTTTCTGCACCTCAACGGCATACACTTGACCAGACGCTCCAACTACTTGCCCGGCCGCTGCAGCATAAAATCCAACCCCAGCACCTAGGTCTGCAACATGATCACCTTCGCGCAGTTCAAGCTGCGCTATGTTTTTTTCCGGATCACTAAACACGGTATGGTATTAATTGTAGTCTACGAAGCCTTTTTCTCTTCTTCCTGTTGTGGATTCTCGTCTTCAGAAACATCAAGCAAGGTGAGTGAAGCGACGTGATCGCCGGCGCGTAGCTTCATAATACGCACACCCTGAGTGGCACGACCAAGCTCTGGAATGTCACCAATCTCAACTCGAATGACCTGACTCTTTTCTGAAATAGCAATCAATTCATGCTCTCGCTCACCGGGAACCACCTTTGCCCCCGCCACTTTCCCAGTCTTACTGGTTAGATTAGCGGTCTTCATTCCTGACCCACCACGACTTTGAGTCTTGTATTCACTGGCGCTGGTCTTCTTTCCGTAACCCCCCTCAGTTACCACCAAAAGATTAGATTGTTCGTAGCCGGACCGAACCACACCAACTCCAACGATATAATCATCACCCTTAAGGGCCATACCCTTCACACCAGCTGCTGTTCGCCCCATGGTTCGAACGTCTTCAGTAGTGAATCGAATAGATTGGCCATTTTTGGTAACTAAAATGAGTTCATCCCCCTTGGTTACAAATCGCACCGCGTACAAGATGTCGTCTTCTTTTAGGTTGATCGCAATCAATCCACTTCGCCTTACCTGCTTAAAGCTATCAGCGTCAACTCGCTTCACTACTCCATATTTGGTTACGAAGAACAGATCTCCGTCTTGATCTTTTTTATCACGTGAGAAAGGAAGAATTGAAGTCACACGCTCATGGTCTTCAAGTTCGAGATAGTTCATGATGGACTTTCCACGAGTAGCTCGCTTACTCTCCGGAATGTCATACATCTTAATTGAGTACACCTTACCAAGATCAGTAAAGAATAGGAGGTCACTCTTTGTGCTGGTAGTCAGAAGGTGGGTCACCACATCTTCCTCCTTCGTATTCATATCAACCACACCAACACCACCGCGTTTTTGCTTACGAAAATCAGATGGATCAGTTCGTTTTACGTATCCACCCTGGGTGTATACCAAAATAGCGTCTTTTTCTTGCACGAGGTCTTCATCAGAAATATTCTTCACACCACGTGCCATTACTCGAGTCCGACGTTCATCATTATGCTTTTCCTTCACCGCAATCAACTCCTCCTTAATTAGAGCAAGCATCTTCTTTGGGCTCCTCAAGAGATCCTTGAGATATTTAATGAACTTAAGAAGTTCATTGAGTTCATCCTCAATCTTCTTTCGCTCAAGTCCGGCCAACTTCTGAAGTCGCATATCCAAAATAGCCTGAGCCTGTGGCTCGGTAAACTTAAACTTCTTCATCAAATTAGCTTGAGCGGTTGGAGTATCTTTGGATTGCTTAATCACCTTAATTACGGCATCAATATTATCGAGCGCCTTCTTAAGACCTTCCAAAATATGTGCTCGAGCCTCTGCCTTCTTTAGGTCATACTCAGAACGCCGCCGAACCACTTCTTGCCGGTGAGCAATAAAGTGCTCCAAAATCTCTTTCAATGAAAGCGTTTGTGGCACACCATCCACCAAAGCAACCATATTGAAGTTGAACTTGGTTTCTAGATCGGTGTGCTTGTATAGGAAGTTAAGAATTCGCTGTGGGTTAATTCCAGACTTAAGATCAATCACAATACGCATGTCTCGCGTTGATTCATCACGGAAGTCCTTAATTCCCTTCAATTTCTTCTCCTGAACCAGCTTGGCAATCTTCTCAATCAGAGAAACCTTGTTTACTCGGAACGGAATCGATGAGATGACAATCTGGAAGGCGCCCTTCTTACTTTCTACAATTTCAGTCTCACCACGGGTCACCACACCACCACGACCAGTTGAATACGCCTGAGCAATGTCTTTTTTATTGAAAATAATTCCCCCGATTGGAAAATCTGGCCCCTTGATATGCTCAAGCAGATCGTTAGTGGTTGCTTCTGGGGTGTCAATCAAGGCTACACATGCATCAACCACCTCACCTAAGTTGTGTGGTGGAATATTCGTAGCCATACCAACCGCAATTCCGAGCTCTCCATTCAAAAGAAGGTGTGGCAGCGCAGCTGGCAACACTACTGGCTCTTGCTTGGTGTCGTCATAGTTAGGACGGAAATCAACCGTTTCTTTGGCAATGTCTTGAAGCAATTCTCCAGACAATTTAGACATCTTGGCCTCGGTATAACGCATGGCAGCAGCAGAGTCCCCATCAATAGAACCAAAGTTTCCTTGCCCTAATACCAATGGGTACCGGTATGAGAAATCCTGCGCCATCTTCACCATGGAGTCATACACAGCGGTATCACCATGTGGGTGATAGTTACCAAGCACTTCACCGACCACGGCTGCAGACTTTCTAAACTTTGCCCCAGCAGTAAGACCCATATTGTGCATCGCAAATAGAATACGACGGTGTACCGGCTTTAAACCATCGCGCACGTCAGGCAAGGCGCGTGAGGTAATGACAGACATCGAGTACGCCATAAAAGATTCTTTAATCTCTTCAGAGATTGCCATTGGGATAATGGCATCATGCTGTTTCATTGTGTCGTCTTGGTTCTCTTTAGCCATTGTGATTCAAAAACTTTAGCGCAAAAGAAAAACCTCTCGCACGGATAAGATGTATCTAGTATACACTATTTTAGAGTAAATTACTCCTCTTTTGCTTCCAATTTCACCCCGGGATGAGTGACAAAACCATCACCCTCAACCTCTGGTTCCTCTTGGCGGGGACCAAATAGGATACCAGGTAGGATACTTTCCCCTACTCCTTCAACATAGTTAATCATATCGCTCCAAGTATTGCGCAGCACAGCAAACGGACGCTGAGCAGTGCGAGCAACCTGGACCTCATCAGCAGTGGTCTGATTACGAGCAATACCCTGCAATCCATACACCCCAGCCACCAAAAGAATCGTGAGCGTTAATGCTCCCATCGTCACAAAACGCTTCCGTACTGCATACGGTTGAGCACGCAACTTTTCAAGCTGACGCTGTAGTCGTGACACGTTAACTAGATATTACGATGATTTCAGCTTCTTTTCCAATCAGGTCCTTGGGTTTAACCGTCCACTTATCAAGCGGCTTGGTCATTTCCTGATTCGCCTCATCCATAAACACCTTTCGCACCACGTCATCCTGTGCAGCATCTCCCACCGCCACCACGTAACTTGGAGAAAAAGATTTCGCCAAGTTATACACCTTTGATGGTGGCAACCCGGCTCCAAGAGCAACAAATACAATATCTGCTTCTCCTAGCTGCTCTCGGGCTTCTGCAGACAATGCATCCATGTCACTAATGTGCCCCAAGAAGATAAGGCGCCTGCCTTCAATTTCAGTCACATATGATGTGTTATACATCTTTTGTCCTTCATACTCAGTCCAAGACCCAACTCCGATAACAGGAATTTCTTGTAGTTCATATGAACCAGGACCATCAATCACAAACGGCACCCGACCTCCATAGGTCACCATTTCAATCCCGTGCATATCTGGGTGAGTTAATGAAGACAGCATAATGTCTGCTCCAAACTTAGTTTTTCCATCAGCTTCTGGATTCACGGCAATCGTGAGGTCTCCATACTGTAGTTTTACAAATTGTTTTCCAAAAACACTTACGATCATAACGCGGAAAGTATAGCATATGGTGGGCTTGACTCACCATAATAAAAACCCGTCAAAAGACGGGTTGATTGTTATGCGGGAGGATAGATAAGTGAAGCAGACATTATCGCTAAGGGCACTGCGTATAGAAGCCCTGTAGCCACCCCGGGAGCTGGTCCGACGCTATGGATCGATACATTCGTGAGCCATACCAGGAAATCATGTCCATGATGTATGAATTGGTACGCCCAATACACCAGCAACAGATATGGAACCACCATGGGAAAGAAGTAATTTAAGGCAATGACGCCGATAAGTAGCACTATATGCACTTTGTGCACCTTCAGTGCAATTTGAGCTTTTGACAGAAGCTCAAGCTTTTTAAAGAAGGTAAGGCCCGTAAAGTTGGCGCCGTCAGCGGTGTCACGAAAGCCACCGCGATACTCATCCACGGCGTGGATGATTTCGATCACTAAACTGATCAAAACGATTGAACCAATATAAATATTCATATGTATGTAAATAATTTCCTAGGATACTAGAGCTTTTCGTTTAAAAAGCAACCAAAATCCTTGCGAAATAACAGAAATACGGTATAGTAACCACCGTTAGTTTAGTAGCGGCCAGCTAGGCCACGGCGGAGCAGATTAGTCGTTATGACTGAGTTTCGGAATACTGAAATCTCTTCATAATACTGTTTTGTCTTGTGTATAGCCGCTTTCGTGCGGCATTTTTTTATGACAACAACAATGGATACGCTCGTAGTTGAGCTTGATAATCAAACTGAATTAGAACTTGACCAGATCGTTGAAGGTCAGGTTATTAGCATTGCCAAAAAAGCAGTGTACGTAGATCTGGCGCCACACGGTACCGGAATCATCTTTGGGCGAGAATTTCTTAATGCTCGTGACATCCTACGAAACACCAGCATTGGTGACACAGTAAAAGGAAAAGTAGTAGAAATTGAAAACGAAGATGGATACATCGAACTTTCATTGAAGGAAGCTCGTCAGGCATTGATCTGGGGAGAAGCCGAGAAGCTCATGAAGGCAAAAACGCCAATGAAGCTAATCGTGAAAGATGCTAACAAGGGAGGTATCATCTTGGACTGGAATGGAATCCAAGGATTCTTGCCAGCATCTCAGCTTTCTGCAGACCACTACCCACGTGTTGAGGATGGAGACAAGGATGAAATCTTGAAAGAACTCAAGAAACTTGTTGGAGAAACACTTGAAGTTTCAATCATCAACACCAACCGTAAGGATGGAAAGCTTATCTTCTCTGAAAAGGGTCACACCGAAGAAGACAAAGAGAAGCTCATCACCCACTACAACGTTGGAGATGAAATGGAATGTGAAGTTACTGGTGTTGTAGACTTCGGTATCTTCTTGAAACTAGAAGATGGTCTAGAAGGCCTTGTGCACATTTCTGAAATCGACTGGTCACTTGTTGACGATCCTCGTAAGCTATACAAGATTGGTGACAAGACCAAAGCTCGAATCATTGAAATCAAAGACGGAAAAGTATCACTTTCTATCAAAGCCCTTAAGGAGAACCCTTGGAGCCGTGTTGAAGGTAAGTACAACACCGGAGACATCGTGTCTGGTGTCGTGATTAAACACAACAAGCATGGGGCACTTGTTTCAATCGAAGAAGGTGTAGCCGGATTGGTACACATCTCAGACTTCGAAAACGAAGACAAGCTTCGTGAAAACCTAGAGCTAGGAAAGACCTACTCATTCAAGATCACCCTGTTCAACGCCGCTGAACAGCGCATGACTCTTTCTTTCCAGGGAGATAAATAACAAAACAATCTCTCCCAAAAGAAGTGCCCGGACTTATGTCCGGGCTTTTCTTATTCTCTCACCAGGCCTCCTCCTGAAGACCCCTTTCTTCGTCATCTTCAAAAGTCATCGCCCCAGAGTCATAATGCATATCACTCCTAAGCAAGAATTCTTCGTCCTCTAAATCACCTGCAGCAATGAAGAGATTCTCCAGCTGACTACGAGACACCTCTTTGGTGCCAGGTAGATCAAACTCCTGCATGAGGTTGCCTAAGAATTTCTGGAATGTTTTTCTTTTGGCTGAAGTCGATAAATCGAACTTCTTCCCCTCAATACCAGCGGCAGGCATCGAAACCTCAGCAGACTGCAGCTCCTCATTTGAGAGGTAAACAATTACGGTGCCAATTGAAAAATCGGTCACGTTAGCCGAAGCAAGCAACGAATCACTTGCTCGATCAGCCGATATGGCTTCGTACATTGGGAAGTTGAAACGCTCCCCCATATCAGCACGATGACATCTAATGTAATACGTGCGCGCGGAATTCTTTCCCTGATTCCCATGATCACCAGATTCGACAAAGGGTTGGAAGTACAATTCCTTGTGGTCTTCTGAAATCCTTGGAAAATGCTCATGCTTTTTACGCAATGCACTTCGAATAAATCGATCAAGAAAATCGAACTTGCTCTTGTTTGCCTGAGAAGAAAATATGGAACGGATTCGATATTGTTTCCATTTCTCAACATCTTCGATCAGATCCTTGTACTTTTCGGTAATCTTTTCCCACGAACCAGGGTCCGCAATGGAAAAAGGTACATTGATCAGCAAACCGAGAAGCGGAGACAAAATAAACGCCAAGATGGTCAGAAAAAAATACACGATTCCAAATGACCAGAGCCCCATCATCCAAAGCGCACTCCAAAGTGAAATAGAGAATAAGGCTGCCGACAGCCGATACTGCCAAGTTGGCCGATCACCGACTGAGTCAAAGAGCCAATCCCGAACCTTGGACGCAATAGCATCCCTCTTATCATATTCGTAGATAAAAGATATGCCATACGTTATCAGGATGGCCACCAAAGTCAGGATCGTACTCCAGGCAAACCCTTCCACCCATCCTTCAACCGGTTGCAGGTTTCGCCAGAATATCCATCCGAAAATTCCAGTCCCAATAGTCGTCAGCAACAAGGAAATCCTTGCCGTTACCTTGGCTATCTTTTTCGTGACCAGAAAATAGCCAGCCATGCTAGCTAAGCGGCATCCAATTCGGGTGCGCATCAAAAATTTCCAACCCATTCCTAGGCGGTTTTTCTTCTTGTTCATAGACGTAGTTATTAAGTTTTTTTGAATATTCTGATTGATTAAACAATTTATTATAAAAATAGTCAATAGAAAAGAGGGGTGTAGAATCTAGCTAGATTCTACACCCCTCTCAAACAGTATCCTGGTATACTGAACCCCTCATGACACAAACAGAGGCTTTAGACATCCTAAAAATGGGCTATAACGTATTCCTAACCGGTCAACCAGGGTCAGGAAAGACTCACACCCTCAATACGTATATTTCATACCTCAAAAGTCACAAGATTGAAGTGGCTGTCACCGCATCAACCGGTATTGCCGCTACCCATATCGGAGGTACCACCATTCATTCATGGTCTGGACTAGGAATCAAAACTGGTGTGAGTGAATACCAGATTGATGACATGTGCCAAAAAGAATATTTGGTAAAGCGGTATGAAAAAACTGAAGTACTCATCATTGATGAAATCTCAATGATGAGCGGTGTCATGCTTGATGACATCAATCGAGTCTGCCAAGCCATGAAACGAAACGAAGAACCCTTTGGTGGACTTCAGATTGTTTTAGTCGGGGATTTCTTCCAGCTTCCCCCTGTTAGTAGAGGTGGAGGTGAACCTATGTTTGCCTATGAAGCGAATGCCTGGAAAGAGGCAAATCTTGCCATCTGCTACCTATCTGAACAGCACCGACAAGAAGATGATGCATTCCTGAACATCTTAACCGAGCTACGAAAAAACGATGTAAGCCAATATGCATACGAAGAACTCTTGCGCGCCACCAGCACCACCTTCCCTGATGACGTAGAGCCGGTACGGCTGTACACCCACAACATGAATGTGGATCAGGTAAATGAAGATAGATTGGGTCAACTCCGCACAGATTCATTCACCTTCACCATGACGTCTAAAGGCAAGAGTCGTCATGTAGAGAAAATGATCAGCTCGTGCCTTTCACCCGAACACCTAGAACTTAAAATTGGCGCCATTGTCATGTGCACCAAAAATAACTTTGAACTGGGGTACGTAAATGGAACCCTCGGTAAGGTTACCGATACCGAGAAAGGTACTGGATATCCAATTATCACCCTAGCTAACCAGAAAAAAATCACCATCACCCCAGCCGAATGGGCCCTGGAAGATGATGGTCGAACCATCGCTTCCATTACCCAAATCCCCCTTCGACTTGCTTGGGCCATCACAGTACACAAAAGCCAAGGGATGAGTATCGACCGGGCTGAAATTGACCTTTCTCAAACCTTTGAATACGGTCAAGGGTACGTTGCCTTGTCCCGAGTAAGAAGCCTGTCAGGACTCAGACTCTTAGGCTTTAATGATATGGCTCTGGCAGTAAACCCAAACGTAGCCGAAAAAGATCTACGCTTCCAAAAATTATCAGACGCTGCCAGTGATCGTCTCAAAACACTCACCAAAGAAGAACACAAAAAACGACAAGAAGATTTCATAAGAAAATGCGGTGGCGTCTTAACACCCACAAAACATGTTCCCGAGCCAAAAACCTCCACCTATGAAAAAACAAAAATACTCGTCAGGAAGAAGTTCTCTCTTCAGGAGATACAAAAAGAACGAGATCTTAGTGAGGGCACCATTTTGGGACATCTAGAAAAACTACTAGACAAGAAGGAGTTAACCAAAAAAGACATTGCATATCTAAAACCAGAGACCAATAAATTTGCAGCGGACCTTAAAAAAATAAAGTCAGCTTGCAAAGAGGTCGACAGTGAGAAACTATCTCCAATCAGGAAGAAACTTGATAATAAATTCTCCTTTGAAGAAATACGATTTGCGAGGCTGTTTATCTCCTAATCTTCTCTACACAGAAGACTCATTCCAAACATTCATCGCCTGATCATAGCCATCAGTATGAATGGATTGAATCATCTTTTCAAAACGAGACGAAAGCCCTGAAAGAAGGGCAAAACTCTCTGGATCCATATTCCGAAGCACATAATCTCGGAAGTCTCCTGGAATGGATTGTCGTCCTCCTTCTGGCGCAATACCAATACGCACTCTCGTAAAAGCCTGAGACCCAAAATGCAACACAATGGACTTGATACCGTTATGTCCCCCATCTCCACGATTATGGGCTATTTTTATGCTTCCTAGGGGTAGATCTAAGTCATCATAGACCACAACTAAGTTATCTTCTCCCAATCCATACTGTTGTTTCAAATGTCCAAGCACTTCTCCGGAGTTATTCATGAAGGTTTGCGGCTTCACCCACACCACATCACCCGCCACAGACATATCTGCTTGGGCATACTTATTAAATTCCCAACTGGAAATAATTTGGTCAGCTAAAATCCACGCCGCATTGTGCCACGTTTTTTCATACTTTGACCCTGGATTTCCCAAACAAATTACTACCGTATTCATGTGACCCATCATACACAAAAAAACACGTATTACTACGTGTTTTTTTAGTAGATATTCAGCATCTTTGATCATATTCTTTGTTCGTCCCCTTACTACACACCAAATCATGTGTACGTACGTCCCACACGATTGGGTTTTTTGCTCTGGATAACGGGCCAGAGCACCCGAGCTAGTGTTTAAGGTCACAATAGCTATCACCCTACTGCATAAGGGCAGTAACCGACCGGTTCAGTCTTCTACTCCAGTAGGGGTAGAGACCTTATATCCGTTGAGTTGTTCTACGACCAGCTTCCGCTAGCCGTGCCTTGTTACGACTTAGTCCCTGTCACCAAGTTTACCTTCGGCCACGATAAACGCAGACTTCGGGTACCCCCGGCTCCCTTGACTTGACGGGCGGTGAGTACAAGACTCGAGAACGTATTCACCGCAACATTGCTGATTTGCGATTACTAGCGATTCCAACTTCATGTAGTCGAGTTGCAGACTACAATCCGAACTGAGGATGGTTTTAAAGGATTGGCTCGGGGTCACCCCGTCGCAGCCCGTTGTACCACCCATTGTAACACGTGTGCAGCCCAAGACATCTAGGAACATGCTGACCTGGCGTCATCCTCACCTTCCTCCTCTACAAGAGGCAGTCTCGCGTGACATTTCTAACACACGACGAGGGTTGCGTTCGTTACCCCACTTAAGGGAACAGCTCAAGCCACGAACTGACGACGGCCATGCATCACCTGTTCAGCGGTCCGAAGACGAATTCCCTTTCGGGAAAACTTCCACTGAATGTCTAGTCTTGGTAAGGTTCTTCGCGGATCATCGAATTAAGCCACATGTTCCACCGCTTGTGCGAGTCCCCGTCTATTCCTTTGAGTTTTAGCCTTGCGGCCGTACTTCCCAGGCGGCAGATTTAACGCGTTAGCTACGCCTCTGAGAGGGTCGATGCCCCCAAAGGCTAATCTGCAACATTTAGGCCCTGGACTACTGGGGTATCTAATCCCATTCGCTACCCAGGGTTTCGTGCCTCAGCGTCAGTGATAGGCCAGTATACTGCCTTCGCATTTGGTGTTCCCCTCGATATCAACGGATTTCACCCCTACACCGAGAGTTCCGTATACCTCTCCTACACTCTAGTTATACCGTTTCGGAGGCCTTCCCAATGTTGAGCATTGGTCTTTGACCTCCGACTAATATAACCGCCTACGCACCCTTTACGCCCAGTGATTCCGGATAACGCTCGGGGCTCTGGTATTACCGCTCCTGCTGGCACCAGATTAGGAGCCCCTTATTCATAGAGTAACGTCAATAACTTCCTCCTCTATAAAAGATGTTTACACTCCGAAAAGCTTCGTCCATCACGCGGCGTCGCTCCGTCAAACTTTCGTTCATTGCGGAAGATTCTCGACTGCAGCCACCCGTAGGTGTTTGGACCGTGTCTAAGTTCCAATGGTGGGGGTCAGGCTCTCACCTCCCCTACGCGTCATAGCCTTGGTAAGCCTTTACCTTACCAACTAGCTGATACGAAGCAGGCCATTCCTCGAGCGATAAATCTTTACCCCGTAGGGACTATCAAGTATTGTCCCGGATTTCTCCGGGTTATTCCTGACTCGAGGGTATGTTCCTACCTGTTACTACCCCGTTTGCCATGGGTCTAAACCCATTCGACTTGCATGCCTTATCCACGCCGCCAGCGTTCATCCTGAGCTAGGATCAAACTCTACTGGAAGACGGATCGGATTGATCCGTCGTATAGTAAGAGAACGAACAAAAAATATGCTCGTCTCTGACCGGACAAATAAATATTATTTTCTCTCCGGCGAGAGAAAATGTGATGCTGAATTATCAAAGTTCTTCACAACTTTTTTGCAGATGTGAGCGTAAAATAAAACACCCACTGCAATCAGTCGTGGTGACAGTATATAGAGTTAATAAAATGTGTCAAGCAAATTAAAAACCCGCCCCTTATCTCAGGGGCGGGTTATACATTTACGAAACTTTTTTTGGTGGCAATAACAATATGGTTACTACCAGCAATGTCGATTGCGCTATTACAAGATGGATGTAAAAATCATTTCCTGCAATTGAGGTGAACCACATCTCACAAGCCATGGTAAAACCAGACCACGTCACCGCAAACAATGTTGAGTATGTTAAGACCGGTGCCTCCCACAGGCTCTTGGTAATGGGGCGGCCCAAGCTTGATGTCTCTGCCTGCTTCTCAAACCATAACCAGAAGCTCTGATAAGGTTGATAAATATCGCCAAGTTCTACGTTCGTATATTCCAGGAAATACCAGCGAAGCCAATGATAAGCGAAGTACGCTACCGCCACAGGCAGATGAAGTACAAAGGTGATGACAAACACAACCTTAAAACTGATCTTCCGAAGTGGTATTGACTGCACATACTGCCAGCCTGCTTTCATGGCCTGAGTGAACAATACAGACCTCGTCCGGAGGTCAGGGGTGTCTTTTCTTTTCATGGGTTCCAATTTTGATTCCAGATTCTAGCTTTTGTAGCGCGCCACAACAGTGACACGCCAAAATATTGAATGAAAGAAAGAGCGATCAGAAATCCATTCAGATATAATCCGAATGAATTTTCAAACAAATCTCGACCAAACAGTTCTTTATCTTGTGAAAACGCCACAAGACAAAGAGCGATCGCAATCCAAGAAAGAAGAAGCATACTCTGGTAACGCCAATATATCCGCTTCCACACATCTATGCGGAATGACAATGCATTAAAATATCTGTCTCGCACCAATCTCTGCTGACTTCTTTTTTCAAGCCATTTCAGAAAACCGAGATACGGCTTCGAATCTGCTTCTTCAGCGGGCACGTTTAGGTATTCAGTAAAAAACCAAATGACCCAAAGTGGACCCAGGAAAAAGATAATCCACGGACACTGCAACGGTAGAACAATAGCAACAAGAATCTTGTAGTATCGTTTGTTGAGATATTCGTATGCTTGCGCAAACAAATTCCCAAAACTTAGGAGAACACCCCACAGCAGCACAATTCTTTTGCGCAACCCTGGTGTGTCTTTTTTAGATTTATTCATGAGTAAATGTAACTTACCCTCTTGATACTGAATCTACGTATGCGTGTCAAGAAAAATAAAAGCCACCCGGGTGGGTGGCTTATTTCATTTGTAGAAAATTAACAGACAGCGGGATTATTTCCCACCACTTATGATTCCACTTCCTCTACCACTTGCTGAAGTTCGGCAGCCTCGGAATCACCCGAAGGGCCGTCATCGTGATCATGCGCCAGAAAAGTATCCCCGTCTTCCTCATCCTTGATTTTTGCAACTTTTGAAAACAACCAAGCAAGAAGGCCGGCTATAGGCAGTGTTGCCAGCGCCCCCAACTTCATGGTCTCGAATTGAGGAATGGAAACTTCCATCATAAAAGTTGCCATCGTGAAAGCAATAGCACCAAGGAAACCAATCAGGTGTAGCTTTTTCGGTGTGATATCTGGATCTCTTTTCCATCCAACCAGATCAGCCAAATATGACCCCAGCGGTATGCCTTGCTTACCAACAACACAAGAAACGACAAAAATTGTTATTCCTGCGATCATCAGATACAAGTTGTCTCCACCAGAAATGACACCTTTCAGGGCGACACCACCAGCCGCAAAGCCAAACAATAAGTATATCCACCGCATCAGATCAAGGAAGATGAATTTTCCTCTCATTAAATGTTCGATCCGGTGTGCAACATTCTTTGGCATTAAGAATCCGGCAAGTACAAGACTTTGACTGGCATGTAAACCTCCAAAATAGAAAATCACCCAATAGCCAGCCAGAAAGAGTACATATAAGGGCGTGTCACGCTCCTTGTAGAAATACTTCACAATCAACATAACCACAGTTAGCGGCACCACCAATAGTGCGATCTCCCACACGAAAGGGTGCTCTGGGCTTGGGAACATAATCATCACAGCAACCGCCATCAAGATATCGTCAATAATTGATACCCCAAGGAGGTAGCCCATGGATTGACCAGATGACTTCATAAACATGTTTGCAACAGCAGTTGCAAACATGATGTCTGTCGCCATTGGAGTAAATTTCCCATCCACAAGCTCAGGCGCGAATATCATGGCCAGAGACCAGAACAACAACATTGGCAGAATCATTCCACCTATGGCACCCATGAAAATGTTCATACCCTTCCCAAAGGAGGACAGAACCCCTCCATTTTCACCCAATGTGGGATCCATTTGTTCTCTTAACGCGAAACTGACTTCCAAAAAAAACACAGCCATGAGGACTTGTAAGACAAATTTTTTAAATGTCAGATGTCCTATTAGATGAAATTCCAGAATGGCTGTATAGATTTCTGGAAAAAAGTTCTGAAAGAACATAGCGAGCAACATACCCACCATGATCGCCTTAGTAAGCAACTTCATTGATCTTCGGTTTTAGAGGCCTATCTATAGAGATTAAAGAGAGACCGAGTGAAAAAATGTCAAAGAAAAGCGCCGCGAAGTGCGGCGACCTGAGATGGATAATACGTATCGTCT
>Ga0208547_1000518_pt1 | contig 22109 bp, 30 predicted proteins | sample DEB08_DNA_5_FD_185501 | JGI IMG/M metagenome (GOLD analysis project Ga0208547, IMG submission 185501) | Aqueous microbial communities from the Delaware River and Bay under freshwater to marine salinity gradient to study organic matter... | ecosystem: Environmental > Aquatic > Marine > Coastal ...
ATAAGAAAATAAGTAAAACGGTAATAAAGGGACATTATAAAAATTAGTTGTGTTAAAGAATTCTTCATTATCTGGTCCTAAATGCCCTGCCTGTGGAGACAAAAAAATGATCACAGACGACAATACTGGCGAATTATTTTGTGGAAAATGCGGATTTGTTGTTACAGACAAAATTGCAGATACGGGTGCAGAATGGAGATCATTTTCAAATGATGAGGGAAACAAAGCCAGAACTGGTGCAGGTACTTCATTAACCATGCACGATATGGGGCTATCCACAGTTATTGGAGCAGTTAACAAAGATTCTACTGGAAAACCATTATCTGCAAGTGTAAAAAGTTCAATTGAAAGATTAAGAACTTGGGACAGTAGAAGCCAAGCACATTCATCAGCAGACAGAAATCTCAGACAAGCACTCAATGAGATGGATAAATTAAAAGACAAATTGGCATTAACTGATGCAGTTATTGAAAAGGCGGCATACATTTACAGAAAAGCAATGGAGAAAAAACTTGTTCGTGGTCGTTCAATTCAAGGTTTAGTTGCAGCTTGTCTTTATGCATCATGTAGAAATACTGAAACACCAAGGACATTAGATGATGTTGCTAAAGGAATCAACATTAGAAGAAAGGATGTTGCAAGATGTTACAGATTGATCTTTCGTGAATTAGAGTTAAAGATGCCAGTAGTTGATCCTGTCAAAGGTGTTTCACGTATTGCCAGCATTGCTGGATTGAGTGAAAAAAGCAAAAGAAAGGCAATAGAAATTTTGAATCAAGCTAAAGAATTAGGAGTAGTTGCTGGAAAAGACCCAATGGGTATTGCAGCTGCAGCACTATATTTGGCATGTATTAGTACTGGAGAAGTCAAATCTCAAAAAGACATTTCAATTGCATCAGGAGTTACAGAAGTAACAATCAGAAATAGATGTGCAGGATTGCGCAAAATGATTAACGAAGATTAAGTTTTTCACTGTCAAAAAATTCAATCTTATCCCAAGGAAATACTAGATAGTCATCACTAGTAACTAGTTTTCCAAAAAGAAGTTGTTTTGGAAAGTTTTTTTGGTGTCTAGCATAAATTGTTGCAAAAGTAAAATCATCAGTATCAATAAGAGTAGAAATTTTTTCAAATGTCTTTCCTGAATCAAAAATATCATCAACAATCAAAGAATCTGATGGAATTGTGGAGTAATCAACACAGATTTTTTTTATTCCAAGTAAATCAGCAAGTAACCTAGAAGGGACCAATCCACCTCTAGAGATTGTATAAATTGATGAAAAACCACTATTTTCTAGTTTTTGTGCTAGAGAATTAATATCAGATTCAATTTGTTTCCAAGAAATGATTTCATGAGGCATGAATAGAATTTTTTAGTTCAGAATTAAGTAGTTTTGTCAGGCTCGCTCAAAGAAATGTATTTTTAAAGATCTATTGCAATATGATTCTATGCAGACTGACAACAGTAAAGAGATGACTGATTATTACAAACACCTATCACTTTTCTGGACAGATATCATACATTTGATGAATAGTAAACCTCAATCACTTACATCAATTGGACCAATGAGGGCATTTGCAGCAAATTCAAAAAAGATTTCAACAGAACTAATAGAGATTAATCAAAATTTATTGGAATTTAACAAAGTTTTATCAGAATATTATAGACAACTTGGAGATACATGGGTAGATGCACAAAAGAAAGTTAACCTCAAAGCACCCGAAATCCCTAACGATATTGAACAAATTGAAGCATTCAAAAGAATATGGATTGATGTGTTTGATAATGATTTTACCGAATTATTTGATTCTAAGAAATTTGGTGAGAATTATGGAAAACTAGTTTCACAAGAATTAGAACTAACCAAACATTGGAATAACATTGCAAATGTAGTTTTGCAATCAGTGAATTTACCAAGCAAAGAAGAAATTGATGAAGCTTACAAAGAAATTCACAGTCTCAAAAAACGAGTAGCAAAATTAGAACTGGAGTTAAAGAAAAGGGAGCGTGTAAAAATTGCATAGTGAGACAAAGATAGATCATAAAATCATTGAAGAGATTATGAAATTTAGCAAAAATGTTTTAGAAGCCCCAAAACTTGTTGCTGCTCCAGATGAAATTAATTTGGAAGTGACTGCCCATGATGTTGTCCATCAAATTGACAAAACGAGATTATTGCATTACAAACCAATAGTTGAAAAACCATTCAAAACTCCATTGTTAATTTCATATGCAATAATTAACAGATATCACATTTTAGACATTCATCCAGAAAAAAGTTGGGTAAGAAATCTACTGGAACAGGGATTTGATGTGTATATGCTGGATTGGGGAACGCCAACTAGTATGGACAAATATCTTGATTTTGATGATTATGTCAACAATTATCTTGATACTTATGTTGAGCATCTAAAAGACGAATCATCAGTAGAAAATATTTCTTTACAGGGATATTGTACAGGAGCTACTATTGCAACAGCATATGCGTCACTGCATCCTGAGAGTGTAAAGAATTTTGTTGCAACTGCTCCAGTAATTGATGGTTGGAGAGATACAACAGTAGTAAGTAATTTGGCAAAACACGTTGATGTGGATAAAATGGTTGAAATTATTGGAAATATGCCTCCAGAATTCATGTATTATTGCTTTTCAGTTTTAAAACCATTTGAACAAGGAATCGAAAAATACGTCAATTTTTTCAAAAATATCGAGAATAGTAAATTTGTAGATAGTTTCTTGAGAGTTGAAAAATGGCTTGGCGATACACCTCCAATTCCAGGAGAATTATTTAGACAATGGATAAAAGACATCTATCAAGATAATCTTCTCATACAAAATAAAATGTTCATTGAGGGGCAATTAGTAGATTTGAAAAAAATTGATATGCCATTATTTACTCAGGTCGCAGTTGGAGACCATTTAGTATCTCCAGAATGCAGCATGCCCTTGCATTATGCTGTAGGTAGTGAGGATAAAACACTTAGAATGTATCCAACAGGACACGTTGGAATGATTGCTAGTTCATTATCTCAAAAGAAAGTATTACCAGAGTTAGGTCAATGGCTCTCAGAAAGATCTGAAAAATAAAAAGAATATAAAAATTGAATTTCCACTAGTTGTTCTTAGTGGTAAATGCTGAAATCCAAGATTCAAGAATATTTCTGTTTAATTCTGCAAATGATTTTGCATTATCATTGAAAGTCTTGATATTTTGTTGTGTAGCATCAATTGTTGCCAATGTAATTTGGTTTTGAATTGAAGCTGCTTTTGTAATTTCTTCAGCTGTATCTTGCATTACTTTGATTGATGCTTCAGGAATATTTGATGCAATACCTGCTTTCTTTGCAAATTCTTTTTGCAAAGTTAATGTTGAATCTGCAACATTTTCAAAGGCTTGTAAATATTCTTGTTGTACATTAGTAATTGCTTGATGATATTGTGGAACTGATGTTCTAATACCATTGAAGAATTTGTCTAGATTTTGATGATATACAGAAAATAGATCTTTACTGGATGCGGTTTGTTCGTTCTTACTCATTCTTTCACCTCCCTAGCTTTTGATTTCTTTGCTATCGGAAGAATAATCACCTGGACTAAATCACCTTCACCGATTCCTAATGCATTTCTTTCTGCTTCAGGAATAGAGATTCTACCATTGCTACTAATTGTTGTTTTGTATGCACCCCAATTCATGAAAGAAGGAAGCATTTGTCCAATGTTGAACATGGTATCCAGACTCTTATTTTGTAAATTGTTCATATTTTGCATCAAATCATTTTGTGCTTGTCTAGTTGTATCTGAGACTTTTTTCAGAGTTTCAACAGGGTTGAATGTGTTTGAATTTTGATTACCCATTAATGCACCAAAATTCTTCATAAATTCAGTTTGTGCTTGACCACTTTTCTGAATCCATTGTTTAAACATCTCTGTCGGATCATACTGGTTTAGATTACCACTCATTGGTAATTAAAACATATTATAGGTATTTAAGTCTGCCTACCAACATCTAAAAAATTAAGTACCTTTTTTGCAAAAATTTCAGGATATTGAACGTAAGGAGTATGTCCACAATTGTCAATTCTAAAAAATCTACAGTCCTTGATGGATGCGATGAATTCATCAGAATAATTTATTGGGATTACAGGATCGTTAGTTCCCCAAATTAGCATTGTTTCAGTATGAATTTGTTCCAATTTTCTAGAAATGATTTGAGCATTTTTTAATCCCAAAATTGTTGACATAAACGCAAGTTTAGCATTTGGTAATTTCATTCTCTCAATAAATCCATTAATAATATTTTCGTCAGCTTCATCACCAGAAGATTCCATCATTTCAAATGCATTTTTTGCATTTAAAAAATTCGGATACATTGCAGCCATTATATATGCATCTAAGGCAGGAGTAGATTGCTTCATCATTCCTGAAGGAGAAACAAGAACTAATTTTTTAATAAAATTTGGATGGGATGCAGTGAATTCAGCACAGATTTGCCCCCCTAAAGAAGAGCCAATAAGATATGTGGATTTTATGTTCAAAGATTTTAGAAATTTCTCTAGAAATGAAACAAAAAAATCAACAGTATAATCAATAACAGGTTTATCACTTAATCCAAATCCAATAAGATCAGGAATTATGACTCTAAAATTTTTGTTAAAAAAAGGCAAAACCTTCTCCCATCTTTCAGCAGAGGCACCTAACCCGTGAATTAGTACCAAAACGTTTTGCGAATCACCTGATTCAATGTACCTGATTCTATTTGAATCCACTTCCACAAATTTTTCATTCAATAAATTGGGCTCCAAACTTTAGTAGATAAATATTGATTTTCTAAGCGATCTAGTAACAATATTTACAAATGCTTTTTAGAGTCAATTTTCAATCAAAGTAGTGATAAACAGAAAAATTTCCAAGATATTAGTTCCATTGGATGGATCAAAGAATTCTTTGAGAGGATTAGAATATGCAATTACTTTGGCTCGACACTCAGAGGGGATCATTACTGGAGTTTATTCACTGAGTGCTGGATCACATTCAGAGTTTAAAGGAGTAGGAACTGTAGAACCTGCTCACAATAAAGAAATTAAAAAAATTATGGATGATGCAAAAACTACTTGTGCAAAAAACGGTATTGTTTTCAAAGAGAGATTAATGAAAGGAGATACAGGATATAACATTGTAAAATTGGCTCACGGTAAAGACAAATTTGATGTAATTGTAATTGGTTCTAGAGGAAGAAGTTCTGCAAAAGAAATGTTTTTTGGAAGTGTTTCAAATTATGTTGTACATGCATCCAAGATTCCAGTATTGATTGTAAAATAAATTCAAAATCCGTGTTTTTTAAAATATTTTTGATGATACTCTTCTGCACGATAGAATTTTGGTGCAGGAACAATTTCAGTCACTATGGGATTAGAGTATTTTCCGGACTGAGATAAATTATTTTTTGATTTTTCAGCGGATTCTTTTTGTGACTCATCATGATAGAAAATTGCTGAACGGTATTGAATTCCAACATCAGGTCCCTGTCGATTCAAAGTTGTGGGATTATGATTGTTCCAGAAAATTTCTAGTAATTCATCAAATGAAATCTCTGATGGTTCAAATTCAACTTCAACTGCTTCAGCATGACCAGTTCTATCAGTACATACTTCTTCATATGTTGGGTCAGGAATATTTCCTCCAATATATCCAACTTGTGTTGATTTTACACCTTTTGTTTTACTTAGTAAATCTTCAACATGCCAAAAACAACCAGCTGCAAAAGTAGCTTTCATAATTTCTAATAAAAAATATTAAATTAATAGTATTTGTTTTTGTATTTCTAATTAACATCAGTGAAAATTTCTACAACTTTTTTTGCCAAATTTTCAATATTTGCGGATGGTTCAGCTGAAATCAACAATAAGATTTGTGTGATGGGAAATGGAAAACTAACTAGAACTGCTTTATCCCTTCTTGCTGCAAGGTAATTGATAGGTCCTAAACTTTCATCGTATTCTTTTCTAATTGATGCCTTTGAGACAAATTCCAAAAATGCATTTAGTCGTGTTTCATCCCCCTCATGAGGTACTAAACCTTCTTTAAAACCACCGGCAATTAATTTTCCATCTTTATCCACTATTCCAGCAAATCTAATTTCTACTTCTTTGAGCAAATCATCACATTTAGTACTATAGAGTTTAACAGTCATATCTTCACTCGTCATAGATTAACTCATTAATTCAAAAATAAAAACCTAGAGAAAAGGAATCACACTAGTTTTCAATGACACATTTTAAAAAAAGATATTCTATGTACTTTTTTTCGGAAGCTTCTTTCATTTTTAATAGTGATTTATAGAGAATACTTTCAACATAGGAGGAGTATTTACTCTGAATTGATTTTTTGAGGTTTTCTCGATTTTTTGAATAATATTCAGTCAGAGGGGAATAAACATTATCACCAATATGAAGATTAGATATAATTGAAAAACCGGAGGATTTCAGTTTTTGAGTTACTGAATCAATAGAATAGTGTTCAGATGACCAGGTAAATTTTATCAGGCCTAGATCCTTGAGGGAGGGATTTCCAACAGTTACAGGAATAGCCATAGTCAGAATCCCATCTTTTTTGAGAATTCTTTTAGATTCAGATAGAAATGAATCTAAAGGTTTGAAGTGTTGTGCAGATTCCAAAGCCAATACTCTATCTACAGAATTTGATTTTATTGGAAGTAAAGTGGATGTAGCATTAACAGATTCGAATTTATTGGATTTTCCTAGTTGCAGTTGTTTTAGATTTATGTTAATATCAATAAAATGAGATTCGGAGAATTGGTTTTTCCAGAAAATTGATGGGGCAGATAAACCACTTCCAACATCTAAAACCATTAAATTTTCTTCAAGGTTTGATAATTTTCCAAATTCATTGCACATGTTCTCTTGTGCTAATAATGGTGAACAGTATTCATCATTCCAATATCCAAAATTTAGCATATTACCACCAGTTGCAGTTTGCATTACTGGAGATAGTGAATCATATAGTTTTACGGTGTCTTTTTCATTACGTCTAAATGTCCACAACATCACATCAATAGGATTAATGGATACCATACTATCTGAATAAATATTTAAAATATTAATCTCTAATTCTTGTCATTATTTTTTTAATTTGACTTTTTTTTAATTCACAAGCAGATCTAATAGCAAGTTTTCATCTTTTAGTATAATGTCTGATAACAATTTGAATTGGTGGAAAGGATTACCAGATGAATTGCAAATAGATATTGAATGTGAACAATAAATTTTTCAAATTATAATCTATAGCTTTCGCTAAGTGAGATTAAAAATAAATCATCGTACATGTCGTGTATTTTAAAATGATGAATTAATGAATTCATCGCGCATAGTCTCTATGTAAGTGGCTGAACCGATGTGTTGGTCTATTAGTAAAGGCTGGCTCACCACTCGCCGAAGCTTGTGATCCACACCACCTTTCTATCAACGCAGTCTTCTGCTGCCGACCTTCATCTTACGAAAGAATAACTTGTCTCGGGATAGGATTCGTGCTTAGATGCTTTCAGCACTTAGCCTAAACGGCTTAGCTGCCCGGCCTGCCTTGTCAGACAACCGGTAAACCAGTGGCCACCTATCTCTGTTCCTCTCGTACTAGGAGAAAGTTCCCCTCAGTTATTCACGCTTCCATTAGGCAGAGACCGACCTGTCTCACGACGGTCTAAACCCAGCTCATGTTCCCTTTTAATAGGCGAGCAGCCTCACCCTTGGCCCCTGCTGCAGGACCAGGATAGGAAAAGCCGACATCGAGGTACCAAACCGCGGGGTCGATAGGAGCTCTCGCCCGCGACGAGCCTGTTATCCCTGGGGTAATTTTTCTGTCACCTCCGGGCCCCAATAGTGGGCACACGAAGGATCGCTAAGCCAGACTTTCGTCTATGAATTCCGTGCGTTTGGAAATCCATTCAGTCGAGTTTTTGGCTTTGCCCTCTTCAACGGATTTCTGCCCCGTTTGAACTCAACTTTGGGCCCCTTTGATATCTTTTCAAAGGGGTGCCGCCCCAGCCGAACTGCCCACCTGCACTTGTCACCAGTCTTCTCTGGTTAAGTGGTACTGCAAAAAGAGTCTGGTGTTACATCGTTGCTTCTTAACACCCCGGAGAGTGTTAAGCATGGCTCCCAGATACCCTGTGCAATTCTTACTATACCACAGGCACAAGCTGCAGTAAAACTCCACGGGGTCTTCTCTCCCCAATGGAAGTCGTAGGACTGTTCGTCCTACTTATGTGGCTTCACCGGGTTGTAGGCGGGGACAGTGGGGCTCTCGTTGTTCCATTCATGCACGTCGGAACTTACCCGACAAGGCATTTGGCTACCTTAAGAGAGTCAGAGTTACTCCCGGCGTTAACCGGCCCTTAGCTCGGTTGAACCCAAGTTTTAGGTACCGGCACCGGCCAGGATTCAGCGACTATACAAATCCTTTCGGACTAGCAGTCGCCTGTGTTTTTATTAAACAGTCGAAACCCCCTTGTCATTGCAACCTGCGGTCCCCATTCCTCATGAAGATCGCAGGCATCCCTTATACCTAAGCTACAGGACTAATTTGCCGAATTCCCTCGCCATACGGTATACCCGTAGCACCTTAGCTTACTAAGCCAGCGCACCTGTGTCGGTTCTGGGTACGAACTTGTACTTTGCTAACTACACAATCTTTCACGGTCACCTGGAATCAAGAAAACTCCGCTAACGCGAAGCCACTCCTACCTCGAAATAGTTCTCGTCATTACGACACTCCCTAAATCTCGAATAGTTAGATACAACGACGATTGTACAATCCTTATCCGGATGCAAACCATATAGCTCAAACGCTCCATACAAGGTACTAGAATATTAACTAGTTTCCCTTTCGGCGTACTCTTTTGAGGTACGTCTTAGGATCGACTAACTCCAGGCTGATAACGCATTGCCTGGAAACCCTTGCGCTTTCGGTGGTATAGATTCTCACTATACTATGCTGTTACTGCCGCCAGGATCTGCAATAGAAATCGGTCCACAGGACGTCACCGCCCTGCTTCGTCCCAATCACTACGCCAACCTACCACGAATCATCTCTTGATGATTATCTAAAGTATCGGTATTCTGCTTTAGCCCCGTTAATTTTTGAGGCATTTCCCCTCGGCAGGTAAGTTGTTACACACTTTTTAAAGGATAGCTGCTTCTGAGCTTACCTCCCTGCTGTCTTGGCGAAAACACGCTCTTTTGCTTGACACTTAGCAGAAATTTGGGGACCTTAACTTCAGTCTGGGTTAAACCCCTTTCGGTCGTGAGCCTTACGCCACACGAACCCGTGTCCTTGCTTCTTCGATGTATATCCGTTCGGAGTTTGAATGACCGGTGAGGGATTTCTCCCCCGCGCCGTTCTATCAGTGCTCTACCGGAAACACTATCTCCACAAAGCACGCCCTGCGAGACGCTTCGGTTGGAACTAGCAAGCGCCAGTCTAGATTGGTTTTTGACCCCTATTCCCAAGTCACATCAACGATTTGCACGTCAGAACGACTTCAGACCTCCAGCGGGCTTTCGCCCGCCTTCATCTTGCTCAGGAATAGATCGACTGGCTTCTAGCCTAGCCGCCATGACTCAACGCACTTTCACACGCTTCTCCTCACAATGTTGCGAGAACTCGGTTTCCCTTCGCCTCCACCTTTGAAGGTTTAAGCTTGCCATGACGGTTAGCTCCCTGGCCCGTGTTTCGAGACGGAACGCATGACACTGATGACTTGAACATCAAATCTTCAACTCTATTGCTAGAATCTCCAAAATGAAAAAATCACCTTCCATGCCACGCACGTCTGTAAGTAATAGGTTTCATGCACTTTTCATCCCCCTTCCGGGGTACTTTTCAGCTTTCCCTCACGGTACTAGTCCACTATCGGTCTTGAGAGATATTTAGCCTCAGATGCTACTTTCACCTGTATTCATTGCCCACTACCAAGGACAACTACTCGGGTATGAATAGGACCCTTCACATTTCGTTTACGGGGGTATCACCCTCTATACCAGAACTTTTCAGAACATTTCAACTGTGTTCCAGGATTCCATATTATCATACCAAAACACCACATCTCCCGAAGGATTCAGTTTGGGCTATTTCCTTTTCGTTCGCCACTACTTGGGAAATCTCAATTGATTTCTCTTCCTCGTGGTACTAAGATGCTTCAATTCCCACGGTTCGACTTCCAATACTAGTGTACTGGAATACACAAAAGTGTAAGATTCTCATTCGGAAATCTCGGGATCATAGGATGCGTGCGCCTACCCCGAGCTTATCGCAGCTTGCCACGTCCTTCATCTCTCCTCAAGCCTAGCAATCCACCTATTACCGTCTTTACACCGGCAAATTCAGCCACATATTACACGACTATGCACGATGTTCATTGCAAGTCCACTGGCATGGACCCGCTCCATCCTTCATACACCACTTTCGTGATGCATTGCATCGATGATTTGATATGAAGATTATGTGCACCCATACACATTCCTTTTCTAAGGAGGTGATCCGACCGCAGGTTCCCCTACGGTCACCTTGTTACGACTTTTCCCTTGTCACGAACCTCAAGTTCGATAACGCCAATCAGACGTCACCTCGCTAAAGGCTCACTTCAATGAAACGACGGGCGGTGTGTGCAAGGAGCAGGGACGTATTCACCGCGCGATAGTGACACGCAGTTACTAGGGATTCCATATTCGTGAGGGCGAGTTGCAGCCCTCAGTCATAACTGTGGTAACGTTTGAGGATTACCTCATCCTTTCGAATTCGAAACCCATTGTCGTTACCATTGCAGCCCGCGTGTGGCCCCAGAGTTTCGGGGCATACTGACCTGCCGTGGCCCCTTCCTTCCTCCGCATTAACTGCGGCGGTCCCGCTAATTCGCCCCACTACTCCTGAGAGTAATGGTGGCAACTAGAGGCAGGGATCTCGCTCGTTACCTGACTTAACAGGACATCTCACGGCACGAGCTGGCGACGGCCATGCACCACCTCTCAGCTTGTCTGGTAAAGTCTTCAGCTTGACCTTCATTCTGCTGTCTCTCCGGGTAAGATTTCTGGCGTTGACTCCAATTGAACCGCAGGCTTCACCCCTTGTGGTGCTCCCCCGCCAATTCCTTTAAGTTTCATACTTGCGTACGTACTTCCCAGGCGGCAAACTTAACGGCTTCCCTGCAGCACTGCATTGGCCACAAGCCAATGCATCACTGAGTTTGCATAGTTTACAGCTGGGACTACCCGGGTATCTAATCCGGTTTGCTCCCCCAGCTTTCATCCCTCACCGTCGTACGTGTTCTGGTAGACCGCCTTCGCCACAGGTGGTCATCAATAGATCAAAGGATTTTACCCCTTCCTACCGAGTACCGTCTACCTCTCCCACTACCTAGCTCTGCAGTATTCCCGGCAGCCTGTACGTTAAGCGTACAGATTTAACCGAAAACTTACAGAGCCGGCTACGGATGCTTTAGGCCCAATAATCATCCTGACCACTTGAGGTGCTGGTTTTACCGCGGCGGCTGACACCAGAACTTGCCCACCCCTTATTCATCGGTGTTTCTAGGACCGACAAAAGGTTCCTTTAGCAGAAACCACTCGGATTAACCTTGTCGTGCTTTCGCACATTGCAAAGTTTTCTCGCCTGCTGCGCCCCATAGGGCCTGGGTCCGTGTCTCAGTACCCATCTCCGGGCCACTCCTCTCAGAGCCCGTACCTGTAATAGTCTTGGTGGGCCATTACCTCACCAACAAACTGATAGGCCGCAGTCCCATCCTACGGCGATAAATCATTTGGAACACAAACCATTCCAGGCATAGTGTTCTATCGGGCATTATTCTCAGTTTCCCGAGGTTATTCCCGTCCATAGGTTAGGTTGACTACGCGTTACTGAGCCGTTTGCCTTGTATTACTACAATGACTCGCATGGCTTAGTATCAATCCGATAGCAGTCAGGTCCGGCAGGATCAACCGGATTCTGATTTCGTGATTTTTTATTGATTATTGAAGTACATTTGTACTATAATTGGAATTGACGGATGCACATAATCTTCACATCTCAGATATTGATCTCTTGATCAAATCCTCATTTTTGTATGCGTAACTGGAGGCCCATGAATCACAAAGTGGCATAATGCCATACATCATCACAAGCGCCGCCTATTGCGTTACGTATGCAGAATGTGTGGTATATAGAAACCATATAAACCATGCGTGAAAATGAGACAGATCGAGTCAAATTTTTGTAAAAATTACAAAATTGAGAAATTTTGTTTCAAAACAATTGAATTAAAATAAAGCAAGTTTCCCCCTAGGTTGGTTTTGGACAGTCTAAAAAATTACAAAAAAAATACAAAAAAATCAAGTACCCTATTTTCAAAATCAGCTAAATTTCATGTAAATGGAGTATCACACAATATTCGTTATTTTGCACCATATCCATTTGTTGTGAAAAAATCATCTGGAAAAAATTTGATTGATGTTGACAATAACAAATACACGGATTATTGGATGGGTCATTGGGCTTTGATATTAGGTCATGCACCAAAAATTGTAAAAGATGCTTTAAGAAAACAAATCGATAATGGATGGATGTATGGGACAGTAAATGAACAGACAATTAGATTATCAGAATTAATTTCAAAGGTTGTTCCCGTTGCAGAAAAAATACGATATGTGACATCAGGAACTGAAGCTACAATGTACTCAGTAAGATTGGCTCGTTCAGTAACAGGTAGAAAAATTATTGCAAAAATTGATGGAGGTTGGCATGGATACACTTCAGATTTACTAAAATCAGTTAATTGGCCATTTAATGAATCAGAAAGTACAGGAGTAATTAATGAAGAACAAATCATATCTATACCATACAATGATTTAGAAAAATCAATTGAAATTTTAAAAAAAGTTTCAAAAGATTTAGCAGGGGTAATTATTGAACCAGTTCTTGGTGGCGGAGGATGCATTCCAGGCGATGCCGATTACCTCAAAGGAATTCAAGAATTTTGTAAGAAAAATAATTCATTATTCATGTTAGATGAAATTGTTACAGGTTTTAGATTTAGATTCGGATGTTTGTATCCAACTATGAAACTTGATCCAGACATCGTTACATTAGGAAAAATTGTCGGGGGAGGGTTAGCAATTGGTGTAATGTGTGGTAAAAAAGAGATCATGGAAGTTGCAGATACAACTAATAAAAAGAAATCTGAAAGAAGTTATGTTGGTGGAGGAACATTTTCTGCAAATCCTGCCTCAATGGTTTCAGGGTTCACAACTCTAAATTATCTAAAATCAAAAAAAGCAACCTATTCAAAAATTAATGAATTAGGAGATTATGCAAGAAAAGAAATCACCAAAGCTTTTGATGGGAAAGTTGTGGTTACTGGCAGAGGTTCATTATTTATGACACACTTTTTGAGAAATGGAATAACAGAAGTCAAAGACTCACAAACTGCCTCCAGATGTGATACAAAAATGCTTTCAGATTTTCATTTCAAAATGATTTCTGAAGACGGCATATTTTTCCTACCAGGAAAATTAGGGGCAATATCTAATGCTCATACAAAACAAGATATTCAAAAACTAGTGATTTCAGCATCAAAATTCAATTAGAATCATCTGGAAAAAATCTGTTCTTCCAAGCAATCAAGTCAGATAGAATTTCAATGTAATTTCCACCTTTTTTTGTTATGTGAATATGAGCAAATAGACCATCAAATTGACATTCAAAAATCATACGACATTCATCTTTAAAGAACGGAATTGAAATTCCAATTTTTATTAAATTATGAAATTTGAAATCTTCAATGCTAATAGAATCACGAAGAACTCTAACATTTTTTATTCCAACTTTTTTGTTAATTGTCAAGTCCAGTTTTGATTTTATTTCTTGACTCCACTCAGGGGTGTTATGAGGCCAGCGATGAACAAAAATTTTTTCTGCCTGAAAAGATAACTCATAATCCATATTGTTTTGACTATTTTAAAGAAACATAAGTATATCTTTGAAATTTATCTTTTTATAAAATTAAAATTGAAACCTAACATGAAAGATGAAAAAAATAAAAAAGAACAGTATGCAACAGACAATCCCTTAGAGGCAACAAATTCGGATTTAGAGAAAATGGCAAAAGAAGCCATTAAAAAATTCAAATCTATGCAATAGGATGTAAATTAGAAATGTTTAGGAGTGAAAATTAGATGGGGTTATTCGGCTCAAAGGAAGACCCGGAGGATTTGATTTACAATGCAATGGGAATGATGGATAAAGGGCAACCAAAAGCAGCAATTGCATTATTCAACAAGGCATTAAAACAGGATCCAAAAAATAGTTCAGCCCTTTTGAATAAGGGTTTAGCATTAAATCAAATTAGAAAATATTCAGATGCAATTACTTGTTTTGAAAAACTTTTAGAAATTAATTCAAAAGATGCTCAGGCATTAAACAATAAAGGAATAGCCTTGGCAGAAATGGGCAATATTCAAGATGCATCTAGTTGTTATGAAAAAGCAATTGAAGTAGATCCAAAATATGCTGCATCATACTTTAACAAAGGAGTTCTATTAGACAAGTTACAAGAACATCAAGAAGCGCTAGATGCACTAGAAAAAGCAATTCAGATTGATTCAAGAAAAACAAATGCCCTGATTTATAGAGGAATTGTCTTAGGCAAAATGAAAAGACATGAAGAAGCGCTAACATGTTTTGAAAATATTTGTAAAAAATTTCCAAATAACCAAGATGCATTTTTTCAAAAAGGAATTCAATTAGCAGAATTAGGAAGACATCAAGATGCAATAATTGTTTTTGATGATATCTTAAAAAAATTCAAGGACAATGTCAATGTAACTTATGCAAAATCAAGAAGTAAAGCGGCGTTGGGAGAATTTTCAGAATCATTAAATTTACTTAAACAGGCAATAAATAAACAGCCAAAGGTGATTAGAAATTGGGCAAAGGAAGAACCAATATTTTCAAAAATGCATTCAAATGATGAATTTAGAAGATTAGTAAAATTATAAAATTTTTTTTCTTACAGAATCTATTCTAATCAATCCAACTTTCTTTTTAGGTCCAATCAATCTAGCCTCAAAAATAGGCACATAAATTTCAGTAATTTCATTTAGAATGAATTCTTCATTCAAATCTCGAACATCTGTTTCAAGGGGCTTTTTTAGAACAGTTTGTAATTTTTCAATAGCTGCATCATAAGTAATTTCAGGTTTTTTTACATTAGATTCATTCTCATCCAAAATTCTTTTTGGGTAATTTTCAATAGATTTTGAATTAATTTTAAATGGAAAATTAATCTCAGTTCCGTGATGATCAAATGTCAATTGGTCTTCTTCCTCCACAAAAACATGTTCTTCAAGTTTTAATTCAATTTTGTTTTTACTACGTTTTACTGAAAATGTCTTTTCAAGAACGGATTTTGGTTCAATTGCAAATAATCCATCTCCCAAAACTACTTCTTTTACATTTGATGGAACTGATATGAAATGATTTGCCTTTCGGTAGTAGTTTGCAATGTATTTTCCAGAAATAGACAAAATACATTCATAATACAATTTTAAAGAATGTAGGTGTACATCTTCCTTTTTAGGTCTAGATAGAATTGATTTGAAAGGCATTGTTTTTTTATCTTCAACGAGAGACAGAGCATCATCATGTTCAAGATTTTTTCTAAGAACAATTGTTTTAACATCAAACTTTGACTCTTTCACAAAAATTGAATATTAAAAGTAGTAAATAAATTCAATAGAAAACAAATAATAGATTTGAAATGAACGAATAATATGGCTAAAAAAATTGGACATATTGAAAAATTTCTAAAAAGAGCAGATAAAGCGATTTTAGATGGAGTAAGAAGAGCCGATGAGATGCTTGAAGATGCAGTAGAAATAGGAAACATGACTTCAAAACAAGCCACAGAATTAAGCAAAAAATTACAAACTAGAGCAGATAAAGAAAGAAAAAGAATTCAAAAAGAGGGTACAAAAAAAATTGAAAAGAGTATTCAATCTGCAAAAAAAGGAGTAGAATCAGCAAGTAAAATTAAAAATAATTCTGAAAGTGATTTGAAGGTTTTAGAGAAATTAGGAAAATTAAGAAAATCAGGAGTTATCACTGAGAAAGAATTTCAGAGTAAGAAAAAGAAAATTTTAGGTAGAATTTAAAATGAAAAAAACAAACATTACTGGTTCAAATGATCAAAGAAAAGTAAATCCAGAATGGTTCACAGCAAAAACATGGATGAAAGTTCTTTCAGGAAAAATACAAACCAAAGATCAAGACATTTATCATGTTCATTTTGAAAAAGGTTCAAGAACAAAATTGCATGAGCATGATGGAAATCAAATTTTAATTGTGACTTCTGGGTTAGGAAGTTTAGAGTTATTCAAAAAAATTGGAAATACCAAAAAGGAATTCAAAATTAAAAAAATTCAAACAATACCCCTAAAAGAAGGAGATATAGTACATATTCCTAAAAAAATTCTTCACACACATGGCTCTACAAGGAAAAATATGAAATTTTCACACATAGCCATAAATTTACTAGCAAAAAATAAAAAAACATACAAAACTATTTGGTATGAATCTGATTTTAAAAAACAAGTTACAAAAATAATCTAAAATGATTATCAGAAAATTTTCAGAGATCGATTTTTTCCAAGGTTATGAAGGTTCAAAAATTAAACAATATTTTGGAAAAGATGATTCGATAGAATATAGTTTAGCATATTTGGAATTACTTCCAAATAAAAAAACACGAAATCACAAACTGGAATCTAATGAAACGTATTTCATTATTTCTGGAACTGCATGTATTCACATTGCTGGAAAATCATATGTTTTACAGGTTAATGATTCAGTCATAGTACCCAAAAATACCCCACAATTTATTGAAAATATTGCTGATGAAAATCTCAGATTTTTATGCATTGTAACTCCTCCATGGAGTCAAGATAAAGAGACCTTTTTAGACTAGAATTCTAAAATTGTAATTATTTTTAAGAAAGCCAAATTCTTTTGAATTAGTGAATACAACTCAGGCATTACAAATTTTGAACATAAAGGAAGAATCATCTGAAGTGGAGATCAAGGCAGCATATAGAAAGATGGCATTAAAACATCATCCAGATAGAAATCAATCAAATAAAGAAGATGCGGAATTTAAGAAAATTACTGAAGCATATAATCATCTAAAAAAAAATAATTTCAAACGACCCCATTCTGAAAAAATTGAACAAACAAAATCAGAAAAATCTCCAAACTCACCTTTTAAAAGAAAACCATGGGGGGCACCAGAGGATGAAAGTATTCCAGAACAAGATTGGAGTAAATATACAAAAGAGTTTGAAGAAGGTGACCCTGATTTTTGGAAAGAGTATGAAAGAAAATTTTGGGAAGAATACAATGCCAGAGTAAGACCAGATGGAAGAAATGGTGAATTTAACAAGGCCAGAGAGCCTCAAAAACAACCCAATCTGAAAGTCGATGTTGATCAGTCATTATGTATTGGATGTTGTAGTTGCGAGATTATTGCTCCAAATGTTTTTGAAATTAATAAAAAACAAATGTCAAATCCAAAATCAAGTGTGATTAACCAAAAAGGAGCTGGAGTGAACAAAATTATGGATGCGGCGGTAACATGTCCAACAAAAGCAATCATTGTTGAAAATATAGATACTAGTGAGAGATTGTATCCATACTAACTCTTTAAGACTTTGAGTAATTCATCAATTTCAGCATCAGCAGATTCAACTTTTTTTGAAAACATTGAATGAATCGGACCAGCACCATCGTTTTTGTCTCTAGGAATTAAATGAACGTGAACATGAGGAATTTCTTGTCCAGCATTTTTTCCGTTATGAATTGCAATCAAAGATGAATCCGAAACAGATTCCAATTTAGGAATTATTTTATGTACCATTTGAAAAAGAGAGATAATTTCAGTACTAGACAAATCTTGTAATTTTGCATGATGATTTTTTGGAATTACTAACACATGGCCAAATTTGAGTGGGAATGCATCTAAAAATGAAATAGAGGAATCATCTTCAAAAATAATTTTTGCAGGTATTTCTTTTTGCACTATTTTACAGAAAATACAGTCCATATCAGTAAAATCATTCAGGGTTTAAAAAATTTTCAAGGCTCAACAACAGTTGCCCAAGGTAATCCTTCAGGATATTTTATAGTCACAGTATCGTCTGGAGACAGATTACAATTTTCAATCTTTTTTGGAATCAAATCTATTGTTTCAACATAGCAAATTCCATCATCATTTGAAATAATTTTTACTTCTTCATAGACATCTTCACGGATTAAATTCCAAAAAGGAAAAACAATTGTCGATAATACAATTCCAGCAACTATGATGGCGCCTACAAAAGCATATGTTGCTTTTTGAGTTGAATTTAATGTCATTTTACCAGGTTCCGCCTTGTGCAGAATTTGGATCAAATTTTTTTTCAGGAATATTTCCATGAGCTTTTTTCATGTGACGTTTTAATCGCTCAGGATCATGGAGTTCAGTTCCACATTCATCACATTTTGTTTTATTCTCATCGTCTTTTTTTCGATTAAAAAGACCCATGAGAAAAATTATTCTCGTAATACATTATAAAGGATACGAGATTCCTCATTTTATGAAAATTCAAAATATTACAGTTTTAGGTTCAGGCGTAATGGGACATGGAATTGCACAAGTTTCAGCAACTGCTGGGTATAATGTAGTATTGAGAGATATTGAACAGAGTTTTCTAGATAAAGCCATGGATAAGATCAAATGGAGTTTAGATAAATTAGTTGCAAAAGAAAAAATTTCAAAAGAAGAAGGAGATAATATTTTTTCTAGAATTACACCAATTGTCGATTTAAAGGAAGCAGTCAAAGAAGCAGAATTAGTAATTGAGGTAGTTCCAGAAATTATGGAACTCAAAAAGAAAGTTTATGCAGAATTAGATCAAGTTGCAAAACCTGAAGTAATTTTTGCATCAAATACAAGCACCTTACCAATTACAGAAATTGCAAACACTACATCAAGACCAGATAAATTTATTGGAATACATTTTTTCAATCCTCCGCAACTAATGAAGTTAGTAGAAGTTATTCCTGGTGAAAAAACATCTGAATCTGTTATTCAGTTAACAAAGGATTATGTTCAGTCAGTAAACAAGCAGGCAGTATTATGTAGAAAAGATGTACCAGGATTTATCATCAATAGATTATTCATTCCAATGGTTCATGAGGCATGTTATTCCAAAGATAGAACAGGGGCAAGTTTAGAAGAGATAGATTCTGCAGTTAAATTCAATTTAGGTTTTCCAATGGGAATTTTCGAATTAGCTGATTTTACAGGCATGGATGTTATCCATAAAGCAACTAGTGAAATGCATTTAAGAGATAAAAAAGTAATTTTTCCTCATCCATTAGTAGAGAAAATGTTTGATGATAAAAAATTAGGACAAAAATCAGGAGAGGGTTTTTACAAATACTCTGATGATAAATATGAAAGAGTTGAACTATCTGAAAAACTCGCAATCAATTACAATCCAATTCAATTAGTTGCGAATATTATCAATAATGCCGCATGGTTGATTACAAATGGTGCGAGTGACATTGTAGAAATTGAAAAGGCAGCACAGTTAGGTTTGGGTTTGAAAAAACCTCTATTTGAAACTGCAAAACAAATTGGTATTGAAAATATCATTAACGAATTAAACTCTCTTGCAGAAAAACATGGTGAATTTTACAAACCAGACCCATTATTGTTTACAATGAAATAATTAGTATAGAATTTTTTTATTATTTACTATTGATTAATTCAAGAATTTTTTTAATAGCTTCTTGAGCAGAATCAACTCCATGAATTTTTACATTCTCTCTATGATCTAAATACCCATCAATATACGGGGTGATTGAACCAATTAAACTACGAATTGCAACCATAGGTTTCTTACTCATATATGCTGCACAAACTTCAGACAAAGTACCAGAACCACCACCAATTATTATGACTCCATCTGCAGATAATGCATTAAGAAAATCTCTTGTGAGTCCCATTCCTGATGGAATCACAATATCACAAAACTCATTTGCCTCAGATGGGTTATCTTGAGGAATTATTCCAACAGTGATACCATCAACACTTTTTGCACCTTTTGATGCAGCATGCATGATGCCCCCCAGACCGCCGGTGATAAGCACAGAGCCAGATTTTCCAACTTACTGACCTACTTCAAAAGCAATTTTTTCATGTTCTGGAGTACAACCATTTGTGTTATTTCCAATTACAAGAATTTGGGTTTTTTTGACCATAATAATCCAGAAAAAGATCCATTGAAAAATTTTTCGAGAGTAAAAGATATTAGTAAAAATAATGTCGTTATGATATGGAAAGACGTTCAATGCCTGTATGTTTTACAGAAAAACAATACAAGATGATCGAAGAATTTGCCAAGAGACAAGGTATGCTTAATGCAAGCCAAGCTCTTGAGAAAATATTAAGCGAATAACGCTTTTCAGATATTTTTATTTTATTGACATTTATACAATATCGTTTTTAACTTAATTTGAAATGGGATTATTTTCGAAAAAACCTGCCTTTTGTGCAGTATGCGAAAAAGAGCTTTCACATAAACACAAACCTAAAAGAGAATGGAATATCAAAGGCTCTCTTTGTGGAGATTGTCACTTTGAGAAACAAAAAGAATACTATGAAGGTAAAGTAAGACAACCTTGTGTAGTATGTGGAACCACACAAAAAATCACTGATCTTTGGGAGCCAAGATGGCAATGGGATATGGAAGGATTACTTTGTAAGAATTGTTTTGATAAAAAAGAAGAAAATTTTGGAAAAAAGAAGAATTTTTGTGCATTATGTGGTGGAAAAATAGGATTGATCAGATACAATCCAAAAGCAAAATGGAAAGTAGAAGGACAATTGTGTAGAAATTGTTGGGATGAGAAAAAAGCAGAGTTCGGATGAAATGGGGTTTTTGAAGAAAGTTAAATGTAATAATTGTGATAGAAAATTTTCAAAACAAGAAGAATTAATGAACCATATACAAATTTTTCATGGTAAAGATCTCAAATATGATTGTAAAGAATGTAATGAATTTTTTACAAATATGGAAGATATGAGAACTCATTTAATGAGAAAACATAGTTACAAAAAATTTTGATATTAAATTGCTTTTACAGTTTTAACTACAGGAGGTCTTACTTTGGTAAAAACTCTAAATCCACAAATACATTTGATTTCAGGCAATCGTGAAAGCTCGGTATTTGAAACAAGTGTACCGCATCTAAGACAAGAATAATTTACTTCAAATGTCTCTACTGAAGATTCGGTTAAGTTGTCAAAATTCTCGTCAGCCATGATTAATCACAAAGTTTCTATAATTTAGGTATTTTCTATGTCAATGATAATTCAATATAGACATCATCAGGAATTTTTAATCTCATTAATTGTCTGATTGCTTTATCATCTGCACTAATATTGATAATGCGTCTATGCATTTTCATTTCCCATTTTTCATAAGTTTCAGTACCATTGCCACATGGAGATTTTCTCGTAGCGACATGTAATCTCTTAACTGGTAAAGGGGTTGGACCCTTAACTTTGACACCAGTTTTTTTCCCAATGCCCATGATTTCTCCACACACTCCATCGAGTTTAGGTAAACTCGTAGAGGTGAGTTTTACACGGGCGGTTTGGGTCATAAAAAAATCCGCCTATGGTTTGTACTCTTCAGTAACTTCCTTTACAATACCTGCTGCAATGGTTGCACCCATATCTCTGAGTGCAAATCTGCCCATTTCAGGGAATTCTTGGAAAGTTTCTATACAAGTTGGTCTTACTGGTCTAATTTTGACAATTGCAGAGTCACCAACTTTAAGGAATTTTGGATTTTCCTCCTCAACTGCACCAGATGCTGGGTTGATTTTTTGTAAGAACTCAGTAACTGTTGCTGCTACTTGTGCAGTATGTGCATGCATTACTGGTGTGTATCCAGGTGCAATTGCTGTTGGGTGGTGAATTACAATGATTTGTGCTTTGAAT
>Ga0208547_1000520_pt1 | contig 22030 bp, 20 predicted proteins | sample DEB08_DNA_5_FD_185501 | JGI IMG/M metagenome (GOLD analysis project Ga0208547, IMG submission 185501) | Aqueous microbial communities from the Delaware River and Bay under freshwater to marine salinity gradient to study organic matter... | ecosystem: Environmental > Aquatic > Marine > Coastal ...
CTGAAGGCTGGCTCAGGAATAGCGTTTCGGCGGCGCGCGAGATACTGCCGAGTTTTGCTGACTGGCAGAACGCCCGAAGCTGCTTTAGTCGATTCTGTTTGTAAAAGGGAGTGCGGGTCATATCAGTCCTGATTGGAATTGAAATTTCTTTTGATTATTAAATTTTACAATAATAAATATTGAAATAATTTAGTTGATTAATAAAACATCTGCTTGGAGACTGGGTTTAACCAGCTCTGATCGATTCGATTTCGACGGAATGGTTTGAACAGCTATCGAGTAACTGCCGCTGAAACCATAAAAAAAGAGGAAACCAAGCTCATGTGCAACTACGTTCGATATGAAAATGCCCTTGAAACAGAATGGCAAGAGAACCCGCGTTGGCGCGACGTCAAACGGGATTACACCGCGGCTGATGTGGCTCGACTGCGAGGCACGATTCACATAGAGCATAGCCTGGCAAGGCTCGGCGCGGAAAAATTGTGGCGACGTTTGAACACAGATGACTACGTGCCGACGCTTGGAGCGCTGACCGGCGGCCAGGCCGTACAGCAAGTGAAGGCGGGCGCAAAGGCGATTTATCTTTCCGGTTGGCAGGTGGCGGCGGACGCCAATATTGCAGACGCGATGTACCCGGACCAGTCTCTATATCCGGTGAATTCCGTCCCCGCAGTGGTTAGACGTATCAATAATGCCTTTCGACGTGCAGATGAAATCCAGCAGGCATCTGGCAGGGATGACATTGATTACTTCGCACCTATTGTTGCCGACGCGGAGGCAGGCTTCGGGGGGGTTCTGAACGCCTTCGAGTTAATGAAGGCAATGATCGAAGCGGGTGCGGGCGGTGTTCATTTCGAAGATCAGTTAGCGTCGGTTAAAAAATGCGGACATATGGGGGGGAAAGTGTTGGTGCCGACCCAGGAAGCGGTGCAGAAACTCGTTGCTGCTCGCCTGGCAGCAGATATTTCTGGGGTGCCGACTGTGCTGCTGGCGCGGACTGACGCAAACGCCGCTGGGTTGCTGACCTCCGATGTCGATGAACGAGATCGTGAATTTCTCACGGGTCAGCGGACCGCTGAGGGCTTTTATGTCACTCGACCGGGGCTTGATCAGGCTATCGCAAGGGGTCTGGCTTACGCGCCCTATGCGGACCTTATCTGGTGTGAAACCGCTGTACCAGACCTCGAAGAGGCGAAGCGCTTTGCGGAGGCGATTCGATCGAAGTTTCCCAACCAATTGTTGGCCTACAACTGCTCACCATCATTTAATTGGAAGAAAAATCTTGATGACGCCACCATTGCTCGATTCCAGAAAGAGTTGGGAGCAATGGGTTACAAATATCAGTTCATTACCCTCGCCGGGATTCATAACATGTGGTACCACATGTTTGATCTGACCCACGAGTATCTACAAAAAGGCATGACCGCTTATGTCGATAAGGTACAGGAGCCAGAGTTTGAGGCAGCGAGTCGGGGATACACCTTTGCAAGCCATCAGGCTGAAGTCGGGGCGGGCTATTTCGATGACGTCACAACAGTAATTCAGGGCGGCGCTTCCTCAGTTACCGCGATGACTGGCTCGACTGAGGAACAGCAGTTTGCGGCCGCTTAACTGATCACCATTGAGAAAACGCCTCCGGCCAGCAATCGGGCCTCTTGAAGCGGTAGCAAAAACTACCGCTTTGCTTTGCGCATTTGCAGGCCTCTTAAGATTCAGTGTGCCTCTGACGCAATTACGGATCAAATGATCTTGGCGACAGGAAAAGTTTTTTGCCAAAGATCTTTTTGATAAGTTCCGTAATGAAATGGCTGAATGGAATGAAGGTCTCCGATGAGCGGCGAAATCATGACATCCGCGCTTGGATTAACAAAAAGAGGTATGGAATAACGATCCTGGCCGCCGGTGTTGATCACCCGATGGGGCGTCGATGAGAAAAAACCATTGCTCCAGGTTTCCATGATGTTGCCGATATTGATTACGAAGGTATCCTCAAGAGGTGGAGCACCGACCCATTCGCCGTGCTTGTTCTGCACCTCAAGACCACCAATATTGTCTTGCCAAAGAATCGTGAATCCTCCCGAATCGCTGTGAGGCACCACACCAAGATTGTCCTCGCGAAGGGGGCTGCGTTGAGGCGGGTAGTGATTGACCTTAAGCCGACTGAGCGGCGCTTCGAAAAACTTGGATAAGTGATCGGCGTGCAAACCAAGTGCCAGAGAAAATCCGCGAAGCAGTACGTCTGCTAGGCGCTCTACTTCATCGAAGTAACGCAGCATAGCGGACTTCAACGCAGGATATTGTTTGGGCCAATGATTGGGTCCATCCAGTGGGAAGTGTGCATCTATTGAGCGCTCATGACCTATCCAGAAGCCCTCCTGATGGCTGGTGCCTGCTCTAGCTTCCCCTTCGTAGCTGCGATAGGCGAGAGGCAGATATCCCTTGATCTGCGGCGTAATCGCAATCGCCATTTTTTCTTTATCGGGCGAATTAAAGAATTCTTCTGCTGCTGATTTCACATCCTGGATCAGCGAGGCGGGAATCTGATGATTTTGGATGTAAAAAAAACCAACCTCGCTGCAAGCCGTGCGCAAGGCCTCGATACATGGGCCTGGTTGGTCTTGATGGATCAGGGGTCCGATATCAATGACCGGTATCTCGGTGAAATCAAGCCGCCTTGATGGGCTAATCATGGCTGGACAACCCCTAACGATTCACATCCGGTGGGCGCAATTGTAGACTGGTCGACCGCTTAGGCAAACGTCGGATGCGAAAACAACAAAACTGAAATTCGCCACCCCAGCACAGCGTACTAAAGAGCCGGAGGCCTTTTTGCTCTGGATTGCAACAAAATATCTTCTGACAGCAGCAGTGGTTGTCATTGTCTCGGAGGTCGCTAAGAGAAGCGACAAGCTCGGCGCCCTAATTGCAGCCTTGCCGCTCGTTACTTTTCTGGCGCTCATTTGGCTGTATGTGGAGAATCAACCCGAAGAAAGGATTTCAAATCACGCCTGGTTCACTTTTTGGTATGTGTTACCCACGCTGCCTATGTTTGTCGCCTTCCCATTTTTGCATAGTCGCTTTGGATTCTGGCTGACGCTCGGATCGTGCGTCGTGATCACAGCAGCATGCTTTTTGCTCTTATCCGCGATTCTTCGGCACTTCAGTATTAATCTCTTGTAAGACCCAAAAGAAGATAAAAATGTATAACCCAGCGACTTTTTCGGAGAAAGATGAGTCAGTTATCGCCGATCTGATTAAGCGCTATCCGCTAGGGGCCTTAATCACTTCGGGGCCGTCCGGCCTCAAAGCATCACAGATTCCTTTTTTTTTCAGACCCAATGGGGAGAGGACCTTGGTTGCGCATTTGGCGCGCGCAAATGATCATTGGAAAGATCTTGCCGAGACCTCTGATTGCCTCGTGGTGTTTCAGGGCGCCGAAAACTATGTGACGCCGAGCTGGTATCCGAGTAAAAAAGAAACGGGCAAGGTCGTTCCGACCTGGAACTACGAAACGGTTCAGGTAAGGGGTGTGCCCAGGGTTATCCATGACACGGTTTGGCTGAAGGAACTCGTCACAGATCTCACGCATCGTATGGAATCAAAACGACCAGAGCCCTGGGCCGTAGCGGATGCGCCGGAGAAGTTCATTGAAGCGCAATTAAAGGCGATTGTGGGGCTAGAGATAACGGTGACCGAAGTAACCGGCAAATGGAAAATGAGTCAGAATCGTAGTCGTCCTGATGCCCTTGGTGTTGCGGCAGGCCTTGCCAATACAGATGATCCCCACCATAACTTGCTTGCTGCTGATAAGGTCCGTTCGCGAAACCGATAGGCTCTCACTTTTTCTCAGGACGATGCGCTCGTGAACATGACGAATTTACCCATCGCGCTTACGACTGGTGAGCCCGCAGGGGTCGGCCCTGAACTGGTTGTTCAGCTGCTACAACAGCCTTTCGATGAACAGCTGTGTGTCCTTTCCGATCCGGACCTTCTGATGGAGCGCGCGGCGTTAATCGGCCTTCCGTTGGCTATAAAAGATGATCGTTTGATCGCGCCGGGCGGGGAGGCTAGCCTTGTGCCGATTGCGCTATCTGCGCCATCTATCGCTGGCGAACTGGATGTGAGCAACGCCGCTTACGTTATCGAGATGCTTGCTCGTGCTACCGACGGCTGCCTCGCTGGCGAGTTCCGTGCGTTGGTCACGGCGCCGGTTCAAAAAAGCACCTTGATCGAGGCGGGACATGCGTTCGTTGGGCATACCGAGTTTTTGGCTGAGCGCGCCGGCGTCGCAACACCGGTCATGATGCTGGCAAACGAGCGCATGCGCGTCGCGTTAGTCACCATTCATCTGCCGTTAAGCGAGGTTCCCGGTGCCGTCACGACTGAGCGCCTTGAGGCTGTGCTTCGTGTCGTGTATACGGATTTGAAATCCCGCTTTGGCATTGCCAACCCGGTGCTTGGTGTCTGTGGGTTGAATCCTCATGCCGGTGAGTCGGGCCACTTGGGCAAAGAAGAGCAGCAAGTGATCGCGCCTGTTCTCGAGCGATTGCGCGCCGAGGGGATTGTTCTTCGCGGTCCTCTTCCAGCAGACACCGCATTCACCACCGAGAGCCTCAGAAATCTCGATGTGGTCGTGGCGATGTTTCATGATCAGGGTTTGCCTGTGATCAAGCATCAAGGGTTTGGAGGGGTCGTGAATGTGACGTTGGGCCTGCCCTTTGTCCGCACCTCCGTGGACCATGGCACGGCGCTTGATTTGGCCGGCACGGGGCGGGCTGATGTAGGCAGTCTTAGGAGTGCGGTGGGCCTTGCGCAGCGGCTATCAAGTGGTGTCTGAGAAAGCGGGCTTGTTGAGGCCAAGAAAACGATTTGGCCAACACTTTCTGTATGACGTCGGCGCTATTCAACGCATTGTCGATAGCCTTGCATTAAGCACGAACGATGTCCTTGTGGAGATCGGACCAGGTCGCGGGGCGCTTACTGATCAATTAGTCAGGTGGAGCAATCCCCTGCATCTGATTGAGATTGATCGTGATCTGGTGCCTTATTTGAGTAGCCGATATAAAGATCATGTGCATGTGGTCATACATGAGCGAGATGCCCTGCAACTGACTCTTGATGATATTCGTCCAGATCAGCGCAAGGTGCTGGTAGGGAACCTGCCTTACAACATCTCGACACCGCTTTTGATTCATTTGCTGTCCCAACACGAGCAGATCGAGCGCATGATCTTTATGGTGCAAAAAGAAGTGGGCGAGCGATTGGCTGCACAGCCTGGAACCAAGAATTACGGCCGCTTAACCGTGATGATGACCCGGCTTTTTGAGACAACCTCTCTGTTTGATGTGGGGCCAGAGGCATTCAATCCGCCGCCCAAGGTGTGGTCGAGCGTGCTTGCGTTTAGGCCCCGTCCCACCCCGCTGGGGCCAGAGGTGAATGAGCAGGATTTTGAGGCGCTGGTTCGCCAGGCTTTTGCCCAAAGGCGCAAAACACTTCGCAATACGTTGAAAGAGCGGTGTAGCGAGGCGGTGATTCGTGAGGCCGGGATTGACCCCGGCGCTCGCCCCGAAACGCTCTCGCCGGAGGATTTCGCGCGGCTGTGTGCGCTGCTGCCAAAAGAAGATTAAAGCCGCTCTAGTCCGTTTTCTTTTGCGGGTCGACCGGCTTTTCAGGCGCCCCTAAAAGCGCGGTCATGGATTGCTCGATCCAGGCCTTGGCCTCCTCGTTTACAGCGCGGGCCTTTTTGCCATCTGTGCTAATGGGTGGGCCAATTTTTACGCGCACCACCCCGGGTTTTTTCAAGAAGCTGCGTTTGCCCCAATATCGGCCGGCATCATGAGCCACGGGCACGATCGGCACCTTCGCTTTGACTGCCAGCATAGCGCCGCCGGGATGATAGGCGCCCATTTCCCCCGGCGCCATGCGGGTGCCTTCAGGGAAGATCACGACCCAGCGCCCTTCTGATATTTTTTCACGTCCTTGTTTGAGGAGTCGCTCCAGTGCTTTCACCGGCGATGATCGATCGATGGCCACGGGACTCGTTGCCGCCAATCCCCAGCCAAAGAACGGCAGCCATAAGGCCTCGCGCTTGAGCGCCCATATCTGCGGGGGAAAGATGACCTGAAATATGATCGTCTCCCATGCCGATTGATGTTTGGATAGGATGACGCCGGGATCCTTCGGAAGATGATCGAGTCCTTCAACCTCGTATCGCAGATTGCAGGTGATTCGAAGCCACCAGCAGATAAAGCGTGCCCAAAGGCCGATGATGCGCATGCGAGGCACGGGAGGTACCGGCCACGACAGAATCGCGATCGGGCAGAAAAGTACCGCCGACGTCGCCATGCCCACGAAAAATATGGCCGAGCGAATTCGAATCATGAATCAGATGAGACTGGCGCGATAAGTGGCTCAAGACCGCCAAGCAGCAGCGCTTCGGTGAACGCCGCCAAATCATCAAAGACGGCCACCCCTTTTAGCGCCTCGGGGAGTTGATCTTCAGTGCGTTTGCCTTTGCCGGTCCGAACCAGAGCGGGCAGTGCGCCGACTGCCTGGGCGCATTCGAGGTCACGAAGCGAGTCGCCCACCACTGGCACGCCATTCAGCGACACATTCAGTCGGCTGCTGATTTGCTCGAGCAGTCCCGGTTTGGGTTTTCGGCAGGGGCAGTTGTCATCAGGTCCATGCGGACAGAAAAATACCGCATCAATCTGGCCGCCGTGGTCGCGAAGCGCGCCGGTCATTTTGTGGTGAATCTGATTGAGTGTGGCCATGTCATAAAGGCCACGGGCGATGCCGGACTGGTTAGTGGCTACGACTACGGTGTAATCGGCGCGCGTCAGTCGGGCAACCGCTTCCAGGGATCCCGGGATGGGTATCCATTCTGCGGGCGTCTTGATGTAATCATCTGAATCAAAGTTGATGACCCCATCGCGGTCAAGGATCACGAGGCCGGATTTCAATTAATCGGCCTTGAATTCTGAGACGCGCACCCGGCCGGCCACGATACGGCTAGTACGGTTCTCCAGTTTTTGCATTTTTTTCCAGAAGGCCTCCTCCAGAGCAAAATCACCCGCGATAGCGGTGCCGATCAGAAGAATCATCAGATCCGCACATTCTTCAGCAAGCTCATCTTGAGGCCGACCTTTAGTAACGCAGGCGCTTATCTCGCCCAACTCCTCCGCCATTAGCGCCACGCGATACGGCATATCCTCGCCGCCCTGCTCGCGTAGCTTGTGCTTATCGTGGAACCGCTGCACGGCGGCCAGCATCTGTTGATAGCTGTCGGAGGTGTCGGTCACTTAGGTATCTGGTGATTGCAGCAATGAGATATCTGCTACTCCAAGGAAGAGCTCATTCATGTGATGAAGCAGAGCGATTCGGTTGTTCTTCACGGCGCTGTCCTCGGCCATCACCATCACCTCATCGAAAAAGCGATCCACGGTGGGTCTTAGCTGTGAAAGGATTTGGAGCGCTTTTTCAAAGTCGCCACCGGACATAGCCGGGGCCACGGCCGCAGCAGACTCGGCCAGCGCTTGCGAAAGCGCGATCTCAGCGGATTCACTCAAGAGCGCGGTATCGATCTCAACCGTCTGCCCTGAGCCGCTCTTTTTAAGAATGTTTCTCACCCGCTTGTTAGCGGCGGCAAGACTTAACGCATCGGGGTTTTTTCGAAACTGCGCCACCGCTTTGATGCGGCGATCAAAATCCAGAGGATGACTCGCTCCCGCTTCCAGCACCGCGGAAATTTCATCGGGTGCAAATCCCAAAGAGGCGTACAGCGCCCGGTAACGATCCAAAATAAAGGCTCGACACTGCTCTCGCACCTCGGGTGTGGCCATTCGCCCCTGTGCGGCATAGGCATCTGCCGCCATGTCCACCAACGCCGTGATGTCCAGATCGAGTTTCTTCTCTACCAGGATACGAATCACGCCCAGAGCGGCGCGGCGCAGGGCATAGGGGTCTTTCTCACCCGTCGGTTCTTCAGCGGCGATAAATAAGCCCAAAAGCGAATCCATCCGGTCGGCGATGGCCAGCACAGCGCCAACCGGCGACTGCGGCAGCTCATCGCCGGCGTGCCGGGGCCAATAGTGCTCTTCTATCGCTGCGCAAACTTCCGCAGCCTCTTTATCATGGCGAGCCAGATAGCGACCCATGGTGCCTTGCATTTCCGGGAACTCGCCTACCATGCCGGTCAGCAAATCGGCTTTACATAGTCGTGCTGCGCGGGCGCACGGCGTGGCATCAACCGCGATTTTTGCGGCGATCTCAGTTGCAATGACTTCCAGACGGCGGGTCTTATCGGCCAGGCTGCCAAGCGCGTGATGAAAGAGCACGTTCTCAAGGTTGGCCACATGGCTTTCAAGTGATGCGCTTGCGTCGCTGTCCCAGAAAAAGCGGGCGTCCGCGAGCCGCGCGTTAAGCACCCGCTCATTGCCGGCTTTTACGCGCGCCGGAGAGGTGCTGTGAATATTGCTGATGGTTATGAAGGCTGGCAGCAGTTCGCCGCGTTCGTTAACCACATGAAAATATTTCTGATGGTCACGCATGGACGAGATCAATGCTTCGGCAGGGACGTTCAAGTAGTCCGGATCGAACTGGCCCAAAATACCGCGTGGCTGCTCAACCAGTGCGGTAACCGTTTCAAGAAGAGCGCCGTCAATAACCGCCCTGCCCCCGATCTTTTTTCCGAGTTTTGTGATCTCTCGCTCGATCATGTTGGCGCGTTTTTCGAAATCAGCAATTACGGCGCCATCTTTCAGCAGTGTTTCTTCGTACGCGCCGGCGTTGTCAATCGAAATTGTCGCGTCCCCGGACATGAAGCGATGACCCCGCGTTTTTCGACCGGCTTTTGTGTTGAGGACGGAACACGGCACGATCGTTGATCCATGCAGGACGACCAGCCAGTGCACGGGGCGGACGAACTCGGCCTCGCCACTGCCCCAGCGCATGCGCTTGGGAATAGGCAGCTTGTCTACGGATGACTGAATGCTCGACCCAATGATGTCTTTGGCTGGCGCTCCCGGCGTGACCGACCGGTGAATCAGCCATTCGCCTTTTTCGGTTTTAAGGATCTCCGCTTCATCAATGGAAATGCCGCAAGAGCGTGCGAAACCAAGAGCGGCCTTGGTCGGCTGGCCGTTTTTGTCATACGCGGCGGCGAGCGCTGGTCCGCGACGTTCGATACTTTGCGCCTCGCCCTTTTTTGCCACGTCGCTGACACGCACGGCCAGACGTCTGGGCGTGGCGAACCATGAGGTGCGTGGAGTTTCAACGAGACCGGCAGCCGAGAGGCCAGCGACGAGTTGATCCTGAAACGCAATCGCCAGTGTTTTCAGCGCGGCCGGTGGCAATTCCTCGGTGCCTATCTCAACCAGAAGGTCCGCTCGATTCTGACCGGCGTTTTTAGCCATGATTTTTACCGCGAGGAAAACCAAGCGCCTCCCGGGCGTCGTAGTACGTCTGCGCGACGCCTTTGGCGAGTGCGCGTACCCGACCGATATATCGGGCACGCTCGGTTACGCTGATGGCCCCGCGCGCATCAAGCAGGTTGAAGGTGTGGGAGCCCTTCAAGACCTGCTCGTAGGCGGGCAGTGGAAGTTTGGCCTCAAGCAGGCGTTGGCAAGCGCTCTCGCATTGATCGAATTGACCCAGAAGCACTTGAACATCCGCGTGTTCGAAGTTGTAGGCGGATTGCTCGACTTCATTCTGATGAAAGATATCGCCATAACTGAAATGCTCGTTCCAGCGAAGATCAAAGACGCTGTCGACCCCCTGAATGTTAAGGGCCATACGCTCCAGGCCATAGGTGATCTCTCCGGTGACCGGGCGACAGTCGAGGCCTCCCACCTGCTGAAAATAGGTGAACTGGGAGATTTCCATTCCGTTCAGCCAGATCTCCCAGCCCAGCCCCCAGGCGCCGAGAGTGGGGGATTCCCAGTTGTCCTCGACGAAGCGCACGTCGTCTTTTTTGAAATCAATTCCCAGGCTCGCAAGAGAGCCAAGATAAAGATCCTGGAAGTTGTCAGGCGAAGGTTTGAGGACGACCTGGAACTGGAAATAGTGCTGAAGCCGGTTAGGGTTCTCACCATAGCGGCCATCGGTTGGGCGTCTGGAAGGCTGCACATAGGCGGCGCGCAGCGGTTCCGGCCCAACTGCGGTCAGGAATGTCGCGGTGTGAAAGGTGCCGGCGCCGACCTCCATGTCGTAGGGCTGGAGAATGACGCAGCCTTGCTCTGCCCAGTACGCCTGAAGCCGCAGGATCAGATCCTGAAAGTGCACGATTTTCCGTTCCTGACGCTAGAAATAGGGAGCGCAAATTATAACGGCACGCTTTCACAGTCGGCCTTGCGCCTAACCGGTACACCGGTAGATTCAAAGCAACGCGAATAGAAATGGCTCATGGGAGCGAGCATGAAAACCCTTTAACGGCTTCACGTGATTCGAGACAAGAACCCCGCCATGACCATCGATAGCTTCTTGCTTGGGTCATCGCCTTGGCTTAAGGGGCGCCGAGAAAATTTTTACTTAATGCCAATCTGGCTAATATAATTGCACTAAATTAGTGCATAATGTTCTTATATGCACTGAATATGTGCATTTTTTGGGCAATATCCCTATTTGAGTGCGTCTCAGGACTGGCATAGAAATTGCTTCAAGAGATATTACCAATTGATTGGTTCAACTATCGATCGCCCCGAAGGCTCGCTCGTCGGCGAGCCGCGTGCGCGACGCAAAACTGTAGAGGAAATGTTTTATGTCATCAGCTCAGGATGCGCTAAAGCTCATTAAAGAAGCCAAAGCGAAGTTCGTGGATTTTCGCTTCACCGATACTCACGGCAAGGAGCAGCACGTATCGGTGCCCGCTTCCGTTGTCGACGCCGACGTTTTCGAAGAAGGCAAGATGTTTGATGGTTCGTCCATCGCCGGTTGGAAGGGCATTAACGAATCCGACATGATTTTGATGCCTGACGCGGCCAGCGCAGTGGTCGACCCGTTCATGCAGGATGTCACGGTAAACCTGCGTTGCGACATTATTGAGCCGGCAACCATGCAAGGCTACGACCGTGACCCTCGCTCGATTGCAAAACGCGCCGAGGCTTACCTGAAGTCGACCGGGATTGGGGATACCGCGTATTTTGGTCCCGAGGCCGAGTTCTTTGTTTTTGACTCTGTGCGTTGGGCCAATGAAATGGGTGGGGCGTCCTACCACATTGATTCCGTCGAAGCGGCGTGGAGCTCCGGTAAGGATTATGAAGAAGGCAACACCGGGCACCGGCCAGGTGTCAAAGGCGGCTACTTCCCAGTACCGCCGGTGGATTCGCTGCAGGACGTGCGCTCCAGTATGTGTCTGGCGATGGAAGACATGGGCCTTGGGGTGGAGGTACATCATCATGAGGTCGGCACCGCAGGACAGGGCGAAATCGGCGTCAAATTCGACACCTTAGTGTCAAAAGCGGACCAAACGCAGATTTACAAATACTGCATTCACAACGTGGCTCACGCTCATGGACTGACCGCCACCTTTATGCCGAAGCCGCTGGTTGGTGATAACGGAAGCGGTATGCACGTGCACCAGTCGATATTCAAAGATGGAAACAACCTGTTTTCCGGTGATGAATACGGTGGGCTGAGTGAGACGGCGCTTTTTTATATTGGCGGTATCTTCAAGCACGCCCGAGCGCTGAATGCGTTTACCAACGCCAGCACCAACAGCTACAAGCGATTGGTCCCAGGATTTGAAGCCCCCGTGATGCTGGCGTACTCAGCCCGTAACCGATCGGCGTCTTGCCGTATTCCGTATGTCAGCAATCCGAAGGCGCGACGTATAGAAGTGCGCTTCCCCGATCCAACGGCAAACCCGTACCTCGCGTTCACCGCCATGCTGCTCGCCGGCCTTGATGGCATTCAAAACCGGATTCATCCGGGCGGACCTCTCGATAAAGATCTTTATGATCTGCCGCCGGAGGAAGAGCGCGAAATTCCGACGGTGTGTCATTCGCTTGACCAAGCGCTTGACGCACTGAATGCGGATCGCGAGTTCCTCAAAGTCGGTGGGGTGATGAGCGACGACATGATCGATGCCTACATCGCGTTGAAGATGGAGCATGTTCAGCGTCTTCGTATGTCAACGCATCCGCTGGAGTTTGACCTCTACTACAGCGTGTAGTCAGCGACCTGGGGCGGGCGGCCATGGCCACTCGCTCCAGGCTTTGTTATTATTGCACCAAAATGGTGCAAAAAAATGAAAATCCCTGACAGTGCTGTTTTAAGCCGGGTTCTCGATGGTCTGAAACAGGCGGTTTTGCTTTCGGACTCTGCGAAAGCCGTACGGTTTATGAATGGCGCTGCTGAGGATCTGCTGCACATCAGCGCGCAGCGGGCTGTGGGACAGCCGGTGATGGACGTCGTTCCTCTGGGAATGATCCTGCAGGCGGCCCTTATCGCAGGTGCTGAGGGGACCACCACCACGCTAAGGCAAACGCCGCTGCGGCGCGTGAATCCGCCGAGCGAGATCAACGTGGACTGTACGGTCTCCGCGCTGCCGTTGGGCGAAGGGTCTGATTACATGATTATTGAACTCAATCAAGTCGATCACTTGAGGAAGATTGCCCAGGAGACCTGGCTCCAGGATCGGCAGGGAGCGTTTGGCGACGTGGTGCGTTCCCTGGCGCATGAAATCAAAAACCCCTTAGGGGGTCTGCGGGGCGCCGCTCAGTTGTTGGATCGCGAATTGCCAAAACAGAACACCCTTCGTGAGTACACGCGCATCATTACGCACGAGGCGGATCGGCTCAGCGGTCTCGTCGATCGTTTAACCGGAGGTTACCGTGACATCAAAAGAGAGCCGTTCAATCTGCACGCGGTTCTGGAGCACGTTCGCAAACTGACGCTGGTCGAGATTCCCCTCGGGCTGGATGTCGATCGAGATTACGATCCGAGCATTCCCGATGTGGTTGGCGATCGTGAGCAGATGATCCAGGCGGTGTTGAACATCGTTCGCAATGCCGTGCAGGCGATGGGAAGTCGCGGCACCATACTGTTAAAAACGAGGGTTCGCCGTCAGCATACGCTGCACGGCCAGCGTCATCGCCTCGTCGTTGAGGCATCCATCTCGGACGATGGCCCGGGGATTGATCCTCAGCTGATTGACCGAATTTTCTTTCCGATGGTGACGGGCAGGGCCGACGGTACGGGTTTGGGGCTTGCCATCACCCAAGAGATTATCCGCCGCCACAACGGTGTAATCGAGTGCACGAGTGAGCCTGGGAAGACCCGATTCAGTATTTTCCTGCCTATGGGTCATCGGCCATGAGTACAAAACCCGTGATCTGGGTGGTGGATGACGACGCCTCTATTCGATGGGTGCTTGAAAAAGCGCTTTCGAACGCGGGCTTCAAGACGGTGCTTTATGAGAACGCTGACGACGTGCTGGCGCACGCGAAGGCCAACGCACCAGATGTGATCGTGACTGACATCCGCATGCCCGGGACCAGCGGGCTGGAGCTGCTGGATCAGTTGAGCCATGAACTTCCCGCGTTGCCGGTAATTGTGATGACGGCGCACTCGGATCTGGATAGCGCCGTATCGGCATATCAGGGCGGCGCCTTCGAATATCTGCCTAAGCCCTTTGATCTTGAGGCGGCAGTCGCGCTGGTGGGTCGGGCTCTGCAGAAGAAAGCGAGCAATGGTGAGGGTCAGTCGCCGAGCACCCCGGGCGGTCAGATTATCGGCGAGGCGCCATCGATGCAGGCGGTGTTTCGAATGATCGGTCGACTCTCTGCCTCGCAAATGAATGTGCTCATCTCGGGCGAGTCTGGAACGGGAAAAGAGCTCGTCGCCCGGGCGATCTACCAGAACAGCCCACGATCGAAAAACCCATTTGTGGCAATCAATACCGCCGCTATTCCGGCAGATCTCCTTGAATCCGAGCTTTTTGGCCATGAAAAAGGGGCTTTCACCGGCGCGCAGGACCGACGTCGCGGTCGATTTGAGCAGGCAGAAGGGGGCACGCTTTTCCTGGATGAGATTGGCGATATGCCTTTTGATTTGCAGACGCGACTGCTTCGTGTTCTTTCTGACGGCACGTTTTTTCGCGTGGGCGGACACCAGGAACTGGTTGCCAATGTGCGCGTCATCGCGGCGACCAATCAGGATCTGCCACAGCGCGTCGAAGCCGGTCTCTTTCGCGAAGATCTTTACCACCGGCTTAATGTGATTGGCATCGACCTCCCTCCCTTGCGTGAGCGTCGAGAAGACATCCCGGCCCTTGCTGAAGCGTTCCTGGGTCGAGCGGCAAACGAACTGAATATTGAGCCCAAGCGTCTTGACGAGGATGTACTCGCTAAGCTGGTGGGGGCGCCGTGGTCCGGTAATGTGCGGGAGCTCGAGAACACGTGCCGACGCTTGACCGTGATTGCGCCGGGTCGCACCGTGACGCTCGCGGATCTGCCGGCGGACTACTCGCAAGCAGGCGAGGCAATAGGCGCCGCAGAATCCTGGCAGCAGCTACTCGAAAAGGCCGCCGCCGGTAGGTTATCGAGCGGTCAGAAGGACATATTGGCCGAATTTGGCCCGGATTTTGAACGCGTGTTGCTCAAAGCGGCGCTTCACTTTACCGGTGGTCGAAAGCAGGAAGCGGCGGCCTGGATCGGTTGGGGACGTAACACCCTGACCCGTAAAATCAAAGAATTGGGTCTGGATAGTTAAAGGTTCTCGCGCGCGGTCGGCGTCTGGTGGACTGGCTTCTATACTTCACGACTCCTTTCGTTTCATAGCGGAGTGGTCATGAGTACGCTTTCGGGTAAGACGGCCTTAATCACCGGAGCCAGCAGCGGTATCGGCCTGGCTACCGCCAACATGTTGACCGAAAAAGGTGTGCGCGTCATTGGATGCGCCAGACGCAAAGAGGCGCTCGACCAGGCGATGCAGGCGTTACCCGGAGAGTCTCTGGCAGCTACGCTTGATGTCGCCGACACGCAATCCGTCAACATGCTGCTCTCCCGATTGCCCGAGGACTGGCGGGAGATCGATATTTTGATCAACAACGCCGGCAGTGATGTGGGAGGGCGACAGCGTTTTGATCAGGGGCGGCTTCAGGATTGGCTGGGCACCATTGAAACCAATGTCTCGGGCCTGATGCAGGTCAGTGCGCTGTTGTTGCCCGGGATGCTTGATCGTGGCGATGGGCATATTGTGAATATAGGATCAACGCAGGGGCTCACTGGCGTCGCCGGCTGCGCCGCTTATGCCGCGAGCAAGCACGCCGTGCACGGATTCAGCGAAACCTTACGTCAGGAGTATGCTGGCAAAGGCATTCGCGTATCGGAAGTCCTGCCCGGCATGGTACGGACGGAGTTTGCAGCGACCCGGTTTTCCAGCGAAGAGCGTGGAAGAACGTTTTATGACGACTACGGTCAGTCTCTCGAAGCCGATGACATTGCCCGCTGCATTGTCTTTGCGCTGGAACAGCCTCCTCATGCCGTGGTTTCTCAGATTGTTATGGTGCCTGATCACGCCTAAGGGCCGATGGCCACTGATCCGTGATGACCACGTCTCATTTGCATTCACGCCGCCGCTTTGTCACTGCCGGCGTTGGCGCGCTTGCAGTCTCTGCCTCGTTAGGTTGGCTTTACCGCCATGAACTCAGCGCGGACCCTGGCCCGCTACTCGCTGATCCGCGCGGCATTCTGGAACTACCCCGCAGTTTTTCCTACCAAATTCTTCAGCGCGCCGGTGATCTGATGACCGATCGCTTTACCGTGCCGCCGGCTCCTGATGGTATGGCGTGTTTCGCAGGACCTGATCACAGCTGGATCCTCATGCGCAATCATGAGATTCATGAGGGTCATCCGGCGAATCCCGCGATGGGATACGCGGCCAATCGCGGCGGTGGCGTCACCCGACTTGTTATGGACCGCGACGACGCTCACGTTCGCTCAAGTAATTTTGTGCTGACGGGAACCTCGCGCAACTGTGCGGGTGGTGCAAGTCCTTATGGTTGGCTAAGTTGCGAAGAGACAGAGGAAGCGGGGCATGGATTTGTATTCCTCTGTAATCCCTTTGCTGTCGAACTTCAATCTCCTGAGCCTTTGCCGACGCTGGGTCGGTTCTCTCATGAGGCGGTTGCCTTCGATCCACAATCCGGCATCTCCTATATGACGGAAGATAAAAAAGACAGCGCAATTTATCGACACGTTCCCTCATCGTTGGAGCGGCCGTTTTCGTCTGGGGCGCTTGAGGCGCTGAAAATCGTTGGCGTCGATGGATTTGATCTGTCGACAGGCCGCCAGCGCGGCGAGCGGTTTGTGGTGGAGTGGGTTCCGGTCGATGAGCCGCAGGCTGAATTTGAGTCCACGCGCGATCAGGCCCACGAACAAGGCGGCGCTTTCTTTTCGCGAGGTGAGGGTGCTTTTTTTGCCGGCCGGAGCGCGTATTTTTGCTCAACCAATGGTGGGCCAGCGCGTCGTGGCCAGCTTTATCGCCTTGATGTGGGAAGTGGTTCTAAGCCTGATGAGTTGACGCTTGTGGCGCAGGCTGAGCAGGCAGATGCACTGGATCGGCCGGATAACATCGCGGTCGCCCCGTGGGGTGATGTCTTTCTCGCCGAGGACGGGAAAGAGCCCAATGGTATTCACATCCTCAAGCCCGATGGCCAATCCGTTTTGCTCGCAAGAAATGCGATGAATAATGGAGGCAGTGAGATCTCGGGTATTTGTTTCTCTCCTGACGGCAAGTGGTTGTTCTTGAATCTTCAGTGGGAGGGCTTAACGCTGGCCGTTACCGGGCCGTTCATCGAATTCGCAATGGGGAGTTAGCGCGTTCCCGTTAGAGGTGGTGACCAGGCCGCCGGCCAGAACCCACGGCTATAATGATTAAGTGCAAACGGCTCTCGCTTTGGGATTCCTTTGCGAAACGCCTCCTTTCCCGCCGAATGACAAGCACCCCCAACTGAGCCGATGACGGAAAAACAATCTGGCAGTCAACCCGGCTTTCATCGCGTCGGCATTGTGGGCGGGGGTCAGTTGGGGATGATGCTCTGCGAGGCAGCTCACCGCATCAGTCTCACGGCTACGGTGCTGACTGACGATCCAACAAGCTCGGCGGTCTACGTGGCGGATCAATCCATCGTTGCGCCATTGGATGACCTCTCGGCTGTTGCCCGCCTGATCGAAGCCTCTGATGTCGTGACTTTCGAGCTGGAGGCGATTCCTGACGAGACGCTCGGCTTTCTTGAGCAAGCCGAGCTTCGGGGCGAGATCAAGGTGCACCCCAGTGTAAGCACCTTGCGTTTGATCAAAGATAAAGGCCTGCAAAAGACCTGGCTTAAGGAGCAGGGGCTGCCCACATTGCCCTTTATGCTGGTTGACGAAAACGTCGAGCAGTCGCAACTGGAGAAAAGCGGCTTTAACGCGCCGTTAGTACAGAAAACCCGGCGTGGCGGTTATGACGGCAAGGGTGTTCAAATTCTCCTCAAGCCTGATTCGCTAAGTGGTCTTTGGCCCGTTGCCAGCGTTATCGAACCGGCGCTTGAAGGCTGTACCGAGGCGGCGGTGGTCGTGGCCCGGGCCCAATCCGGTGAGACGAGCGCTTACCCCCCGGTCACCATGCTATTTGATCCCGGGCTGAACGCCGTGAGTACGGTGATCAGTCCCGGAGCGCTCAGTGAGGCTCGCCGCAAAGAATGCCTGGATGTTGCTCTGCGAGCGGTTGAGGCACTGAGCGCCGTGGGTGTATTCGCTGTGGAACTTTTTATCAGCACGACAGGGGAGATCTTCATTAATGAGATTTCTCCACGGGTGCATAACTCGGGACACCTCACGATGGAGGGATTTGCCTGCGATCAGTTCGAGCAGCACCTGCGGGCGATTTCCGGTCGACCGGTAGCGTCGATAGAGGCCCAAGCACCTGTCGCAGTGATGCTGAATCTGCTTTACGAAGACCGCTTGGCAAGCGCCCATACGGGGGCTCCGTACACCACGCGATTACAAGCGCCGGGCGAGGTCACTGTCCACTGGTACGGCAAAAAAGAGGCTCGTGCCGGAAGAAAAATGGGCCACGTCAACGCGCTCGGCGAGACCGTTGCAGAAGCACTGGGTCATGCCCAGAGCGGATTACGCAAGCTCCAAAGTGATACATTTCAACCCCCGAAGGGTTTCAGTAAGGTGGGTAAATCATGAAGGCAACCGTAGGCATCATCATGGGCAGTGACTCAGACTTGCCCGTCATGCGTGCGGCCGGGGACATCCTCACCCAGCTCGATGTGCCATTTGAGATCACGATCGTGAGCGCTCATCGTACTCCGGATCGTCTCTTTGATTACGCGCGTAACGCGGAGGGTCGTGGTCTGCGTGTCATCATCGCCGGCGCTGGCGGAGCCGCCCATCTTCCTGGCATGGTGGCGTCGCTCTGCGTGCTGCCCATCATTGGAGTGCCTATCAGCGCCACCCGGCTCGCCGGAGAAGACGCGCTCCTGTCGATTGTGCAAATGCCAGCGGGCGTACCTGTGGCCACCGTGGCGATCGACAACGCGACGAATGCCGGAATTCTGGCGGCGCAGATTCTTGCCACCGCTGACGAGGCCCTGAGACAACGCCTTGCTGACTATAAATCGGGCTTAAGTGCACAGGTCCTTGAAAAAGCTCAGAAGTTACAGGACTCCTGACGCTTTACGATCGTTAAGACTTCCTTAAGGTTCGAGACGGAAGATTCGGTCGCGTTCAATCTCTCCTCATACCCCTCAAAATTCCTGGGGGTTGGACGTGCCCCGGTCACACCCTCCTGTGCCGGGGCTTTTTTGACCGCTGTTTTGATTTACAGCCAGGTTGTTATGGCGATAAACAAAGCGACGGCGATCAGGATGATGATGATTTTGTTAGGGGTGAAAGACGATTCGTCTTTGGCGCCCCCTTTACGTAAGGCGAGCTCTTTGCTTTTGTGCTCCCAGAACATCGCCTGCTGTGGGGAGAGGTCCGATCTCGGCGTGTGCTTGATTATCCCGTCGCTATCAAACCGCGGCTGCCGGAGCGTGACATCAAACCCTGAGTAAGAGCCACGACCGGCTTCGACCTCGCGATGTTCCTCCAGGACGCAGATTTCATCCCCGCCCCTCAAGATCACAACGTCACCCGGCCTAATGGCCTCAGGGTCAATTTTTTTGCCCGGCATGATGTCTGAGATGTTCGAGTTTACGAGCAGCCTTTTCGCTCTGGCCTATCTGCTTGCACCGGTTCACGCTGGCCGTTACTGTTTGTCATGGCACGGGGTTATGAGGCGTCGGCCACAGTTCTTCGACTGACATATTAGGGGATTCCAAATGAAAACTCACGCACAGGTGTGTGTGATCGGTGGTGGGGTTGTCGGTTGCTCGGTGCTTTACCACCTTACCAAGCTCGGCTGGTCAGATGTCGTTCTGCTAGAGCGTTCCGAGCTGACCTCAGGCTCAACGTGGCATGCGGCGGGGGGTTTTCATACCTTAAACGGCGATACCAACATGGCCGCGTTACAGGGTTACACCATCAAGCTGTATCGTGAGCTGGAAGCGCTTACCGGCATGTCATGTGGTTTGCATCACGTGGGTGGTGTCACGCTAGCGGATACCCCGGAGCGAATGGATATGCTCAAGGCCGAGCGTGCCAAGCATCGTTATATGGGTCTTGAGACCGAAGTGTTATCGCCGAGTGAAATACGCGATGTCGCGCCGGTGACCAATATTGAGGGCGTTTTGGGTGGGCTGTACGACCCGTTAGATGGCCACTTGGATCCCGCCGGCACCACTCATGCCTACGCCAAGGCCGCGCGCATGAATGGCGCTGAGATTGAACTGCACACGATGGTGACGCAGACCAATTCCCGGAGCGACGGCAGTTGGGAGGTCGTGACGGATAAGGGTGTCCTGATCGCTGAACACGTAGTGAATGCTGGGGGACTATGGGCCCGAGAAGTGGGCGCCATGGCAGGCGTTTATTTGCCGCTGCACCCTATGGAGCATCAGTATGTTGTAACGGACGACATCCCGGAGATTTATGAACGCGCGGTGGAGCATCCCCACGTGATGGATCCTGGCGGTGAGAGTTATCTGCGTCAGGAGGGTCGCGGGCTTTGTATTGGTTTTTATGAGCAAGGGTGTAAGCCCTGGGCGGTTGACGGGACCTCCTGGGACTTCGGTCATGAACTTCTGCCGGATAATCTCGATAAGATCAGTGACTCGATTGAGTTTGCCTACAAGCGCTTTCCGGTTCTTGAGAAAGCCGGCGTAAAAACCGTGATCCATGGCCCCTTTACCTTTGCCCCAGATGGCAATCCGTTGGTGGGACCGGTGCCCGGCCTGAAAAACTACTGGTCGGCCTGTGGCGTAATGGCTGGATTCAGCCAGGGCGGCGGCGTAGGTTTAACCCTTGCCCAGTGGATGGTCGATGGCGAGCCGGAGCGCGACGTCTTCGCGCTCGATGTGGCCCGGTTCGGCACGTGGACGACGCCAGGCTACACGCTCCCAAAGGTCATCGAAAACTACCAAAACCGCTTCTCGGTCAGCTATCCCAACGAAGAACTGCCTGCGGCGCGACCGTTTAGAACCACACCGGTCTACGACATTCAGAAGTCACTTGGCGCCGTGTTTGGTCAGCAGTTTGGTCTTGAAGTGGCGAATTATTTTGCGCTCGACCATGAGCCCAAGTATGAAACACCTTCCTTTCGCCGCTCGAACGCCTTTGAAGCGACCCGTCGTGAGGTGATGACTGTCCGCGAAGCGGTCGGTATTAACGAAGTGCAAAACTTCGGAAAGTTTTTACTGCGTGGTGAGGGCGCAAGACAATGGCTGGATCGCATCATGGCCGGGCGAATTCCTGCCGTAGGACGAATCAGCCTTACCCCGATGCTCTCGCCCGCTGGTCGTTTGATCGGAGACTTCACGGTATCGTCTTTGGCAGAAGACGAGTTCCAGTTGACGGCATCGTATGGATATCAGGCGGCTCACGAGCGCTGGTTTCGCCAGAATCTCGAACAGGGCGTTACGCTTGAGAACATCTCAGATCGGCGTACGGGTTTTCAAATTGCCGGCCCACGCGCGCGAGATGTCCTCAGCGCGGTCACGCGTGAGGATGTGTCTGCCAACGCCTTTAAATTTATGGATGTGAAGATGATGACCGTGGGGATGTGTTCCTGCGTGGTTCAGCGGGTCAGCTATACCGCTGATCTTGGGTATGAGATTTATACCGACGCGATGAGTCAACGCGTGTTGTGGGATACCCTGTGGACCGAGGGCCAAAAGCACGGCATGCGGCCGTTTGGTATGCGCGCCATGATGAGCCTTCGCCTCGATAAGTTCTTTGGCAGTTGGCTTAGCGAGTTCTCGCCAGATTACACCGCAGCCGAAACGGGCATGGATCGCTTTATCGCATTTAGCAAAGACGTCGATTTTATCGGCCGAAAGGCGGCAGAGGCCGAGCGGGAGAAGGGCTCAAAGCGTACGCTGGTCGTGTTTGAGGTGGACGCGCTTGATGCTGATGTTGTTGGCTATGAGCCCGTTTGGATTGATGGTGCGGTCAAAGGTTTCTGTACCTCTGGGGGTTACTCTCACTATGCGCAAAAATCCATTGCGCTGGCATTGATTGATGCGGGCAGCGCCTCAGATGATCTTCAGGCACATATCGAAATCTTGGGCGAGATGCGAGCCGCGCGAAGAATCCTAGAGCCACTGTTCGATGCAGACGGCGCCCGCATGCGTGGCTAACACATAAAGGGCATACGCCTTGAAATTGATTCACATCACAGACACGCACTTTGTCCCGAAAGGTCAAACTCTTTACGGGAGAGATCCGGCGGTAGCCCTGGGTCGTTGCGTTGAGGATATTAATCGGACACACAGTGATGCTGATCTTTGCGTGATCACGGGTGATCTCACCCATTGGGGTGAGCGAGAGGCCTTTGAACACCTGAGTGAGCATCTCGATAAGCTTCAAATACCCCTACGGTTGCTTCTCGGCAATCACGACGATCGCGAAACGTTTCGCTCTGTGTTTCATGCGCAGCG
>Ga0208547_1000527_pt1 | contig 21931 bp, 17 predicted proteins | sample DEB08_DNA_5_FD_185501 | JGI IMG/M metagenome (GOLD analysis project Ga0208547, IMG submission 185501) | Aqueous microbial communities from the Delaware River and Bay under freshwater to marine salinity gradient to study organic matter... | ecosystem: Environmental > Aquatic > Marine > Coastal ...
GCTCTCTTTTCTTCAATTCGTTCACAATCTTTGAAAGACCGCCAGCGTGATCTTTGTGCGCCACAAGCAGAGCATCTCTTGTGTCAACAATAATGGTGTCACTTACCCCAACCGACACAACAAGCTTCTTGTCTGCACACACGGTGACATTCTCACCATCGAACGAAGCATGTTCCTGATCAACACCACGGGCAGGAATAAAAGATTCTAAATCACCGTAATCATCCCAAGCAAATGTTGCTGGCACCACTTGAAGCTGTGACAGCTTCTCTGAAAGCTCGTAATCAATTGACCGATCAGGCAGATCTTCAAACTGCTCAGCAATACCTGTTGACCCCCTAGAAATAATCTCAGCGGCTTTGGGCATGATTTTTTTCATTTCATCAAAATACCCCCGATGGGAACCAATATAAAAACCGCCGTTCCAAAGATAATTACCTTGATCTAGGAACTCTTTTGCCTTGGCTCGATCAGGCTTTTCGGTAAAACGCTTCACCACATGCGCTGCCCCATTTTGCTTCTCAGCATCATATTCAATATATCCAAACTGATCTGAAGGCTCTGTTGGCTGAATACCAATCACAACCACGGAGCTTTTGGCTGCTTCGGCAGCCTTCCGAAATGTATGTTCATACTGGTCAACATCTTCAATGACGTGATCAGATGGTGCGCAAATTAAAATATCGTCTGGGTTAGCCCCTCGATCGACCATCACCCCAAGCGCACATGCCAAGGTAGCAAATGTCTCCTTCCCTTCGGGTCGGATAATCAAGTTTGATGAAGGAAACGAAGACTCCACAGCTCGCGCCTGCTTCAATGCACTATGCTTATTCACCTCCGTCGTCACCAAGAGCACATCTTCAACCGCACTCGTCCGCAAGGCCCGGCGAACCGCTTTTTGGAAAAGTGATTCCCCATCTGCAAGTGGCACATAATACTTTGGCAGACTCCGGCGAGATAGCGGCCAGAGACGCTTCCCCTCACCACCACACATGATCGCTTGATAGATCCTAGTCATGTTTTTCCGCGCTCTTCAGCTTAGCTTTCTCTCGTTCAAGATCCGCAAAAGTCATTTCTTTTACTAATTCATCAAAACTGGTTGCAGGTTCCCAGCCAAGTTTTTCTTTTGCCTTTGAGGGGTCACCAAGAAGGTTCGTAACATCAGTTGGACGGTATAAAGCGGGATCAATAAATGCCACCACTTGTCCCGTATCGGTACGGATACATTTCTCTTCTTTCCCCTCCCCTTGCCACTCTGTCGGGATATCAAGTAACGCAAAGACCTTATCCGTAAATTCACGGTTACTATGTTGCTTCCCTGTTGCAACAACATAATCATCGGGTTCGTCCTGTTGCACCATGCGCCACATAGCATCAACATAGTCTCGAGCATGTCCCCAATCTCGCTTCGATGATGGATTTGAGAATGGAATTGGAGCATCGATACCAAGTGCTATCTTGGCAGCGTGCCGCGTGATCATGCGAGTTACAAAATGATCCCCACGTCGCTCGCTCTCATGATTAAACAATATTCCGTTACTGACATGCATGCCGTAGGCATCACGATAATTACGCGTAATATGATACGCGTAGATCTTCGCTGCCCCATAAGGACTTTCTGGATCCAGTGGTGTTTTCTCACTTTGAGGCGCAGGCGCCTCTCCAAACATCTCACTCGTTGAACCCTGATAAACACGAATCTGTTTATCTGAATCAACACACCTCACCGCTTCCAAGATTCGAAGTGGACCCAGTGCATCTACCTGAGCAGTATATTCTGGAACATCAAATGAATCACGCACATGACTCTGCGCTGCCAAGTTATAGACCTCATCAGGCTGAATCGTGCTCATAATCCGATGCAGGCTCGAGGTATCTGTCATGTCACCATGATGAAGCGTTAGATCTTTGTGATCCAAAAGATGCTGAATGCGCCAAAGATTAGCAACCGGTGAGCTACTTCTTCGAATCAGTCCATGAACAACATATCCCTTGGATAGCAACAACTCAGTTAAGTAGCTACCGTCCTGACCGGTAATACCAGTGATGAATGCAACTTTATTCTTACCAGTCTTTTCAATACTCATAACTACTCCCCCTGCAATTGATTAATCTTCTCTTGGAAAAAACTAAACTGTTCTGGGAATATTTCTTGTAATTCTTCCCAAACCTCAATTGCCCCAGAAGTATCTCCATTTCGAGTACGAAATTCTGCATGGGCAACCATGAGATTGTAGTCATTCATTACCGCCTCGCGAGCCTCTTGATACAACACATCTGCATCAATTGGATTTACCAACAGCTTCTCTTCGAGTTCTAAGCGCCAAAGCCACGGCAATGGCTCCACGGTATCTAGCTCAATAGCGCGCATCGATTCAAGCAATGCATTCTCATAATCTTGCATTGCGTAAAGCAGCTCCGAATATGTTTTTCGGATAGGCTGATTCTTGGGTGCAATGTATAACGCATCTTCAATCAACTGTTTAGTAGTGCCATACTCACCAAGGCTTTCATAATCAGAAGCCATAGCAACCAGATACCCCACCCTATCCGAAGATGGCAGTTCGTCATCAGCTAACACCTCTTCATATCCAGCAATTCTCTCCTTTAAAAAATCTTGTGTTTCTTGGTCGAGCCCCTTATCTACCAACTCAAACCGCTCTTCAGGAAATGAAACGTAACGACTTTTCTCACTCTGATTCATCACCAAAAGAGCTGCAACCCCTAGAACGAGCACTATGAGTACTCCTTTTATATACTTATTCGTCATGGAATCGATTATACAGAAAACCTCCCAAAGAAAAAACCCCGCAAAGCGGGGTTTTTTCGAGAGAAGAGGTTTAACCCTCCTCGCCAGATAACTACAGTATCCGATTAGTACTGAAGCTTCCAGGTCTGGCTTCCTAGATCAAGGTTCAGAACCTTGTATCCATTTGTCCAGTCTGCTGAAGAGCTAGCATCTACATCGTCAACGTGTGGGTTAGCTGACTTGTCTGACCAGATAAAGCTTGCAGCTTCACCTTGACCAGCGGTGCCTGTAGCAGCGTCATGCAATCCAAGCTCATCACCTGAAGCCGTTTGGTTCAAGTAAGTGTGGCTTGCTGTCTGACGTGCAGAGTCACCAACCATCTGAAGGGCAACAGAGTCTCCACTTTCGGTGAATCCACTGAAGGTTCCTTCAAGGGTGTAAGTCTTTGAGCCACCAGCTGGAATTGTTCCTTCCTCACTGGCATCCCAGAAGATCCACAGTGCTGAGTCAGCCTCAAGCGCGTTAGCAGCTTCAAGGTTGTCTCCGTCCTGTTCGGTAATTGTTACCTTGTCGGTAATCTCAACACCATCCTCGTAGAGGTTGAAGCTTCCTAGAGCCAATGTACTTGTTGTTGAAGCGTCTGTCCAAGTCAAGTTGATCTTGAACTGCTTAACTGCCAAGTCACCAGCTGAGTCAGCACCAACGGTCCACTCGTAAACCTTCTTGGTTCCTTGTGCGACGTCTCCGTCAGCAGGATCCTGCTTGGTTACAGTTGGGATAGTCTTGAATACATACAATTCGTTTCCACTTACGTCAGACTCTGAGAATGGAGAAGCACTTAGAAGTGTCTCTACTCCCTGACTGTCGGCAACCTTGGTTGCTGAAGTCTCTAGCTTAGCATAAGCGTTTGATTGTGATGTACCAACACCAGTTCCGATGGTGTTAAGCATGAAGCGAACTTCGATAGTTTCATTTCCGTTTGCTGGTACCGGAATATTAAGTCCGGTGAACAGCGCACGTACTCCACTGTTTTGTACGAAGAATGCGTCATTTCCTACCTTGACTCCATCAACGTAAAGCATTGCCTTCTGAACGGTTGAGGCAACCCCAACACTTGCTACTTCGACAGCGAGTTCCTTGACGGTGTAAGCCTCGCTAGTAGCGCTTAGAAGGTACTTAGCAGCAGTTACGGTCTGAGCACCAGCAACGATTCGGTTTGAAGGTGATGTACCGTCCAATTGAACAGTAAGGTCACCTGAACCAAATGTGATGGTCTGTCCACCAGTAGCTACGTTAGTTGATGTGCTTGAGTCTAGGGTTGTGTAGTCAACCTGAAGACCAGTTGAAGCAGTAATGGTCAATGTGTCGGCAGTACCATCACCATCTGTTACAGATGACAATACGTCTGCGTACACAGCGATCTCTACTGACTGTCCAGCAGGAAGGTCAACGTTCACGCTGAAGTTGTTTCCACTATCAGCAACAGCTGACTTAATTGGTGACGTGAATGAACCAATAGTGATGTATAGGTTCTGTAGGTCATCAGATGCGTCAGCGGCATCAGCACCGGTGAAGTCAACATCAATTCCTGTGATGTTAATTCCTTCAGTTGAATCAGCCTGAAGGGTGAAGTCACCCAACTTGTAGGCTGTCTTTGGAGCAACCGTTGTTCGGTCACCATAAGAGGTGTCTTCTGCAATACTTGGAGTACCGGTTCCGATAGTCAAAGTGTTTGCGGTTACAGCTGAAGCTGGTGAAGATACGAATCCTGCTGAACTCATTCGCTCAACATTGTTTGATCCAGCACTAATTTGTGCTTGGATGGTGTCGCCTGAGTCAGTTCCTTCATCACCGTTATCATCGTAGATGTCACCGCGGATTTCAAGAACACGAGTGGTTCCTGGGTTCACGATGAATGATGATCCGAATGTGTAAGAAGTTCCTCCTGCTGCCAATGAAGCTGTTGATCCTACCTGTACACCGTCAACGAATACAGATCCGTTTCGAAGGTGGCTCAAAGTATCACCGGTGTCAGTTGACGCAGTGAAGGCAAAGGTAAGGTCTTCAATCTTCATAGCTTCTCCGAAGGCGCGTACTTCCCACTTACCAAAGGTAACGCTTGAAGCGTCATCAACGATGGTTCCAGCAGGTGAGTCTGATGCCTTGGTGAAGGTAAGAGTTCCCTGGTTCACAGTAAGAGTAGCGGTGTCCGCAGTTGCGAAGGTACCACTATTCTCGGTTGGAGTAACGAATACACCAAGCTGTGAATCAGTAGCGACTACGTCAGCAGCTTCACGAACCATAAACTCAATAGTTTCATTAGAGGTGTTACCACTAATGTCTGCAGTAAGTTTCAATTCGCTGCTTCCGGTTGAAAGCATGATTGGGTTTGCTGAGAAGTCAAAGCTTACGTGGTTAGACGTGTCAAGAGAAGGCATGGTTGCCCCCTTCTGCTGTCCTTTCACGAAGAACTTAATGTTTGTTAGATCATTGTAATCAGCTGATCCAACTTGTCGGAAAGTAATGCGGTGAAGATAAATATCTTCGTTGGTTACAGAAACAGTGTTCTGCCATACGCGGTATCCTTCCTGTGCGTCCACGTTCGCGTTTGAGCTAGGAGTTGTGGTGTTGTTGAAATCAAGACCAGCAATCGTAGCGGTTGCGATAGTGTGAACATTTCCAGCTAGGTTAGTAGCCATTGCTGACTGACCCATAAGGGTGTAAGACGCAAGTGATACTCCTAGGAACTGACCAGCGGTTCCTGACGCAATGTTTGCGCGGAATGAAACCGTCAAGGTGCTGTTCGCTGGAATGGTGAACAATCCTACTGGATTGTTGAAAGTAATCTTACCGTTTGAAACGGTAGCTGAATCGGTCAATCGAGCACCCATAGCGTCGAAGATGTAAGCCTTCGCGATAGTAGTGTCAACTGATACACCGGTTCGGTTGAATACAAGGTTGGTAACCTTTACTTCTGAACCAGTTCCGTTTGAGAAGGTGAAGTGTGCAATGTCAGCAATTCCTGAACCAGCCACGATAGCGGTGGTAGCAGGATTTGAAGCTGCCAATGAAGCACTTACGCTTCCAGTGGTAACAACTGGAGTGGTGTTTCCGTTTCCAGTGTTGTTGGTAGTACAGTTGCTTGAAGTAGACTCCATAGCAATCTTATTACCAGTGTTTGGACCAACGATACCGTCCGCAGTCAAGCTCATAGCTGACTGGAAAGCGATAACGCCGTTCGCTGTCATACCTCCGAATACTCCGTCAGCAGTACCAACGTTGTATCCAAGGTCGTTTAGGGTCATCTGAAGTTCAGTAACCTTAGCTCCTCGCGCTCCGCGTCGAAGAGTTGTGGTGTGAACATAAGATGAGACGGTCGTACAAGTTGAACCTGTATTGTTGCCGCCAGTAGTTGTAGTTGGGTTTCCGGTTAGGGCACCTTCTACATTTGCGCGCGTAGATGCATCAACTCCGAAAGAGTCAAGCAAAGTTAGGATAGAATTAATCTGATCCATTGTTAACGCAGCGCTAGCTCCTGGGGTAAACGCAACAAATGCGGTTACAACCATAAGACCAGAAATGAATTTTTTCATCATAGCTAATCTCTCACTAATGCATTAGAGACGAGCCCGAAGGCTCGCAATGAGGACATCTATAAATAATAGTGTCCTAGCTAATAAATTTTTACCTCCCCTCATCTCTATCCATCTGTGCGACGGCAGACACAAGAGGGTTGGTAACAAGCTGTTAAGCCTTTGACCACTCATATATATTCGTTTATCAAAGGCCATTCCGAAGACAATTAATAGCACAAGCACATAACTGCCTTCTTTTATTATAGTACAGAGGTTGGATTCGCTCCTACATGCACTTTGTGGATAGCCTAAACACTGCCTAAATAAAAACAGTGTGGAGAAATCCACACACTAGAATCATAGCAAAAAACATGGTAATTCGCAATGATTTTAGTGTCTACACCAGAAGACGGACGAGACACTCTTTTATTACAGCTACGCTAGGAAATACCGCGTCCACCGGCGCTTCCCTTCTGTTCTCACCTTGCCGGCATCAGTAAGCTTAGCCATATCTCGCTGAATTGTTTTTTCGCTCACACCAGGAAACTCGGCTGCAATATCTTTAATACTCGCCTCATTAGTTCGAGACAAAATGCCAATAATTTTGACCGCCCGATCTTGTTTTATTGTCTCATTTGAAACACGAGGCTCACTCGCCTTTTTCACTTCATCAACCTGCATAGAGACTCTGGGTTTACTCATGCTCACAACTTTCTTTTCAGTCTCCAAAGGAGCTTCTTCCCCTTTCTTTTGAGGCTGCTTTACCGCAAAAAACTCTTCGGGCAATTCAAGAGTTGCCTGGTGCAGAAAACTGGTATTTGTTGCCGGCACACCAGAAAAAATTTGCTGCAAAATTCCTTCACAGGTATCTGAAATACTCTTAATTTCAGAGCGAACAAGATCTGCATTCATCGGGCTAAAACGTCCGCTTAGCTTTCCAAGCTGAATCAAAGAACGAATTGCATGAAGGCGCTCTGATCGGTCATCGATTGTTTGCGCAATCTCATTCACATCTGACCCGATCAGTACGATAGGTTTGGACACTACAGCAACCGTGTCTTTTATAAGTGGCTGAACAAACTCCATATTGTCTTTTACAAGGTCCACCATAAGAAAGATAGCCGCCCCTACTCGTTCGGTCTTCTTATTCAAAAAGTCAACGTCTCCTTGAATAGAAGCCTTTATTTGAGCCATTTGCTGCCTCATTACATGTCTTTTATGTGTGTCTTTTATAGTTTGTCCTTTTAGTTCACTCATGTTGACTTTTATAAAAACCGTTGTCCTTTTTATAAAAGACATACTACGCTGGGCCGTTACAAAAAGCAACCCTTTCCGCAAAATACCAGTCTCTGTGCTAAAATTTACTGGTGACCTATCACTAATTTTTCATAACTGTGCCCAAGAAGAAACGTAGTAAAAATACAAAACGCCGAAGCAGAAAGCGGACCATTGAACGAAAGAAGGTTAGTCGAAAAAATCAGAAGCGAATTATTCTCGTAATTGTAACCTTGTTAGGCCTTCTCCTCTTGCTTGGTATTTTTGGTGCAGCTGGAAGCGTGGGAAACACACTCCATGAACTGAATTACAAAATCTTTGGTTTTGCGTTTTTCTTCACTCCACTGGTCCTCCTCTCAATCCCAGCGAAGCGTCTCGTTTCAAGAATCCTAAACCCAGATAAAAAAGAAGTTATCTTCTTCGTGGTTTTCGTTGTCTCTGTGCTCGTACTTATCGAGCTTCTCTTCTCTGATCGAGGCTACGGTGGTGTCATTGGAACAACTCTAGCGACACCAACTGAGCGGCTCTTTGGCGCAATCTTAAGTAGCGTGGTATCTGGAGCGGTGGCACTAATTTCGCTATTCATTATCTTTGATGGAAAGGTTACCCTACCGAAACGAGACACCGATGAACAATCTAAAGATCTTGACGATGTCGTGGACAATGCGGTTGCAAAAAGCGTGACCCTAGAAACAAACAGCACCCCTGAAGACACACCCGAACCAGCATCCAAGGAATACACCATCACCGGCCTAAAGAAAAAGAAAGCGGCAAAAGATTCAGACGAGCTAGACATGGCGCCAACGATCCAATCTCATCACAACCCGGAATACGAGCTACCTCCAATTTCGATGCTAAACAAAAGCAAAGGTAAGCCAACCGTTGGTGACATTAAAGCTGCTGCAAACACCATCAAACGAACACTTCAAAATTTCCGTATCGATGTAGAAATTGACGAAATCTCAATTGGTCCGACTGTAACAAGATTTGCCATTAAGCCTGCTGAAGGGGTTAAACTTTCTCGAATCTCTGGCCTTAAAAATGAATTGGCGCTTGCACTTGCTGCCCACCCTATCCGTATCGAAGCCCCAATCCCGGGTAAGTCACTTGTGGGTATTGAAATTCCAAACAACACGAAGACCATGCTCGGAATGGGAAGTCTGCTTTCAGAAAAAGAATTCACCGGTAGTCAGAAGTCACTCTTAGCACACCTAGGGCACGGCGTCTCAGGAAAGACCGTTACGATGGATATTGCCAAGATGCCACACATCTTGATCGCAGGTGCCACAGGTGCCGGTAAATCAGTGACTGTGCATGCCATTATCACCTCCCTCCTCTACCGAAACGCACCAGAAAACCTACGATTCATCATGGTTGATCCAAAGCGTGTGGAGCTCACCCTCTATACAGGAATCCCTCACCTGCTCACCCCAGTAATCAAAGATCCGAAGAAAGCCATCGTTGCGCTCAAGTGGGCTGTAAAAGAAATGGAACGACGATATAACGTTCTTGAAAGTGAATCCGTGCGAGACATTGGTTCATATCATGAAAATATCGTTAAACCAGCTTATGAAGGCCGCAGTGCCGAAGAAGGAGACGACATCGATCTCCCTGAAAAAATGCCGTACATCGTAGTGATTATCGATGAGCTTGCCGACATTATGCAGATGTATCCAAAAGAACTTGAGGCTGGAATCGTTCGCTTGGCACAAATGAGCCGTGCGGTGGGTATCCACCTGATTCTGTCCACCCAACGACCAGAAGTTAATGTGATTACTGGACTAATTAAAGCAAACATCCCCGCCCGTCTTGCTCTTCGCGTAACCTCACAAATTGACTCTCGCACCATTCTTGACTCCAGCGGAGCTGAAAACCTCCTCGGAGCCGGAGATATGCTCTATCGTGGTGGAAACATGGCAAAACCAATGCGTGTGCAATGTGGTTTTATCTCAGAAACAGAAATTAAGAAAATTGTGAAGTTCTTGAAAAAGAACCATGATCATGAACTCTACGATGAGATCAACCTTTCTGAAGTTGAGGAAAGCTCTGCAATGTTCAGCACATCTACAAGCGGTGGTGGCGATGAAGAGGACGAGCTTTATGAAGACGCTCGCGAAACCGTGATACGAGCAGGAAAAGCTAGCACATCATACCTACAAAGAAAACTACGCGTTGGGTACGCTCGCGCTGCCCGCCTTATGGATATGCTTGAGGAGAATGGAGTCATTGGCCCCGCCCAAGGCTCAAAACCACGAGATGTTCTAGAGCAAGCACCAGAAAGTAGTCCATCTTTTGAGGCACCACAAGAAGTCAATTATACAGAAGTTGTTGAAGACTATGAGGAGGATTCAGAGTACTAATCGATCATACTTCCTGATTCTCAAGCGTGTCGCCCTCGTCCTTGGAGCACTAGGGGTTCTTACCTATATCATTTTTCATCTACAGAACCTCTTCACTGGACCAGAAATCTCCATTATTTCACCACAAAATGGCGGCGCAGCCACCTCGCTGGCAACTGTAGCTGGCACAGCCGAACGAGCTGAACAAGTGACAATCAATGGAAATCGTGTCTTTATGGACGCCCAGAAACGTTTTTCCTTTCCAATCCTACTCCTCCCTGGCTATAATGTAGTCACGGTACATGCAGTTGACCGCTTTGGAAAAGAAAAAACCGAACACGTCACTGTGATTGGTCCAGCACTGCAATAATCTAATTAATCACCTAGCTATAAACGTATGCCCAAGAAAAGCACAAAGAAAACAACGAAAGAAGAAGCCCCTGAAGCGAGCGAACTACAAAACACCATCAGCATGATTCAGACCAAATTTGGTGAGGGCGCCATTATGAAACTTGGAGAAACCCCCAAGGTAAATGTTGGCGTGATCCCGACTGGATCCCTTGGACTTGATAACGCTCTCGGTATTGGCGGACTTCCCCGCGGTCGTATTGTCGAAATCTATGGACCAGAGTCATCTGGTAAAACCACATTAACACTCCATGTTATTGCAGAAGCACAGAAAAAAGGTGGTGTATGTGCTTTTATTGATGCCGAGCATGCTCTTGACCCTGAATACGCTAAAAAACTTGGCGTGAAAACCGGAGAACTCTTGATTTCTCAACCAGACACCGGAGAACAAGCTCTTGAGATTACTGAAACACTCGTACGCTCAGGAAAGATTGATGTAATTGTGGTCGACTCCGTGGCTGCCCTAACTCCGAAAGATGAAATCGAAGGAGATATGGGGGCTCACCATGTCGGTAAACAAGCGAGACTTATGTCGCAAGCCTTGCGGAAACTTACGGCTATCGTAGCCAAGAGTAAGACGATTGTGATTTTTATTAACCAAATCCGAATGAAGATCGGGGTTATGTTTGGCTCCCCTGAAACCACCACTGGTGGAAAAGCCTTAAAATTCTACAGCTCTGTACGTATCGATATTCGTCGCATTGCTCAAATTAAAAAAGGAGATGAGGTTGTTGGGTCTCGTACCCGCGTCAAAGTGGTAAAGAATAAGGTTGGACCCCCTTTCCGAGTCACCGAGTTCGACATCATCTACAACGAAGGAATTTCTCAAGAAGGTGAAATTCTCGCCCTAGGAGAAAAATACAAACTCGTAAGCAAATCTGGAGCACACTTCAGCTACGATCCTGCAGCTGAAGATGCTGAGAAGATTAAACTTGGTCATGGATATGACAACGCTCGCAAGTTCCTTCAGGACAAGGAAAACAAAGCGATTCGCAAGCAACTCTTGCAAGAAATTCAGAAGCGAATGAAAGACGAAAATGCTTAGTTACAACGAAATTAGAGAGCGGCGCTACATCATCATGAACGATGAACCCTATGAGGTAATCAGTTCACAAGTATCCCGCAAACAAGCGAATAAACCTGTAAACAAAACCAGCTTAAAAAACTTGATCTCTGGTAACGTAATCCAGCACACCTTTCATGTGTCAGACAAAGCCCACGAAGCTGATATCAGCAAGGAAGGAGTTATTTTCCTCTATGAAAATCAAAAGAAGGGTGAAATCTGGTTTGCGAAGCCAGATAATCCAAAAGATAGATTTTCGCTAGACGAAAACATTATTGGAAATATGACCAATTACGTTCCGGAAAATACTGAAGTAGAAACCTTGGTGTTTACCGACAAAACTGGTGATGAACAAATTATCGGAATTCGCCTCCCTATCAAAGTTGATTTAACTGTTACCCAAGCACCACCAGCCATCAAAGGAAACACGGCGAGTGGTGGAGACAAGAAAGTAACTCTTGAAACTGGTTACGTTGTCACGGTCCCCCTCTTCATTAGTGAAGGTGACAAGGTTCGGGTGAACACCGACACTGGACAATACGTCGAGCGTGCCGAGAAGGCATAATAAAAGCCCCTCATGAGAGGGGCTTTTTGCTTAAGCTGCAACTTGTTGCAGCCCAGCACATTTAGCTACGAATTCTGATGATGAAGTTGCACTCTTTAGGTTTGGGAATAATTTCACATTCCCTCCCTCAAGAACCATAATCTTATAACCATCTGAAACTGTTCCTAGCCTGTGTGCCACAACGAGCACAGTTGGAAAATCCTTTAAAAGACTAGTAAGAACCTGTTCCGTGTCAGAATCTAAAGAACTTGTTGGTTCATCCAACATAAGCATCTTGGGATTATCTAGAATCGCCATCAAAAACATCAGTCGCTGCTTCTGTCCACCAGACAAATCATCACCCTTGTTCAAGATTTTTCGCTTCAAGCCATCTTTATGCCTAAGCAAATCATCAAGACGAACTCTTTTGAGTAGCTGAACAAGTGTCTCTTCATCTGGCAAACTATCAGGACCACAAAGATACGTCGCCACCCTTCCCAGCTCATCTGGGTACGGACGCGGATCTTGGGCACAATACTGCCAATACCTCCTCCACCAATTTAGTTTTAGTTTTGAGGTAGGGACACCATTGACCAAGACGCGCCCTTTTTGAGGCAGTACGTCTCCACGTATAAGTCGTAGCAACGTGGACTTACCAGCCCCCGTCGGACCTACGATCCCATACTTGTCACCATAGTGAATGGTAAAACTAACATTGTTCAGAATTGGCTCGTCAGATCCATGACCAAAGGTGACATTTTCGAACTCTATCGAAAGATTATCTGTATCACCTGGAACAATACCCTCTTCAGGGTCTTGTATTGTCACAGGGGTCAACATGGCTTCGACACCTTCAATGATGGTTAAGCCAATTTTCTGTAAGACCCTATCGACATTTGCAAAACGCCACGTCTTATCCCAAACCTGACGAGACCAAACAATCGTTGGATACAGCATTGCGAAGCTGAGAGTTCCACTTAGGTACTGGTCAAATGTAACCAGAAAAGCTGCTCCAGCAATCACGATACCTAACACATTTCGAGCAAAGAGATGTCTTTCATACCGAAACCACATCTTCTTATGCTTATTCCTCATTTCTTCGACTTCTGAAAGCCACTCTTTCTCATCTCTCTGGGCCATATCAGCATGAATCATCATCGACATGTGGTCGAGTCTGACATCACGCTGTCTGTCAGCCTTACGGAAATCTTTCTCAAGCTCTCGCCCATCACGTGCAGTGGCAATATTTGATCTAGATGCCCAAAAAAAGGCAATCACAATATAACCACACATGATTAAGGCAACCGGCCAATTAAACCAAAAGAGAAAGCATTGTGCGATCAACATGGCCATAAACTCTGACGCTGCGATAAAAAGAATAGTGTCTTTTACTCGATGCACCGCCGAGCGAAATCTAGCCATTGCTGATTGACCAAAGATTTCTTCTTGGCTCGTAAGCTGAAAAGGTGATCGTCGATTCAAATTGGCAAAAATACCTTGGTTTACTGATCGGTACGTATCAAACCAAAGATTAATCTCAATTTTTGACTTTAGATGGTCAAAATATTGACTTACCACCCACAGAGCTACATACAATAGCGGTAATTGCCACAGAAGAGACTCCCAGGCAGTAATTTCTTTTAAGAGCTCAAATACCCTACCAATAACAAGCGCTTGTGCCATATGAATGACCAAGCCAATATTGAGTAGAACAATAAGAGCAATGCTTAACTTTTTTGCCTTCGGCGTAAACAGGTTCTTGAGCACCCAAAGATATGCTTTGGATAAGGTAACTCGTTTCTTCATTTTTAAAGGATTTTGGGTATTATTAATTTTTTAGAGTTCAAGGAAAGAACATTACTTGCCTATTCAGCAAGGTAATACCTCCAAGGAAGGGCATTACCCTACCGGCCACATAGTACGGAGACGTACGAGAGATATAAAAATTTCATAAACACGCAACAAACGCCTTGGGGCGCCTCTTGCGTGGGTACAAAACCCACGTGTTGTATCAATTACCGACCTTGCAACGCAACGAATGGCAAGAGTCCCATAATACGGGCACGCTTGATCGCTTTTGCTAGCTGTCGCTGATACTTGGCAGAAACGCCAGTTCGCTTACTTGGCATGATTTTACCAGCCGGTGTAATGAACTTTTTAAGAATCTCAGTATCTTTGTAGTCAATGTACTTAATCCCGTTCTTCTTAAAGAAGCAGGCTTTCTTTACTTTCTTAGCCATAGATTAGTTCAAGATAGTTATGAATAATGAATTTAGAATGGAATATCTTCCGGATTGATATCATCATCAGGATATTCAATCGTAGGTGTATCTGATTGAGCTGGAGCCTGAGAAGACTCATCTGGAGTCTTAGCGGCTGGGGCCTGACTGTCACCTGATCCCTTCTGTCCAAACTGGACACGATCGGCAACAATCTCGGTTCGATAGTTCTTCTTACCGTCTTGCCCTTCCCAGCTTCGAGTCTGAATGCGACCTTCGATCAGCACCTGACTTCCCTTGCCAAGATATTTTGAAGCATTTTCCCCCTGGGGACCAAATACAACAATGTTATGGTAGTCGGTAGCCTGTTGACGCTGACCACTTTGATCTTTCCAAAATCGGTTGGTTGCTACAGAAAAGGAAGCAACCTTCTGGCCAGATGGTAGTGATCGTAGTTCGGGGTCTCGTGTTAGATTTCCAGCAATAAGAGCTTTATTAAGATACATGATGACATTCGTTTTAAGCGGATAGCAATAGTTTAATACTACTCTTCGCTTACCATGTCGTCAATTTCCTTGTCGAGTTTCACTTCGTCAATTTCTCCCTCGTCCTTCTTTTCTTCCTTCTTTTCTGACGGAAGTGGAAGCTCACCAATAATGGTGTCTTCTCGGACGGTTGAAATCATAATGAAACGCAACACGTTTGCGTGACCATCAAGCACTTCTTTGATTGCAAAGGTAGCGTCAGGAGTCACAGCGAACTTCATCCATCCGAAGTATCCTCGGGTGAATTCGTTCTTTTTATTCTCAATAACTTTCGTCATTGGGTAAGCCAAATCAATTAGACGCGGGCTTCCCTCTTTGATCAGTTCGCCACCATTTTTTGTGACAGCATCCCTGATGAGATTGACCTCAGCATCTAGATCAGCTTCTCCAACAATCGGAAGAATATGGTACCCCACTTCATATACGCGAGGTTCTAGATCTTTTGTACTCATATGTACATTCATGATTAATGAATAATTGAGGCCTTTAGATAAAGGCACTATTACCCTACGTCAATAGTGAAGAGGAGTCAAGGCTAAAGAACTCCTTAGCATTCTGCACCAATTGCCCAGCCATAACACTCTCTTCAGTTTTTCTAATCTTGGCAATCTTTCGAACAACCTCTCGAACGTGCATCGGTTCATTGCGCTCTCCACGATGCGGATGCGGAGTTACGTATGGACAATCAGTTTCAGCCATAATGCGATCATCAGGAACATATGAAACCAGCTTCTCATACATACGAGCAAACGTAATCACCCCCGTAAAAGAGATTGTGCACCCGAGATCCAAGAATTTCTGAGCAACCTCAGTACTACCAGCAAAGAAATGGAGGTTCGCAATCAGGTCTTGCTTAAACTGCGAGCGGTACGAACTTAGCATGTCATATACATCATGATAGGAATCCATACTCCCTTCACTTGGCCTCACATGAAGCATGAGTGGCAAGTTGTGTGTAATGGCAAGCTGGATCTGTGCCTCAAAGGCATTGCGCTGCACAGCAACCGCATCTTTATTAGACCGAAAATAATCTAGACCTGTTTCTCCAATACCAACCACTTTTGGATGATCAGCCAAAGCAGAAAAAGCTTCTGTATCAAAAATTTCACCCTTGGATCGAAAAGGTTTACCCTCTGGACCAAGCTCCCCCTCATCATGAAAACTTTCTGTTGTGTGCACAGGATGAAGCCCAATGATAGCATAGACCCCTTTCTCATAAGAGTCGACAATCTCAATAGCATGTTCTGAGGTGCGCAATTTGGTACCTACATTAATCATCCAAACATCATTCTCAAGCGCACGCTCAATCACCGCATTACGATCCTCATCGTATGCAGAAAAGTTCATATGAGCATGAATGTCGATATATTTAGGATCGCTCATGTTTCAAATCTTCAATAAGCTCAGTATACAACGCTTTAACTTGTCCATATTGCACTTCTCCCAGTGATGCAAAGTGATGTAGTCCTGGTGTATAAGCCACCTCAAGTACCCAGTAATTTGTGATCGGTTCCGCAATCGAAGATGTCGTGATGAGATCAATTCCAATAAATGGCAAATCCATCACCTTTGATATCCGCTCAGCAATATCAATATATTCTTGATGCACCCGACCGGTGTAATCAATAACGTCACCACCCGTGGATAGATTAGCGTTATCACGAAGCAGAAGCTCTATATCGATTGGAAGTATAAAATCAAGCGTATACCCCATGCCATGTAGACGCTCAGTAATGTACGACATATGAGGAGTGATCACATCGCCACGCCCCCTCATGACTTGTTCCATGCGCTTGTCTTCTAGGAGCTCGCCAATAGTAGATGCTCCATCCCCCACCACACGAAGCGGTGTCTTCATGTACGCAGCTCGAAGCTCTCCCTTATACCAAAGCAAGCGGTACTCTTGCCCGGTGACACACTCCTCCACAAGCACTGTGTGAGAATTTTCCATAACCAAATCAATTGCTTTTGAAAGCTCTGCATAGCTGCGGGCGCGGTACACCGAGCGCCCTTGAAAACCTCGATTTGGCTTCACCATCACCGGAAACAAGGTGTCATCATTATATTCAGTCATAACTGTCTCTTTGGTCTCTTTAAGATCATACGCCTGGCACCATTCGGGGGAAAAAATAATATGACCAGCGGGCACAGAGACCCCCTCCTGTTCCAAGAAGAATTTAGTGTAAGACTTATCAACCGCAGCAATGCGAGATGCCGCACCATTCACATTAAGTGTTGAAGAAAACAATAAGGTCGAAGTGTCTTCAGAAAAATGAATCCGACACATAGATGGCTGTTGCGGATACGTTTCCACTCGGTATCCCAATTCACCACAAATTTTTTCTATCAGTTGTTTTGTCCAAGAGGGCTCCATAGTACGGAGCTACTCTACTTCTTCATCTTGGTAGATGCAAGCTTTATCTTTTCATAATCAGATAAGAGCTCAAGAATAAGCACTGCCGCTGGAATACTGAGGAACAACCCCAGGAACCCAAAAAGCTTCACCCCAAACACCAGGGACAGGAGGACAATAATGGAAGGAACTCCTGTTGCGCGCTGGATAATAAGCGGTTGGAATAGGTAGTTTTCGAACTGTTGAATGATCACAAATAACCCTGCGGTCAGAAGCGCCATAGACCACCCTCCAGCAGAAAAACTAATGAGCATGGCTGGAACAATAGCAATAAAGGCACCAAACGGTACGAGTGCAAAAATACCAGCCAAAAGTGACAACAAGAGCGCATATGGAATTCCAATCAGAAGCAGGCCGAGGTACGTCAAAACCCCAATGACTAATGCAAGCAGGAGCTGTCCTTGGAACCATAAACCAATCTTCTTCTTGGTCCTACGCCACACATCAATGACATATTTTTCGTGGTGATACGGAGTTACAATACGCAAAAACTGCTCAATCCCCCTCTCCTGGACAGCTAAGTAGAAAGAAATAACAAGAATCAAAACCAAATTAATGATTCCTCCAAAGATTGTACTGGTGCCCTGTAAAAATCCCCCAGAAACACTTTGATAGAGCTCTCGAATCTGACTCAGAACCACCCCAGGATCACCATTACTCAAGATCCCCCCTTCAGCAAAGGCGCCGAGCAGTGCCATCACCGTTGAATCCGGAGGAAGCAATGCGAGCAATCCAGACAATTCATCAAGGAAAATTGGTAGGAATAGATAAAAAATACCGCCGAATGCCCCAATGGTAAGAAGATAAATACTCATCACCGCAGGTGTGCGAGGAATCTTCTTCAGGCGCATCCAATTTGTCATTCCATCAATAAAGGATGCAAACACCACGGCTGTGAGAACTACGAGTAGTAATCCTTTTATGGTCCAAAACGCATAGCCCAAAGCAGCTACAAACAAGAGTGAAAACGCACTTTCAATACTAATGCGAAGGGTAAAATCTTTAGACTTTGTAGGAGAAGTGCGTGGAGACATACACCTCAATCGTACCACAGGTTACCACTCGTACTTAGCAATGGTCTGTTCAAACTGCTTTGTGCCTCGATATGGCCCAATTACAGCAAATGTAGCATTCTTCGGTGTGAAAATTTTCTGAGCAAGCTCCATAATCGCCTCACCCGTTACCGCCCTTATTCGTTCACCATACGCTTTTGGTGTTAAAACCTCTTCTTTTTTAAGCGCCTGATTACCCAAGAAGAGCGCAACTGTATTTGATGACTCCAAATCTAACGCAAGATGACCAAGGAGATACTCCTGAGCACGCTCTAACTCACCAAGCCAAACCAGATCGGTTTTGAGTCGCTTTACCTCATCTAGCAAGGCGTTCATGACCTCTTTCACCCGTGTTTTATCAACCCCCGCATACAACGTTAGCATTCCGTGGCTAGAATACACCTCAGGCGAAGCACCAACATAATAGGCAACCCCCATCTCTTCTCTTAACTTTGTAAACAATCGAGAACTCATACTGCCGCCCAAGATAGTTGAAAGCACCCGAAGTGTCATTTCATCTTTGTGTCCGGCTGGAATCGCTCGAAAACCAAGAAGCAAATGAGCCTGATCTGTAGCACGATTCACCACACCAACATTAGGCGCCTGCTGAGTTTTCTTTATTCGCACTACCTTTGCCGGCTTACCAGAGCGAACATCTGCAAATTTAGACTCAACTAAACGATAAGCCTTTCTGGTGTCCACTGCACCGGAAATGACAATTACCGTATTTGAACCACCATAGTGTTTTTTATGAAATGACTGTAGTTGTTTCTGTGTAAAATTCTTTACCGAATCTACGCTCCCAGTGATTGGCCTCCCCGCTGACTGCTCGCCGTGAATCTGGCGTAAATATTCTTCATACACCACAGTTCCCGGATCATCATTACGCATGCGGATTTCTTCAATCACCACCCCTTTTTCTTTCTGCATCTCAGCTTCCGGGAACGTTGAGTTGAGATAGATATCAGAAATTACATCAACAATTTGTGCTAGGTGATCTTTTCGAGCCTTGATGTAGTACCCTGTCTTTTCATTGCTTGTAAACGCATTATATTGTGCACCTAACGCATCCAGCTCGCTGGCAACATCAAATGCATTAGGGCGACGAGTTGTCCCCTTAAAACACATATGCTCAAGAAAGTGAGCAAGGCCGTATTCACCACTTTTCTCATGATTAGACCCTGTTCCCACCAAAACCATGACGGTCACAGCCTGCGTATCTTCACGCGGTGCAACAAAGAGTCTTAGACCAGATTCGTATTCACGGTACTTATATTTCATAGTGCAAGCTTGTCTTGAATGAATGAGCCAAGATCAGCAATCAAGATACGCTCTTGCTGCATGGTGTCACGGTGACGAACTGTTACCGCCTGGTCTTCAAGTGAATCAAAATCAAACACAACACAGAATGGTGTACCAATCTCATCTTGTCTTCGATACCGCTTACCGATATTACCGTTATCATCCCAGGCAACCGCACCAAACTGAACCTTAAGCGCCTGGAACACCTGACGAGCTCCTTCAACCAGGTCTGGCTTATTTTTAAGTAGTGGCGAAACGGCAACCTTGTAAGGTGCCACATGCGGTGCCAATGCCAAATATACTCGCTCTTCTCCCCCTTCTACTGTCTCGCTACGATACGCACTCTGGAGCACCGCAAGCAAGGTGCGATCCACACCAAGTGATGGCTCAATGACATGAGGTGTAATTAACTCATTCGTTTCAGGGTCTTCAATCATTAATTTCTGTCCACTTTTTTCTGCATGCTTGGTGAGGTCGTAATTGGTACGATACGCCAACCCGTACAACTCCTTCTGACCAAATGGATAGTCAAATTCGAAATCAATCGTGCGCTTAGAATAATGGGCTCGCTCTGCCTCTGAGACCTCGATCTCATGAACCTTATTCATATCAAGGCCAATCCACTCCATCCATTCAAGCATTTCATCGCGCCAATAGGTGAAATACTTTTCCCAATCTCGTTCGGCGATAAAGAATTCAATCTCCATCTGTTCAAACTCTCGAACTCTAAAGATAAAATCACGTGGAGTAATTTCATTACGGAATGCCTTACCAATTTGCGCAATTCCAAATGGTAACTTGGGACGCATACTGTCCACCACGTTCTTAAAATTCACGAAGATTCCTTGAGCAGTTTCTGGACGTAGGTAGGTTGTATTGGCAGTGTCCGCCACCGCGCCAATGCTAGTAGAAAACATCATGTTAAATGTTCTAACCTCGGACACCTCATTCCCGTCAGGGCTCGTAATATTGTGTTCCTGAATGGCTTTTGTCATATCTTCAAGAGACATTCCTTCGGGATCAATATCGTTTTCCTCAAGAAGGTGGTCAGCCCGATACCGCTTCTGTGTTTTCAAATCCTCCACGAGTGGATCAACAAATCCAGCCACGTGGCCACTTGCCTCCCAAGTTGAGGGGTTCATTAAAATAGCAGCGTCAAGCAGGTGCATGTCTGTCCTGCTTTCAACAAACTTCTGAAGCCAAAGATTTTTAATATTGTTTTTCAGGCGTGTCCCTAATGGTCCATAATCATAGGTTCCGGCCAAACCGCCATAAATATCGGAACCAGGAAAAATAAACCCTCTCCGCTTTGCTAATGATACGAGTTCTTGCATTGTTACTGTCATACGACCTATTGTATACCACTCCTAGCCTTACTCTTCAATACGACCACTCGCCCCTCTCGTGCTATTTCCATCATTCAGGAGCCGTGTCGTTGGCGCTCTTGTTTGACCAGACACCGATGCGCCAGTAAATGAATCAACACCTGTTATTGAAATGCGAGATGTAAGATCAACGGTTTCTCCCACCTGGCTCAAAGAAGGAACAATAGATACCTGGAAATATGCACTACGCCCCCCGCCAAATCCAGAACCAGCTGATAGTTCTCCCAGATCCCAAACTACCGTTCGTGAATTCGGTTCATATCGAATATTCTCACCAGCAGGAGACGTCTGCCCTTTCCATTCTACATATGGCGGCAACGTTGCGGTCGCTCGAGCACGATCGACCGGACTTGATGAATTGGTAACCGTCCAACGCACAGTATAGTCAGTAGAACGACCAACCTTTGGCGGCATTGCACCCAGGTTATTAAATGGACCAGTGTAATGGAGTGATTCAGCCAACACATCGAGCACGGTACCAATCTGAACCTGCATCGTATCAGTCTGTGACGCTTCTCGCAGCTGACCACTTGAATCAACCCCCTTAACCCCCACCTGCAAACTTACCTGCGGCAAAGAAGACGTAAAGCGCCTACCGGTATCTGGAGTGAGGGTAAAGCGTACCGTCCCTGTCTCACCAGGCTCAACCACCCGAAGAGATTCCAGCGTCTCCTTACTCCAAATAATTTTATTCTCCGAAGAGTTGAAAAATCCTGACTGCGGAGAAACCCCCGTTCTGTCATACGCGCTCCCCCCCATCGATAGAATAATTTCCGGACTCTTAATTGCCTCACTCAACGTGTTGCGCCACACGATAGAACCTGAAATTTTTCGACCCGCACTAAGAGAAATAGTTTCTTCGGTAGAACGATCCACAAAGAGCTCTGCTAATAAGAATGGCTTTACGAGATCAACAGTAGTGCTCAAAGAGTTAAACACCGTAGTGATACCTCCCTGCTGCACATTTCCATTCCCCACATACGCTCGAATTGTCTTCGCCTGCCCTTCTTCTCCATACATCACCCCGGTAACCGTAATTTTCTTTTCTTCGAGCGGCTGGAG
>Ga0208547_1000530_pt1 | contig 21812 bp, 18 predicted proteins | sample DEB08_DNA_5_FD_185501 | JGI IMG/M metagenome (GOLD analysis project Ga0208547, IMG submission 185501) | Aqueous microbial communities from the Delaware River and Bay under freshwater to marine salinity gradient to study organic matter... | ecosystem: Environmental > Aquatic > Marine > Coastal ...
ATAGATAAAATTATTGATCCATCTGAAAGTGCTTGTGATGAAATTGAAAAACTTTTATCAAGAGCTGGCATTTATGACATTCATGAATTTAACAATGGAAAGCTTCTGTCCGTAGGGGGTGTTGTAACTGAAAGTTCTCCCCTTCTTGGCAACAAACTTTCTAATATTCATGAATTTGGAGGAAAAGATAATTGGCTTGTGACTGGATTTATGCGTGATGGAACTTCTTATATTGCAAATGGAGATACAGAGCTTAAAGCTGAAGACCATATTAAAGTTATTGTAAAAAGTGGGGATATACAAACAGCTACATCCTTAATCGGCATCGACAAAAAAGACGAGATTAAAAAAGTAATCATTGTTGGCGCATCAAGATCATCAGAGTTGTTGGCTGATAGGCTTTATAAAAATTATGAAGTAGTTGTTATTGATGACGATGAAAAAGATTGTAATAGAATTGCTGAAAACAATTCGCATGTAATTGTAGTACATAACGACCCAAAAGACCCATCAAACTTGCAAAGTATTGGTGTGGATAAAAATTCTGCACTTGTTGCTCTAAGTAAAGACGATTCAAAAAATATTTTATGTTCATTAGTTGCAAATGCTTTAGGTGCACCTGAAATTATTACCAGAGTTAATAAAATTGATTATCTTGAGCTACTTAAAGAATCTTCTATTCAAGCAACAATTTCTACAAGAATAACTGCTGCAAATGCAATTTTGCAAGATGTTCGATCAGATCAAGTTACATCTGCACTAACTTTTGAAGATACTGAAGTTGAAGCCTTAGAAATAGTTCTTTCAAAGGAATGCCCAGTATTAGATAAATCTCTAATTGAACTAGATTTACCTGAGGATTGTTTGATTGCAGGGGTTACTAGAAGAGATAATACTTATATTCCTTCAGGGACTTGGAAATTTGCAGAAAAAGACAAACTTGTGGTATTTACACTTCCAGATTCTATAGAAAAAATTGAAGAAACTTTTTGTTAAAACTAAATGATTAAAGTTGTAGTTTTCATCAGTGGAGGAATTCTCCCAGTACTCGCTTTAGCAACAATTCCAACAATAATTTATGGATTCATGCAAAGTAACATTGAGTTTGCTACCTCTCTAATTGTGTTAGCTTTACTTACAATTTCAATATCTTATTTAATTAGAAAATTTGTTTTACCTACTAGGCAACTTACTACAATTCAAGGATTTGGGGCTGTTGGTTTATCTTGGATTTTTATGTCTTTATTTGGAACAATTCCTTATGTTCTTTCTGGAATAGATTTAAGTTACACTAATATTTTTTTTGAAACAGTTTCAGGTTTAACTACAACTGGAAGTTCAATTTTAACTGATATTGAGGCTGTAGATAAATCACTATTGATATGGAGGTCAACAACTCAATGGTTAGGAGGAATGGGAGTAATTGTTTTAACAATTACCGTACTCCCTTTACTAGGCTCAGGAGGTATTAATTTATTTAAAGCTGAATCACCTGGACCGTCTGCAGATAGACTAACTCCTAAATTTAAAGATACTGCAAAACTTTTATGGATTGTGTATATTTCATTAACAATTCTTCAGACAATACTTTTATATTATTCAGGTTTAAATATTTTTGATGCTTTTAACCATTCGCTTACAACATTATCAACAGGTGGTTTTAGCACTTTTAATACATCAGTTAGTGAATTCTCCACTCTTTCGAAATTCATAATAAATATTTTTATGTATTTAGCAGGTACTTCATTCATATTGTTATTAAAAACAATTAGGTCTAAGTCTTTAAGTGAGTTTTTTAAAAGTACTGAATTTTTGTTTTACTCATTTATTGTAATATCAACAGCCATAATTTTTTTATTTAAAACAATTAGAATAAATGAAAATATTTTTGAAAGTATTAATAATGCTTTCTTTACATCTTTAACTTTAATTACTACAACTGGATTTACTAATTTAAATTATGAAAATTGGAATATTAATTACAAAACCTTTATTTTAGGACTCATGTTTCTAGGTGGTATGGCTGGCTCAACAGCTGGTGGTTTAAAGACTATCAGGGTTATTGCGCTTTTAAAATCAGTTAGAAATGAAATAAGAAAAATATTTTATCCAAATGCAATATTTAAAATCAGAATGTCAAAATCTATTTTGCCCGAAAAAATGATTGAGTCTGTTCAAACATTTTTTATATTGTATGTGGCAATTTTTGTATTAGGAACATTTGCAATAAGTATTTCTTCTAATTATCACGGTACTCCTTTATCTTTTGAAGCTACCATGAGTGCTGTTGCTTCAGCAATGAATAATATCGGTCCTGGCCTTGGAGAAATAGGTCCAGTTAAAAACTATTTTTTTATTGACAGTTTAACTAAAACCTTACTAAGTCTTCTTATGATTATAGGTAGGTTGGAGATCTTTCCTATTGCAATACTGCTATATAGAAAAACATGGAAATCATAAAGAATAGAGTGAGTGATCTTTAATAAATTCAATTAATTCATGGGGAATATAATTATCTAAATTTTCTTTAGAATTCATAATCTTTCTTACATTAGTTGAACTAATATCTAAATAGCTTCCTTCAATAATCTGATATTCGAACGGAAATATATTTCTAAGGTTTTCGTTTGGAACACCTTCTCGGGGTGCAATTAAAAAATTAGTATACTTATCTAATTCTTTGTAAGATTTCCATGAAGTTATGCCATAAGCAGCGTCACCTCCAAGAATAAAATAAGTATCTGATTTGTTTAAATTTAGCTTTTTTAAAGTTTCAACAGTATACGAGGGTTCTTGTAAATTGTTTTCAATATCACTAATTTCAAAATAATTATTGTCTTTAATTAAAATTTCTGTCATTTCATACCTTAAGGTATATTTAGTGATTTCAGTTTTTTGCCAGGAAACTCCAGTTGGTATAAATAAAATTTTTTTAAGATTGAATTGTTCTAGTGCTCTACTTGCAATTTCTCTATGTGCATTATGAGGAGGGTCAAAAGTGCCGCCAAGAATTCCTATTTTCATCACTTAATTACCTTTTTAAAATTGATACTGTTGATAAAACTTTTTAATTGTTCGAAATTTCTAACTTCAGAATATTTCTTAGAAATTGACTGATAATGATGGAACTGGCTGTCGCCTGTGTTCCAGTATTGGCTTCTTTCTGGATTCATCCAGTAAACGTTTTTAAACTTTTTTGATAATTTATCAATTGTTTCCGTGTTAATGGGTCTGTAATTATTTCTGGCATCTCCTATTACGATGAGAGTATTAAAACTAGAATTACTAATTATTTTTTCATCTAATAAGTCTTTAAATGATTTGTCGTAATCTGAATGACCATCAACATGAACATAGTTATTCCAATTAGTAAGAATTTTATTTATGTTATTAAATTTTAAATTTTTTAATTCTTTTGTAATATCTGTGATTCCATCAATAAATACGAAAGCGTGTACAGATTTAAACCGTTGGACTACTCCAAAAAGTAAGGTAAGCCCAAACAAGGAATAAAGAGCCATTGAACCGCTAATGTCACATAAAAGAATCAACCTAGGTTTCTTTTTTATCTTGGGTTTTAAAACAATATCATAAAGACTTCCTCCATTTTTTAGAGATTTACGAATAGTTTTTCTAAATAATAATTTACCTTTAGAAGCAGATTTTGTATATTTTACAAACTTGTTTGCCAAGATTAGTCCAAGGTTTCTAGTCTCCTTAAGTAGCTTTCTTCTTTCTTCAGCGTCTGTAAATAAAAAATCTTTTTCCTCTAAATTTTCTTTTGGATTCAGCTCTGATGGTATGTAAGCTTCTTTAAATTGATTTCTTAATTCTGAAACCCTTTCAAGTATGGATTGATTTAATTGATTGATAAAGTAATTTTTATTTTCCTCATTGATAATTTCGTCTAATCCATTATCAAAATCAATATCAAAAAAACTTACGGCATCAAGAAAAGTAAGTGAATTCTGTAACTGATTTAACCAATAATTGTTAGACACTGGTCTGCTAAAGTCTATTTCACCAAATTGATTAATAATATCATCAGCAAGTTTTTGAAATCTTGAAAGTGAATTGTCATTAAAAAAATCCTCAACTCTCTCATCTTTATAATCTAATAAAAAACTAGATTCATCTTTATAGTCACCTACTAGAAAATTAAAATACTGATGAATAAGTTCTTTCAATTTTTCTTTTTCTTCTTTATTGGATGGAAGTAATGAATAAATAAAACTTATATCTCTTTCAAATTTATCATGCTGTGCTTTTTGTAAAAATTTAATTAAATTACTTACTCTTTCAGAAGGAAACTTTAATGAATTCTCTGAACAGTAATGAGAAAAACTAATTAACTCATTGGTTTTTATTTGCATTATCTTCTTTAATTTTATCTAGATAAATTTTTTGGTCTTCAATATCTTTTATAAGAATTCCGATATTTGAATTTAAAGATTCCTCATCATTTAGATGATTGTATTTTACCCATTCAACTGTTTCGACTAAAGAAGGTGGCTTATTTAGACCAAGCGATCTTACAAAATTGCTAAATATAGATAACTTTTTTGCTTTTTCTTCATCTATATTTTCTACATTGTTAAGAATTACTTTTGTTTCTATATCAACTGATGGGTAATCAAGGTAAAAATATAAACACCTTCTTCGTAAAGCTTCTGAAAGTTCTCTTGTAGCATTAGAAGTTAATACAGTAAGATTATCACTCTTTGAAGTGATAGTTCCTAGCTCAGGAATACTTACTTGGTTTTCAGCTAAAACTTCTAATAACAAAGCCTCAAACTCTTCATCTGATCTATCAATTTCATCTACTAGAAAAATAGATTTTTCATCAGATCTAAGAGATTGTAGAATTGGTCTTTCAATCAAAAATTCTTCAGTAAATAAATTTTTGGAATCTTGTTCGGTTTGAATTGATAAAAGCTGCTTTTTATAATTCCACTCATAAAGAGCTTTATCTTCATCAATACCTTCATGACATTGAAGTCGAATTAAATTAATATTAAATATTTTTGAGAGAGTTTTTGCAAGGTAAGTTTTTCCCGTGCCAGCGGGACCCTCTATCAAAATGGGTTTATTCAAATACAATGAAGCATTGACTATGTCTACTAATTCTTGGTCTGCAAAGTAACCGTTGTCTTCGAAATCTTTTACTGTTAAATTGTTAATCATCCTCTTACTGTGCCCTCTCCTGTAACTACATATCTTTCATTTGTTAAGGCCTCTAACCCCATTGGGCCTCTTACATGTAATTTTTGAGTACTAATTCCAATTTCAGAACCAAAACCAAACATTTCACCGTCAGTAAATCTTGTAGATGAATTAATAAATATAACTGAAGAATCTATAGATTTTGCAAAAGTATCTGCAACTTCCTTTGATTCAGTCAAAACTGCTTCAGTATGTCCAGATGAGTAGACTTTAATGTGCTCAATTGCTTGGTCAACACTGTCAACAACTTTTACTGCTAGTTTCAAATCTAAAAATTCAGTCTCATAATGTAATTCGTTAGCAAGTTTTAATTTTGGAAAGTCTCGTTTTATTTTTTCGTCTACAAATAGTTCTACTTCATTTTTTAATAATTCTTCAATGATCAAACTGCCCATATCTTGGTAAATCTCACTATTAATTAGCAAGGTTTCAAGAGCGTTACATACACCCGGTCTCTGCACTTTGGAATTTATAACTATATCAATAATATGTTCTTTTTTTGCATCCTGATGTATGTACAAATGTACATTTCCATCTCCATCTAAGATAAAAGGTACCTTGGAGTTGTCTACTAATGTTTGTATTAGCCCCTTCCCCCCTCTTGGAATAATGAGATCAACAAATTCTGTGAGGTGCATAAATTCAATAGTGTCTTGACGATCTTTACTTTCTAATATCTGAAAAATATTTTTATTACAATTATTTAAAACTAGTGAATTTTGAAGAAGTTCAAGAATGGCAATATTTGAGTTAAGACAATAGCTGGATCCTCTTAAAATTACAGCATTACCAGATTTTAGACAAAGACCTGAGACATCACTTGTAACATTAGGTCTTGCTTCATAAATAACTCCTATAACTCCAAAAGGTGAACGAATTTTTTTAATATGTAATCCTTCATCAGTTTTCCAGCTTTTAGTAACATTGCCTACTGGATCTTCTAAGGGAATTATTTTGAGCAAACCATTAGCCATACCACTTATACGTTCTTCACTTAAAGATAATCTGTCAATTAAGGCAGGTGTTAAATCAAGATCTTTGGAATTTTTCAAATCTATTTTGTTGGCATCTAATATTTTTTTTGAGTTATTAAGTAATTCGTCGGCCATAGTCTGTAAAATTTGATTTTTTTTATCAGTGCTTAAAACTGCAATTTCTGCAGCAGCCTCTTTAGCTTGTGTTCCTATTTGCTTAAGCATATTAAAAGGTTAATTAAGAATTTCTATTAGTAAAATTATTTATAGAATAATTAAATCGTCTTTATGAATTAATACACTACTTTCACCAACTGTAGTGCTGTCGATTTTTGCAATACCCTTAGCGACAATTTTTTTATTACAAACAATTGATAGTCCATCTCCAATTTTGAAGGAGTTGTCAAATCTAACAACTCCCTTTGATAAAAGTGAAGCATTTTTAAAAAGTGCACTGGCTGCACCTTCATCAATAAAAACATTTGATACTGAAGCCATCCCATATGCAATCCAAAGTTTTCTGAGCCTAATTTTCTTATTTGAGGCAGTGATATAGGTTCCAACCTTTTTATTTAAAATTGCCTTCGATAGATTGGATTTTGACCAAGAAATTATATGTGTTGGTATACCTGAAAAACCAGAGATTTGTGATGCCATAATTTTTGTTGAAAAACCTCCCATACCTTCTCCAGCCTTTGAAAGAGGTATTAATTCGTTAAGGTGATTAGAGTTATATTCAATATAATCTATTTTTTTTGCATCTTTGTTCTTATCCGGATTGAAATTATACAACCCCTCTTTATTAGTTATAATTATAAGTTTTTCTGCATTAACAATAATTGACACTATTGCAGATAACCTATCATTATCACCAAACTTTAACTCTTCAGTGGCTACAACGTCATTTTCATTAATTACTGGAATAATTCCCTGTGACAACAATTCATTTAATGCTTGTGTAGTGTTAACGAATTGTTCTCTATCATCTATCAAATTTTTGGTAATTAAAACTTGTGCAATATTTATTTTTTTATCATTAAAAATTTTTTCATACTGATTAATCAATCCGATTTGACCAACTGCTGATGCTACCTGCAGTCTTTTTAAAGATTTAGGTCTTCCTTTATAATTTAATTTTGTTGCCCCAAGACCGACAGCACCAGAGGTAACAATTACAAAATTAAATTGATTATTATTTTCAATTATTAACTCGGCTAAGCTTTTTAATAATTTTAAATCAACTTTATCATTTTTAATAATTGAAGTGGTGCCAATTTTTATTACTATATTTTTTTTATTGTTTGTATTCAAATTCTAAATTTCCTAACACAATTGTATCACCATCAATTGCACCCATTTCATTAATTTCTTTGGAGAGAACTGAATTTTCGAATCTAATAAATATCTCATCTAAGACGCTATCTTTATTTCCAGAAATGTTGACCATATTCGAGACTAATTCACCAGTACAAATATATTGATTTTCTATTTTTTCTATAAAGTAATCTTCTTGCTTTAAAACAATTTTATGAAATTCAGAATAAATAATAGGTAAATCCTCTTGAAATTCCTCTTGTATTCTACTGACCAATTCATCAATTCCATTATCATTTAAACAAGATATATATAGATATCCTTCCTTCGTTGTAGAGAGTTGATCTGATTTATTTATAACTATAAGTTTTTTAATAAATTGATAATTTTCATCAAACTTAAAAAGTTCATCTTCGAGCATTGAAATTTGCGAATTTATACTAAATTTTTCATTTATTGGGTCAATTAAATAAATTATAAATTTAGTATTTCTCAAATGCTTAAGTACTCTCCTACCCATTCCAACACCTTCTGAAGCACCCTCTAGTAATCCAGGTAGATCACAAATAGTTAACAATAATTCAGAATTATTTAAAACGCCAATATTTGGAATAGTAGTTGTAAATTCATAATCACCAATTTTTGCCTTAGAGTTAGTTATTTTTTGAATTAGTGTGCTTTTGCCTGCATTAGGCAATCCAACAATTGATATATCTGAATAAAGACTGAAGCTAAGTTTGAGATCAAGTAATTTTCTTTTTACTCCTTGCTCGCAGATTTGTGGATTAGGATTTCTTTTTGAAATCAATTCATAATTTCCTCTACCACCTTTTGAACCTGTAAGTAATTCATAAGAAGAGTTATTGTCATGAAGGTCAGCATACATTTCATTATCAATAAATACTTGTGTTCCTTTTGGCACTTCTATAATCAGATTCTTACCTGAGGTTCCGTTTTGAAAATTTTTGTTACCTGGTCCACCATTTTCAGCTTTAAGAGAACTGTTCGACATAATGTGAGATAAATCAGGCAATTCTTTATTAACCTGTAATATGACGCTACCACCATCTCCACCTGAACCACCAGATGGTTTAGTTTTAGAATTTAAATTATTGAAACTAACAGAGCCTGGGCCTCCAGCTCCAGAGGATACTGAAAGGTTGATTTCATCAACGAACATTGGCTCATTTTTGAATTACATTAACTAATTTTCTACCATTTCTAGTAGAAAATTTTATAACACCATCTGTTTTTGCAAAGAGAGTATCGTCTCCACCTTTGGATACATTTTCTCCTGGATGAATTTTTGTACCTCTTTGTCTAACTACAATCGAACCAGCAGATATATTTTCACCGTCATAAACTTTAGTACCAAGTCGTTTTGACTCTGAATCTCTACCATTCCTGGTAGAACCACCAGCTTTTGTTTTAGACATTATTCCTCCTCAGCGCTTTCAAGTCCTTGAATACTCTTAACTTTAACAATTTTTGAGTTTTCTCTATACCCAACTCTTCTTCTGTTTCCAGTTTTATTTTTATATTGAAAAATGTTAATCTTTTTGGACTTTGAAGCAGAAAGATGCTCAAGTTCAACTTTATAGTTTTTTAGTTTTTTCTCATCTACAACTATTTGACCTTTTCTAGGGCTGACTAATAAAGGTACAACTGTTTGTTCTTCAAAAGAAGATGAAACAGAAAACTCATCCCCAACACTTACTCTTTCTTGGGATGATCCAACGTTAATAACAGCATATTTACTCATAACTCAATTACTCTACTACAGACTCGGACTCAATCAAGCCTTCTTCTATACTTTTGTTTGCAAAAATATCATTAATTATTAGACCCCTACCATTGCAATTTTCACATTCTTCTGAAAAACTCTCAACGAGACCGGCTGCTACATTCTTTCTAGTCATTTCTACTAATCCAAGTCTAGATATTTCAAATACCTGTGTTCTAGTCTTATCTTTAGCTAATTCCTGCTTAAATCTATTTAAAAGACTTTGTTGCTTTTTGGTTGACTCCATATCTATAAAATCTATAACTATAATTCCACCAATATCTCGAAGTCTTAACTGTCTTGCAATTTCTTCTGCAGCTTCTAAATTATTTTCATAAACAGTTTCCTCAAGACTGTTTTTTCCAACAAATTTTCCAGTATTTACATCAATAACAGTTAGTGCTTCTGTTCTGTCAATAATAAGATGTCCACCAGATGGCAACCAAACTTTCCTATCTAAAGCCTTTTTTATTTGATCTTCAATGTGGTACCTTTCAAATAACATTATTTCATCCTGATAAAAGTCCACAATATCGCTTATTTCAGGAGAAGTAGTTGAAACATAATTTTTGATTTCATCAAATTGATCTTTTCTATCAATTAAAAGCTTTTTAAATGTTGAGTTAAGGTGTTCTCTTATTACTTTTATAGAAACATCTGGCTCTTGATGAATTAATTTTGGAGCATCGCCACTTTTGTAATTACTAACAATATCCCATTCTTCTACTAGTTTTTCTATATCTATTTGTAATGCTTGCTCACTAACTCCCTCAGCAGCAGTTCTAACAATAACACCAAAATTTTCAGGTTTAAGTTTACGAATAATTCTGTCTAACCTACTTCTCTCATTATCAGATAGTCTTCTAGAGATACCCTTAGTTCTAGAGTTTGGAATTAAAACTAAATATCTTCCTGGAAGTGAAATTTGGCCAGTTAATCTTGCCCCTTTTTCCCCCATAGCGTCTTTAACTACTTGAACTAAAATTTCTTGATCAGGTTTTAATAAATTTTCAATTTTTGAATTTTTATGAGAACCTTCTATGTCAGCAACATACAACACACCATTTTTCTCTTCACCAAAAGAAACAAATGCTGCTTCCATTCCAGGTAAAACATTTTTTACTTTTCCAAGGTAAATGTTTCCGACTTTAGACTTAGCGTTATTTTCAGATGTGTAGTATTGAACCAGGGTTGGCCCTTCAAGAATAGCCACATTTGATACACCGTCTTTAGAGCTGATAAGCATCTGCTTTTTTTCTACTTCTGGAACTGGTAACGGTTGCTCTCTGAACCATGTTGGATTCTTATCTTTAAAATCTCTACTTTTTTGTGACCCTGAGCGAGTGGTCCCTGACTTTATTTTTACTTTTTGGCCATTAAACCATTTAGTTTTCGTATTGTCTAAATTGTCGCTTTTGCGAACAATCTTCGACTTTTTGAATACACCAAACATTAAAACCTCCGAGATGACGAATATATAAATTTAACATAAGTTAAGAATAGTAGATTTAAAAATTAAACAACTATGTTGTTTTCTATGAAAACTCTATTTATTAATCCAAATATTATTGCGGTTGAAAATATTGATGACCCTCCAAGGCTTAGAAGTGGAAAAGGAATTCCAGTTAAAGGAATAAAGCCTAGAATAGTTAACAAATTTATAAATATTTGCACACCTAGGAGAATTAACAATCCTGAGAGAAGATATTTTTCAAATTCTATTTGAGTAAGTTTAATAATTCTATTTACCCTAAAGAAAAACAGGACCCATAAAGATAGAAGCAGAAAACCTCCAAGAAAACCAAAGTTTCTTAAAAAAAGAGAAAAAATAAAGTCCGTAGTTTGTACAGGTACGAATACTTCTGTTACTTGTAAATTAGTAAAATAAGTTCCAAACAGACCTCCTGAAGATATTGAAAGTCTGCTTTGGTTTTGCGAAAAGTCATCGCCAGAAAAGAAATCTGTAATTCTTGATATTTGATAATCACCTATAAAGTTCATTTCTAAAAGAATAAAAAATAAAAGAAAAAATATTAACAACCCTAAAACAGTGCTCCTAAGTTTGATATCAGACATAAAAAACATAAAAAAAGTGACTATTAAAAGTAATACAGTCGTTCCTAAATCTGGTTGTATAAAAATTAAAAGTAGATTAATTAGAACCCCCATTATGAAAATTAACTTATATGAATTTTGGCTGAGTATTTTTGCTATGAACAAAACTAATATAATTTTGCTGAACTCTGATGGCTGTATAAAAATTGGTATTCCAATTGGTTCTAAGTCGTACCACCGTCTTACACCAAGTATCGGTGTTGTGAAAAGTAAGCCTGATAAAACAGAAATAGAAAGTATAAATAATGGATTTATTAAATTGTATAAGTTCTCAATTGACAGATATGTAGTTAAGAAAAATACAGATAATCCTATTAAAGAAAATACTATTTGTCTTGATAAAATATTGGTTGTTTCAAACTCAATTGACCCAATTGAGCTGAACAATGTAAACCATGAAATGACACTAAATAACAAAAATTGAAGCAGAATGTATAAATTTGTTCCTTCTGGACCTAATATTGTAATTTTTCGATTTATCATTCTGTAATTTCACCAAATTTCACTGGAGTTAGTTCGTATTTGCGTAAATGCTGGATAATTCTTCTTGAAACCGGTGCAGCAACAGCACTTCCAGATCCCCCCTCGTCGACAACTGTAGCAATAATATATTTTGGATCACTTATGGAATCAACTCCAACAAACCAAGAAGTATTATTTTTGTCACCAGCATTTTGTGCTGTTCCTGTTTTTCCGCCAATATCATTTGCTTTGTTTCCCAAAATACTGAATGAAACATAGGCTGTTCCACCTTCATTAGTTACCGTGTTTAAGTCATTTAAAAGAAATGAAATAAATTCATCACTCACATTTATTTTGTTATTTATTATCTTTTCTGCATTTACGTTTAAGGTTGGCGATAGGTTTTCTCCAGTTAACAATGTTCTATAAGCATTTGCAACTTGAAGAGGAGTGGTTGTTATAGCTCCTTGGCCTATTATTAAGTTCATTAAATCTCCACCTAACCAACCCTCATCTCTTACAAGGCCTGGTCTAGATATCTTCCATTCTTCAAAAAGATCTCTGTCAGGAATGATTCCAACCTTTTCAAATGGTAAATCAATATTTGTTTTCTTACTAAAGCCGAGTTCTTTAGAATACTCTTGAAGAATGGACTCTCCTTCTGTATTACCAAAATTTCGCCATATATTTAAAGCTATATCCCAAAAGTACACGTTACATGATTGTTTAATTGCATCAGTAAGATCTACTTTTCCATGGCCCTCAAGTTTCCAGTCGTTATAAACTTGCTGAGATCCATCAACAAATCCAAATGAAAGACTTCCCTCACAATCAACTTTTGAGTCTTTGTTGCTCAAGCCCTCAGGAAAAATATTTTCACTGAGTGCTAACCAGTACGCAACAACTTTAAATACTGAACCTGGAGGATAAAGTCCCTGTATTGCAAAATTATTAAAAGCTTGATCTCTATCCAGCTGTTTGTATTCAAAGTCACTAATACCAGATACAAACTTGTTCGGATTAAAATCAGGTAAAGAAACCATGGAAACAATGTTCCCAGTTTCAATATCTAAAACTACAGATGCACCTCTTTTAATTTCATTTATTGACTCAAAACTCTTATTTGCTAAATCTATGCCTTGTTGTAATGATTCTTTTGTAACGTACTGAGTAGAAGAATCAATTGATAAAAATAAGTCCCCACCTGGAATCGGTTGTTTTGAGTCAATAATGTCAGAACCTAAAAAAATTAATTCACCAGGAATTCCAGATAGATAATCTTCGTAATATCTTTCTAATCCATTTTTACCAACTTGATTATTGCCTAATGAATTTTTAAACTCATTAAAATCATCTTGATTAGGCAATCCTATATATCCAATTGTGTGAGCAAAAAGTTCATTTTTAATATAGCTTCTTACTGGTAAATCAATAATTAAAAAAGCATCAAAATTATTTAATATATTATTTCTGATCTCATATTCAACAGAGTAGAGATTTGTGACTAATTTTAAAATTTCCTTACTTTCAAAAATTTCATTAATTTCAAGGGTTGTTAACTCAGGAAAATTGTATTGAATTATCTGTCTGTATTCAGAAGAATTTTGACTCGTTATTTTTCTCATATTTAAAAATAAATAAGGTTCTAATTTGCTCTCAGCTAATTTTTCTCCATTTACATCAAATATTTCACCCCTTGGTGCTGTTATATAAAATTTATCTAAATTTTGCTGGTCAATGATTTCAGATGATGAAAGGAATTCACTTGTTTGAAGTTGAAAAATATCAAATAAAATAAAAACTAATAATATAAAAAAAGAAACAAACGTAAATTTAAGTCTTTTTTGGTTAAACATTATTTCTTAATGCTCTTTTTAAGAATAATAAAATTAGTGAATTTACAAAAACAGAAGTGAGATACCCTGTTAACCAATAATTCAAATCAAACTCTAAGATAATTGGAAGTTTATAAATCAATAAACACAAAGAAACAGTGATTATGTATAGGACATTTGATGGACTGTATCTCGAAACTGCAAAATTAGATACAACAACCACAACTAAGAATATCGATGTATATAGTCCTAAATAGTAAGTACTAAAGAAAGAGTCATACAAGATTCCCGATAAAAAAATTGGGATAACTAAATTTTGATTAAATAATTCAGTGCCAATATATAAAAGTGAAATTAGGAACACATAAACTCCAAAATCTAAAGAAATAAATGTGTTTAGATAATTTTCGATTAAACAAAGCATAAAAAGGAAAGTAGATCTTGAAATTACTTTTAGTACTTTCATTTACTTTTAGGGATGAATAATTTACTTTGAAAAGAGAGCATTTTCTCTATCGGCACAATCACAGTAAATTTATTATTTAGTTTTGTTTTTTTGTAAGGCTCTAAATCAATGAGTGGAAATTTGTTTATATGTCCAAATGTAATATCTGAATATAACATTCCAACTTTTGAATTCAATATCGGAACTAAAGAGCTAAATATTAATTCTTTACCATTTGAATTGACCTCAAAAATGTTGTTGTATTCATCTAGTGCTCTAAAGTTAAAATTTGTAGAATTGAATGATTCAAGTATTGAATAATCATTAAAGACTTCCCCTAGATAACCAACTAAATATCCTGTCTCGTTTATCACCAGATCTCCGGGCTCAAAATTGTAGTCCCTTCCTCCAGAAATTAGATACTCGTCTGTTGAGTTTTTCAAAATTAAGCTTGTTGCATAGTATGTTAATTCAAAGTCACTAACGTTCTTTATAAGAAGGTTATAAGATTCAATAGTATCCTGTAATTCTTGATTCTCTACATACAACACTCTCAAATTAGAAATCTCTTCCTTTAATCTTATATTTTCTGCGACTAAATCAGCTCTACTTGAAGATAAACTAGAAAATTCATTTTGAAGTAGTATGTCAGGTATTTGGAAATAGGAAATTAAATTCACTTGTTCTGGAATAAAATTTGATAATGTTTTATTAGAAAAATAGTCAACAGCACTTAATAAACCTGAAAGAAAAATAAAAAGAAAATATACTACATATTTTCTTATACCAGCAACTTGAAAACTTTGCATGTTAATTAGGTTTTGGAGATAATTTCAAAACACTTTTGTAGTCTTGAAATCTCTCTAAGCAAATACCAGAACCAATTACAACTGAACTTAATGGATCATCAGTATTATTAATGGGGATACCTAATTCTTCAGCTATTTTTTTATCCATTTTCTTTAATAGAGATCCACCACCCGTAAGCCATGCTCCATCTTTGTCAATATCTGAAACCAAGGCCGGTGGAGTTTGTGAAAGGGATATTCTTACAGCTTCGATAATATCATTTACAACTGGTTGTAAAGCGTTCCTAACATCACTTGCCTCTAATAATACTTGCTTAGGTATACCTCTTACAATATCTCTTCCAGTTACTGTTACTTGAGGCTCTTTATCATATTGAAAAGCTGAACCAACTGCATGTTTAATATTTTCTGCAATACCTGTATCTACAAGTATTTGATGTTCTCTTCTCAACCATTCAATTAATATTTCTGTCATATCTTCACCACCAACCCTTACAGAGTTAGCATTGACTATATCCCCCATTGAAATAACTGCTATTTCAGTTGTACCGCCGCCTATATCAATAATCATGTTTCCGTAGGGCTCAAAAATATTTAAACCACTACCTATCGCTGCAGCCATGGGTTCTTCAATTGTGAAAACTTCAGATGCACCTGTGGCATGAGCAGCCGTTTCAATCGATCTTTGCTCAACACTCGTAACACCATTTGGAACACATATCACAATTCTAGGTCTTGAATAAGCACGTCCTATTGCTCTTGATAGTAAGGTTTTAACAAGTTCTTCTGCCATTTCAATTTCAGATATCACACCATCCCGCAATGGCCTTACAAGCTCAATAGTATCAGGAACTCTTCCGATTAATTTTTTAGCCTCCCGGCCAATAGTTATGATTGAGTTGTCGCTCTTATTTACAGCTAGAAGTGTTGGTTCATCAACTACAACCCCAACACCTTTTACATATATAAGAGTGTTGGCAGTCCCTAGGTCAATAGCAATATCATTGCCACCAAATAAGGTTCTTCGTAAATTTAAGTCAACCATGTACTAATAGAATAATCTAATAGTTGTTGTTTTTTGAATATTTATTTACTTTCCAAAAAATAAATTGAGTTCTCTCTCAGCACTTTCGTCTGAATCTGAGCCATGAACAACATTTTTATCCAATTCAGTTGCTAAATCACCTCTGATTGAGCCAGGTGTTGATTCACTAGGATTAGTAGCACCCATAAGGTTTCTGATTTGTAGAACAACATTTTCACCCTCAACCTGCATAGCAACAACTGGACCACTTGTTATGAATGACACTAAATCATTAAAAAATGGTTTATCTTTATGTTCTCCATAATGCTGCTCTGCTAATTCTTTAGGAATAGTCATCATTTTTATTTTTGTGATAGAAAACCCTTTAGATTCGACTCTTGAAATAATTTCCCCAACCAAATTTCTCTGTACACCATCAGGTTTTATCATAAAAAATGTTTTCATGTAGTTATCCTTTTTTTATACTCTCCAATTAAATATAAACTACCTAGCAATATAGAAGGATTCTTATTTGATGAAAAAGTACTAAGTTCAACTATTTTATAATCTATATTTTCACTTTCTAGATAATTAATAAATTTATCAGGGTTTTGTTGATTAAAAAAAGTATTTTCTTCAATAAAATTTAACTTGTATTGTTTTTTTGGCTTTAAATAGTTGATGATTTTTTCTATGTTTTTCCCATTTTTAAAACCTAGATACAAATGAGTATCTCCTAAACTATATACTTTTTCATAGTCTTCTATAGTTTTAATAAACCCATCTATATTGTGTGCGCCATCTAAGATTTTTAAAGGATTTCGATTAATAATTTCGAACCTTCCTTCTACAAATTCTTGATTAGATTTTAAAGTTATATTTTTTGTATTCAGACTTAGTAAAAAGTTTACAACTAATGAAGCGAGTAAATAATTTAATTGAGTTGAAGTAAAATCCTTTAATTTTCCGTCAACAAAATTCATTAAGAAATGCTTTGATTTATAGTGATCATAATTATCTTCTATTGCTTTAATTAATTCATCGCTTAAATCACCAACAAATAAGTTATCTATACTATTTGATACAAATATTTTTTGGTCTAAAACTTCAAGGTCTGAATAACCGAGTAAATCTTGATGATCTCTTCCAATATTTGTAAGTACAACATTTTTACTTTGAATGACAGAAGTAGTATCTAAAACCCCACCTATACCAGCCTCACAAATGAAATAATCCATTTCATTATCTAAAAAGGCTTTACAAGCAATCAGAAAAAGAGTTTCAAAATAGCCTAAAGTTATATTATTTTCAATTTCAAAATCATGAACGGATCTCGAAATGAAATCAAAATTAATATCGCTATGAGATTGTATTCTCTCTTCAAAGTTCACTAGATGAGGTGAGGTAAACATTAAAACTTGCTTTTTTTCTTTGATAAGCAGTTTATAAATAAAATTTGCTGTTGAAGTTTTTCCATTGGTTCCTACGATTGAAATAGTTTTATCCATTAAATATTTCAACTGATCTTCTGTAAAAAATCTATGAAGTGCTTCCAGATTCTTATTGTTGGTTAACCCAATTTTAAAATTTAAATAGTCTTCTAATTCTTTCAATTATCGAGAGAGTTTAATGTTGAATTTATTGAATCGATCTGACTATTTAGATTTTGTACATTTTGTTTTTCTTGATCAATTAATTCTTGTTTAGCATTATTGATAAATTTGTCATTATTGAGCCTTTGATTAGATATTTCTAATGATTTACTCAATTCTTCTCTTTTTTTATTTAATCTCTTTATTTCATTTTCAACATCAATATATTTATTGGCCAAAATACTAAATTCAAATTCGTTTGATTGGAAAGAAAGAACGGCTCCTTCTTTTATGTTATTTTCAGGAATAGAAATGTTAACATTTGCAGTTTTCTCTAACTGATTGATAAACCAATCCGGATAAGGTTCAGCAGAGTATAAATCGATAATTAAAGAATTTTTTAAATTGTAAGTTGATTTAAAGTTTCTGATTTTAGTAATTATCTCTCTTAAATTTTCTATTTCAAAAATATCATCAGATTCTTGCTGATATCTAGTCGGCCATGAACTATCAATTATGTAATTTTCATTAAAAGAAGAGCTTATTTCTTCAGTTATATGTGGCATTGCAGGGTTTAGTAATTTCAATGATTCTAAAAATATTGACTTTAAAACTGTTTGTGTTTCAATTTTTTTATCTTCATCAATGAACAAGTTTTTTGAAAATTCAAAATACCAGTCAAACAACTCTGACCACAAAAAATTATATAGTAACTTATAGGCATCTGAAATTTTATATTTTTCAAAAAGTTCATTAAATTCCTCTAAGGTGTCATTAAACCTTGATATGATCCATTTATTTTCAATTAAAGATACCGTGCTGATATCAGACGGTGTAGATTCATCGGTGTATAAATGTACGAATTTTGCAGCATTCCATACCTTGTTGCCGAATTTTTTTGCAGATATTGTCCACTCTTCATCAAAGGGTACATCTTGTCCTGGATTAGCTTTTTCAATAAGTGAGAATCTCAAGGCGTCCGCTCCATGTTTTTGAGTTAATTCCAAGGGATCCATAGTATTTCCAAGGCTTTTTGACATTTTTCTACCTTGTGAATCCCTAACTAATCCATGGATAAGAATATCTTTAAATGGAATATTCTCCATTGTGTATAAACCCATCATGATCATTCTTGCAACCCAGAAAAAAATAATATCAAAGCCAGTAACAAGTAAGGTAGTAGGATAGTAATTATTTAGATCTTCAGTATCTTCTGGCCACCCTAAAGTGCTGAATGGCCAAAGTGCTGAAGAAAACCAAGTATCTAAGACATCCTCATCCTGAGTTAATTGAACATCATCTTTAAGACCATATTTCTCTCTTACATTGGCCTCACTAGTACCAACGTAATAATTTTTTTCATCATCGTACCAAGCTGGAATCCTATGGCCCCACCATTGCTGTCTAGATATACACCAGTCCTGAATATTGTACATCCACTCAAAATAAGTTTTTTCCCAATTTTTTGGTATAAACTTAATTTCATCATCTTCAACAACTTGTATTGCTTTTTTGGCAACCTCATCAGTTTTTACAAACCATTGTTCAGAAACCATTGGTTCAAGTATTGTTTTAGACCTATCCCCTTTTGGAATTTGAATTTGATGATCTTCTACTCCTTTAAGTAAATTTTGTTTTTTAAGCATTTCTATTATTTTTTCTCTTGCTTCAAACCGATCAAGCCCTCTTAATTCTTGAGGTATAAAATCAAGATCTACAATTTTCCCATCAAAATCTAAACATCTTATCATTTCTAGATTGTGCCTTTTGCCAATTTCATAATCGTTGAAGTCATGTGCAGGAGTAATCTTTACACAACCAGAGCCAAATTCAACATCAACATAATTGTCAGCAATAATTTCTACTTCCCTATTTACTAGTGGGATGATTACAGTTTTTCCTATCAAATCTTTATATCTAACGTCTGAAGGATTTACAGCCACAGCTGTATCGCCTAGCAAAGTTTCTGGTCTTGTTGTTGCAATTTCAATAAATGTATCTCCTACCTTATAATTGATAGTCCACAACTTTCCAAGTTCACTTGAAGAGGTAACTTCCAAATCAGAAACTGCTGACTTTAATTTTGTATCCCAATTAACCATTCGAGTACCTTTGTAAATTAAATCATTTTCATATAGTGAAACAAATACGTTTATTACTGCCTGTGAAAGTCCTTCATCCATTGTGAATCTTTCTCTTGACCAATCACAACTCATGCCTAAAGTTTTCATTTGATTAGTAATATTGTCACCTGATTTTTCTTTCCATTCCCAAACTTTTGCTAGAAAATTTTCTCTTCCTAGGTCATGCTTAGAAATTCCATTCTCTTCTAGTTCTTTTTCAACAAGAAGTTGAGTAATAATTCCAGCGTGGTCAGTTCCAGGAAGCCAGAGAGTTTGAAAGCCTTGTAGTCTTTTTATCCTTGTTATGACATCAATAATCGAATGTTCTAAAGCATGACCCATATGAAGTGAACCTGTTACATTTGGAGGAGGAATTACTATAGAAAAATTTTCGTCAGAATCTATTGGTTGGAATTTATTCCCTAGTTCCCAATTTTTTTGCCATTTCTTTTCTACTGATAATGGATCGTATTGTTCATTCTGCATATATTATATTTTATGCAGATTTGTCGTCTTTTGACTCTTTCAAAACCATTTTTGGTGCAATATCTTCTAAAACATTTTCTTTATCAATAATTATTTTAGAAATATCTTTTCTTGATGGTGATTCATACATTTCATCTAACAATATTTTCTCTAATATTGAACGTAAACCTCTTGCACCAGTTTTCCTTTCCAGCGCTAAATCAGCCATAGCATCAAGTGATGCATCAGTAAACACAAGATCGATATCGTCTAATTCAAACATTTTCTTAAATTGTTTTGTAATAGCGTTTTTTGGCTTAGTTAGAATTTCTATCAAAGCATCTTTGCTTAATTCATTTACATTAGTAGTAACTGGTAGTCTTCCAATAAATTCAGGAATCAAGCCAAACTTAATTAAATCTCTTGGTTCAACAAATGCAAAAAGTTCTTCTTTATTAAATTCTTTAGTCTCTGACATGCTAGTGTTAAAGCCAATTGTATTTTCTCCAAGCCTCTTACTAATTATTTGATCAAGACCGTCAAATGCTCCTCCAACTATAAATAAAATATTTGTAGTATCTATTTGCAAATACTCTTGTTGTGGGTGTTTTCTACCACCCTGTGGTGGCACTTGAGCAGTAGTGCCTTCAAGTATCTTAAGTAATGCCTGCTGAACACCTTCTCCAGAAACATCTCTTGTTATGGATGGGTTATCAGATTTTCTTGTAATTTTATCTATTTCATCAATGTAGATAATTCCCTTTTCAGCTCTTGGAATTTCATAATCTGCTGATTGGATTAATGTAAGCAAAATATTTTCAACATCTTCACCAACATAACCAGCTTCAGTAAGAGTAGTTGCATCTGCTATAGCAAAAGGAACATTTAGTGTTTTTGCTAAAGTTTGAGCTAACAGTGTTTTACCACTACCAGTTGGTCCTAATAGTAAAACATTTGATTTCTGAATTTCAAGTTCATTGTCTAGTAAATCACCCTTATAAATTCTTTTGTAGTGATTATAAACTGCAACAGACAAGGTCTTTTTTGCATCTTCTTGGCCAATGATGTACTCGTTTAGTGATTGGTTAATCTCTTTAGGTAAAGGTAGATACTCTTCTGAGCTAGTTTCTAGCTTTTCGACTTTTTCTTCTTCGATTATTTCAACACAAAGTTCAATACACTCATCACAAATGTAAACACCTGGACCTGCGATTAGTTTTATTACTTGTTTTTGAGACTTGCCACAAAAGCTGCACTTTAGTGCTTGAGATGAATCTTTATTTGCCATTTTTAACTACCCTGTTGTTTTTTTTAGCTATTTTTTGTCTGCTAACTCCCTTTGAATTAGCACTTCATCTACTATACCGTATTCTTTTGCTTCTTGCGCGGTCATCCAAAAATCTCTATCAGTGTCTTGCGCCACTTTTTCAACTTTTTGACCAGTAAAATCAGCCAATAAACCGTTTAATTGTGTTCTCATTGATACAATAAGATCAAAATTTCTCTCCATATCAGCTACAGTACCCTCCATACCACCAGATGGTTGATGAAGCATAATTCTTGCATTTGGCAAGCTATATCTTTTTCCAGGAGTACCACCAGCTAAAATGACAGAAGCTGCAGATGCTGCTAGCCCCATACATACTGT
>Ga0208547_1000531_pt1 | contig 21779 bp, 19 predicted proteins | sample DEB08_DNA_5_FD_185501 | JGI IMG/M metagenome (GOLD analysis project Ga0208547, IMG submission 185501) | Aqueous microbial communities from the Delaware River and Bay under freshwater to marine salinity gradient to study organic matter... | ecosystem: Environmental > Aquatic > Marine > Coastal ...
CGAGCCGTGAAATCGAGGTGTGCATGAGAACAAAACGATCCCATTCCCACGGAGTCGGCGCAAGTCCCAGCATGTGCCCAATCGAGACAGAGTTTGTTCCGGCGTGCGCGACCAGAAGGATCCGCCTTCCTGGACGATCAATCTCCCAAGTCGGCAACTCATCTTCGACTCGTCGAACACCCCGCTCTTGAAGAAACAGTTCAACGCCAAGGTGAATACGATCGACGAACGAGCGAACTGACTCACCTTCGTTGAGGCCGTGCCAGCGATCCTCAGGTGACCGACGACGCAATTCGGCGTACGCCTGCTCGGCTTTTTCTACTGGAGTCCCTGCCCAACCAGGGTCACGAATTTCTTCAAGCCATGGTGCAACGACCTCTTCACGGCCGAGCCGTGCGAGCAACGGCGCTGCGGTTTGCCGAGCTCTCACAAGAGGGGAGACCAAGACTTCATCAAACCTCTCGCCTTCGAGAACATCTGCGAGGCGCTCGGCTTGTCTGTGACCGAGTGCCGTTAACGGAGGGTCAACGACGTTCAACCCGCCTCTCACCCATTCGGGTTGACCGTGACGAACAAGGACAATCTCCATCTCGTTAGACGGTACCGTAGAAGTGTGGATAGCCCCCAAGGCTGGTACCCAGATCCGCTGGGGCGATACGACCATCGATGGTTCAATGGGACATCTTGGACGGCTGATGTGTCATCAAATGGTGCACGCCATGTCGACCCACGAGGAAGCGACGCTCCTACTGGGCGGGGGCGACGTAAATGGCCGTGGATTGCACTTGTAATCCTGCTCGTGTTACTCGTACCGGCGATCACACTGGGTCAAGCGGTCCAACGATTTGTCTCACCCGGCGCCAACGAAGTGACAATCAGTCGCTGTGCCGCAACCGGATCGAATATCAACCTTGCCATTGACATCACGAATCTTGAGCGCAATGTCGAGAGCTTCTCCATTTTCGTCGAGATTTTAGGTGAGCCGTTTCAGCAAGTCGTGAGGAGCACCACGCTGATAGCAACGGATGTGCGGGCAGGCCGAACCTCGCAAGTAACAGAGCAAATTCCGTCGACCCAGCAGCAGGTCGAATGTGTCATCGTTGCCGTCGGCGGTGAACTCCCATTCGGTATCGACCTGGGGCCGATCGAACCGGTCCGATTGAAAGCCCCGTAACGTAGTCATCGTGGAGACTCCCCCTCACTCCGAAACCATCGAGCTCAACAAGCGCCCAGTCATCTTGCGGATAGTTGCCCTTGTTGGGTTTTCGGCGTTTGCCGCCTTCTGGATCTGGGCGCTCTTTTTCGCATCAAAAGAGGGGGTCAACCGCATTGAAGATCAGGCGTGGCTCGAGAAGGCGCAATCGATATGCGAACTAGCTGCCGACGAACGAACCGCTCTCGCAAACTACACACGGCTCGACGAGGGCGGGCCCGAGCTCATATTGCAACGGGCTGACATTGTTGATGAAGCAACCGATTCGCTTGAGCGAATGGTCAACTCTCTTGACGCCTTGCCGCTCATCGGCGAAAAGGGAAGAGCAATCGTCCCGCTATGGATTGACGAGTATCGCACCTATCTCAATGACCGTCGCACCTACACAACACAGTTACGTGCCTCTGGCGAGAACCTTCCGTTCTACGAAACAGCAAACAAAATTCCTATCTCAGAGCGACTTGCGACATTCGCCGCCGACAATGAGATGCCGGCTTGTAAGCCACCCCTCGATCTCGACATCTAGCGAATATCTCTGAGTTAGATCAGGTGGACTCGTCGCTGGGTTGCGGAATCGATTTCACGACACGAGCCGGTGCCCCGACGGCAACACTAAATGACGGAATGACTCCCGTCACCACACTGTTTGCACCGATGACGACGTGCTCACCTATGTCCGCACCGGGTAACACCACCGTGCCGTGGCCCAGCCATGACCCAGAACCAATTCGAACTGGCTTTTCGGGCATCGATTGTTGCGATATAGGAATATCGACATTCTCGTAGCCATGATTTTGATCGGTGATGTAGACGTGATGCCCTGTCCACACGTCATCACCAATATCAATTGAGAAGTGTCCAACTATCCCTGACCCACGTCCGATCAAGCAGCGATCACCGATTCGAACAACCGGCGTTGACAAGCACTCCTGACCCGGAACCATGCCGGCCGACAGCGCGACATGCGGCCCGATCATCGTTCCTGAGCCAATCTCAATGAACTGCTCATTCATAAGTGACGTTGGAGGAAAACAAATAATGCTTCCTTCACCGAAAGCACCGAACTTCTTACCTCGACGGCTTGCTGGCCCAACAGCGGCAATCACCGATAAGCGTTCCCAAAGTGCGGCGATGGCGTCACCGACGCGATTCATCAATCGGCCTCGCAACGAGCGGGAAACTGCGCCGACCTGACCTTTCACCACCTCCGCACGCTACCTTCGACTCGATGACGCAAGCTCACGCTTCTACCCCCCTTGGCGATTACGCAGGACTCAGCAGAGATGGAGTCGCCGTTTTTAAAGGAATTCCATATGCAGTTGCCGACCGCTTCAGGCCGTCGGAGCTCGACTCTTCTGTGTGGACCGGCATCAGAGATGCCACAATCTACGGGCCTCAATGCCTGCAGGTGCCTGGCACGATGGAGCTCCTACTTGGTGAAAGCACCCAGCCCACGGCCGAGGACTGCCTCACGCTCAACGTCTTCTCCTCCGATGTATCTGCTCGGAACCCCGTGCTTGTGTGGATCCACGGAGGAGCGTTCACCAACGGAGCGGGCTCGATTCCTTGGTACGACGGATGCAATCTTGTTCGTGCCGGGAACCTGGTCGTTGTCACCATCAATTACCGGCTCGGAGCATTCGGCTATCGAGGCAGCGACAACGCAGGTATGAGCGACCAAGTCAACGCATTGCGTTGGGTCCGTAACAACATCGAATCCTTTGGAGGCGACCCAACACAGGTCACGATCATGGGAGAATCGGCAGGTGGGGCAAGCGTCATCTCGATGATGGCCTGTCCACACGCCGACGGCCTCTTCTCCGGGGCAATCGCTATGAGCCCATCTATTCCACAGATGCGTACACGCGAACGCGGAGACGAAACGCTTTCTGAATTGCTCGCCGCTGCTCGCGTCACCCACCCTGATGAACTCATCGCAATTCCCGCTTCAGATCTTCTCAATGCGCAAGCGTCGGTGTTAACAACTACTTCGGACTCGCTCAGTGCGTTTGCTCCAACAACCGATGACAATTGGCTGCCCGGCGACCCATCAAATCTTGCCGCAGCCAACCCAGTTCCACTCGTGATCGGGACCACACGAGACGAAATGCACCTCTTCACAGCATTCGACCCTGCGGTGAACCAACTTGATGAATCTCAAGCACGAAACGCTTTTTCGCAACAGTTCGGCAATGACGATGGTTATGACGTGTACCGGACACACTGGCCTCATCACAGCCCGGCTCAACTCGTATCTACAATGAGAACAGACGCGGTATTCCGCCAACCCGCGCACCGAATTGCCGACGCCCGGCACCGTCACGGGCTGAGTACTTACGCCTACTGGTTTACCTTTGAAACTCCCGTCTTCGGCGGCGTTCTCGGGAGCTGCCATGCACTCGACATTCCATTTGCACTCAACAACCTTGACCGTAAAGGAGTAGAACTCTTCACCGGGGATAGTCCAGAACGAGATGCTCTTGCGCATTCATTTTCTGGGGCGGTCACATCGTTCTCGAGCACCCGAAATGCTGGATGGCCAGAATGGGGAGCGGAACGAAATCTTCAACTGCTTAACACCGACACAGTCGTCGGCGTTGACATTGTGAGTGATAGTGAGTCTGACATCCGAGAACTGTGGGAACTGACCAATGACGGTTGACACGGGCTCTCTCACCGACGTTGCTGGTATTCGGATCGGCCACTACGAGCGTTCCAATCGCAATTGGAACACAGGAACGACCGTCATACTCGCCGACCAGCCGGTGACGGCCGGAGTGGACGTTCGCGGTGGTGGCCCCGGCACTCGCGAAACCGATGCTCTCTCACCAATGAATCTCGTCGAGAAAATCGATGCCCTCTGCCTCACTGGAGGGAGTGCATTCGGACTCCGGGCTGCTGATGGAGTTGTTGATGAGCTCGCGGACCGAGGACGAGGTTTTCGTGTCGGAGCCGAGCCCCATCAGGTCGTCCCCGTCGTTCCAGCTGCTGTCATTTTCGACCTCGAACGCGGTGGACATTTTCGTCATCATCCTGATGCAGAATTCGGTCGCCGAGCAATAAAAAAGGCCTCCCGAACCGAGCGACGGCGTGGGTCAATCGGTGCCGGTATCGGCGCTGTCGCCGGGGGCATCAGCGGTGGCGTCGGAATGGCCTCAGCGACGCTCATACTCAACAACGAGAATGGAGAACCCACCCAAGTAACGGTTGCCGCGCTCTGTGTCGTTAACGCCCGCGGCAGCCTCATCAACCCGTTGACTGCTCGACCTTGGGAAGCACACCCAGCGGTCAAAAATCCCTCAGCAAACGATCGTCGTGAGCTTGTGCGCCATCTCAACGACATCGAGACAGCCTCCCTCAACACAACAATTGGGGTGGTCGCAACAGATGTCCGGCTCGATCGACCTGAGGCCACCAGACTTGCGATGAGCACCCATGACGGTTTGTCGCGAGCGATCCGACCTGTCCACACACTCGCCGACGGCGACACGATGTTTGCGATGGCGACCGGAGCCATTCATCTGAGTCTCACCGAACGAACAATCGCTGTGTCTCGACTGTCAGCTCTCGCCGCTGATGTCACCGCCCTTGCATGTGTCGATGCTCTTGTCCATGCATCACCGATGGCAACTGTTCCCTCCTACACTTCGCTGTGCCCTAGTGCACTCAGATGAACCACATCCTCCATCTCACCTCTCCGTCAGATGCACTCAACTGGGCAACTGAACGTCATCGAGAAGGTTCATCAATCGCGCTTGTGCCAACAATGGGTGCACTACATCAAGGGCACGCAGCGCTCATCGCTCGCGCGACTGCGTCATGCGACCTCACAGTGGTATCAATCTTTGTGAATCCAACACAGTTTGATCGCGCCAATGATTTCGACACCTACCCGCGAACCCTTAATGACGACCTCAACCTTTGTGCGATCGCTGGAGTTGATGCTGTCTACATGCCATCGGCGGAAGCGATGTATCCAGCGGGGTTCGATACATCCATTAACCCCGGAGCACTCGCAACTAGATGGGAAGGCGAACACCGTGCCGGCCACTTCGAAGGTGTCGCCACGGTGGTCACCAAACTCTTCACCGCTGTTCAGCCTGATACTGCCGTCTTTGGCGAAAAGGACTTTCAGCAACTTGCAGTTATCAGACACGTTGTTCGCGACCTAGGTCTTGCTGTTGAGATCATTGGTGAACCAACGGTGCGCGAAGACGACGGCCTCGCCATGTCGAGCCGGAATGTTCGACTGACACCTGACGCCCGGAACAGCGCGACGGCAATTCATCGCGGCATGACCGAGGCAATCCGTGGTGTGACACCAACAACTGCACCGTCTGACATCACCAAACATGTTGAGCGACGCATCAACGAAGCCGGGGGAACCGTCGACTACGTCGCCGTTGTCGACCCAAACACGCTTGAACCCGTCACGACACTTGAACAACGTTCACAACTCCTTGTCGCAGCCTGGTTCGGCGGTGTCCGACTCATTGACAACGCCACGATTTCGGCTCACCCGTAACCGGCGTGTCAACCGATCGAGGCGGCAACTAGATTTGCCCAGATGGTGACTTCATCCGAGTGGGCTCATCGCCCACAATCGCTGTGGGAAGACACTCTTCTCGATGAGGAACGATGTGCCGAGGAGCCATTCGATGGGTCATTGTCAGTTGACATCACCATTGTCGGTGCAGGGCTGACGGGCCTTTGGTCGGCGTATTACCTCGCAGAGAAACTGCCAGATGCATCAATTGCTGTCATCGATGCTCATGGTGTCGGATTCGGAGCAAGTGGACGAAACGGTGGATGGGCTTCCGCGCTCCTCCCGATGGGACTCCAGCGCGTCGAACGCGAACATGGCAGAGGAGCTGCAATTTCTCTTCAGTCGGTCATGCACGACACGCTGGACGAGATCGAGCGTGTACTTGAACACGAGCACATTGATGCCGGCGCTCAACGTGGTGGAACAATCACTGCAGCGCGATCCGCGCCTCAACTTGACCGGGTTGCCCACGAAGTAGCGACCTACGAGCAGTTCGGGTTTGGAGATGACTACCAACTCCTTGATGCGCAATCCGCGCGCAACATCTGCAACATGTCGGAACTTCGTGGAGCATTACACACCCCTCACTGCCTTGCGGTCCACCCAGCCAAACTGACTCACGGAGTTGGCCGCGCTGTGCTACGCAAAGGGGTCAACCTTTTGGCGCCTGTCCGAGCAACGAACGTTCGGCGTGGGTTCGTCGACACCGACAAGGGGCCGATTGCCACGAAATACATCGTTCAGGCCACCGAGGGATACACCTCGCAGATGGCCAACCAGCATCGCAATATGGTCCCGCTCTACTCAATGATGATCGCAACGGAGCCCTTGACAGATGACGTGTGGGCAGCCATTGGCCTCACCGATCGGCCGACATTCGATGACACTCGCCACCTCATCGTGTACGGGCAGCGAACAGCAGATGGACGACTTGCGTTTGGTGGACGAGGAGCGCCGTACCACTTCGGCTCAGCGATCAAGTCGACATTTGACACAAATCACACAATGCGCAATCGAATTCAACAAGCCCTTGTAGATCTTTTCCCTGCACTCCACGAGACCGAGATCACTCACCATTGGGGAGGACCACTCGGGATACCAAGAAATTGGGCATGTTCTGTTGACGCAAATTGGGAAGATGGCGTCATTACCGCTGGGGGCTATGTAGGCGATGGGGTGAGTGCGACAAACCTTTTTGGAAGAATCGTCGCCGACCTCATTGCAAGGCGCGAACTTGACCACGGACAACACTCCCCTTCAGAGTTGCTACAACTTCCCGTCGTGGGTCCGCTGTCCCGCCGCTGGGAGCCTGAACCAATCCGATGGATTGGAATCAATTCAGGACGGTTGGCTGCGAGAATTGCAGATCGCTCCGAGCAACGCACAGGGCGCAAAAGTCGTTTTTGGGGAGGGTTCATCGACGGTCTGCTACGTCGATGATCAGCGGCGAATTGTCGGATCTGTAAATCGAGCGAGCAATCGCAAGGTGTGCACCGATGACCCTGAAAGCACTCCACCACGGCCAAGTAAACGGCCACCTTGCCAATTTGAGAGCCCCAGTTCAGGCTGACCAAGTGCATATTGACCGTCAACCCAGCGCGTAAACCCGTTACCGACAAACGGGACATCTGCCGACGAGTACACCCGCTCGATCATCTCCGAATCGTCGGTGAGAATCGACACGACAAAATGCGGGCTGTGCTCATTGCAGAGCGAAATTGCCTCTGCAACCGAGTCGACAAGCACCACTGCGAATTCTGGGTCATTCTCCCATTCATATTCGTAACCAAGGCCCTCATCGGGAAGCGGCTCGCATCGAACCAGCCCGTCAAGGTCGAGCGATTCGATGTGGCCGATGACTTCAGCGTCACCACGAACGATTGCTGTTGCACCCCTCGTCGTTGCTGCCGCAACTGCGGCGCTGATGATGACCGGAATCATCTCACCTGAAACCGAGCGCATGACACAGCACACATTCAAGGTGTTGCACACCTTGCGATCGAGAGAGGCTGCCACCACTGGCTCTACGCGGGATGCCACGGCGTCACTTGGAATGACCATCCACGCCCCACCCGTTCCGTGCAAACTCACAGGAGTACCTGCAGCCCGAGCGATTGAACCAAGTTGATCAACAGCAGGACCTGATCCACGAGCAACTGCAAGGGCGAGCCGCCGATCACCAAACAGCGCCCATCCGGCAGCGTGAGCACGCGACTCAACAAGCACGATGCACGATGGTGGTAGACCCGCATTTGCAAGGGCTGGCTCGACAGCATGTTCCATCAGTGCTTGTGCGGTGCGCAACGCATCTGAACCAATTCTCAACACTGCCGTGTTACCAGTTCTCAGAACCCCTGCAGCATCCGCGAAGACATTCGGTCGACCTTCAAACACGAACCCGACCACTCCGACCGGTGCTCGACGAACCTCGATACCCCAGCCATCATGTTCGATGAGGTCGACGGTTTCATCACGCCGCATGTCGATAGCACCCCACATTTGGAGCCCTGCAACCATGTCATCAATCATCTTCGGTGACAGCTCTAAACGCGTGGTTGACCGGCCACGCCGCTGAGCATCGGCAACGTCAGCGGCATTCGCCGCAAGAACCTCGCCGACAACTTTCCTCGAGGTCAATGCTGATGCGAATGAGTGAAAAAACGATGTGATGTCATCATCTGAGCACTGAGCCAGTTGCGAGAATGCATCGACGGCAGCAGCAACGGCATCTGCTGCAATCAGAGCTTCGCTTGCGGGCACGTGCAACAACGTGTCACCAGAAACTAGAAGTTGATCGCCGGCTTCAAACGCATCCGCCAACTCTGCGCTCACACGAACAGCACTATCTCCGCCGGTCAACACCAGTTGGCCTTCAGCGAGACGCTCGATGCGTTCAGCCATTCGCACTCACCTCGTGCATCTCAACTGCCCGCCCAAGCTCAATCGACCGATGGGCAGCAAGCCCAATAGCAACCGACTTCATTCCATCGACCAGAGTCACCTTCGCTGGCGTCTGGCTGCGAATTGCTTCGAGAAAATCAACGTGCTCGAGGTAACTCGCCCCGTTGTGAAGTCCGACGTGGCGAATACTCTCATCAGTAATTGCGCGCTCGGCAACGACATGCTGCCCATCAGCTCGTCGCCCAATTCGAAGAATCGACTCGGTGACCATCGCTTCAAGTTTGCCTTCGTCACCTGTCACCGAAATTTCCTGCTCATTCTTACTCGCTTCAGCAAACATGCAGAGATCGAGCAGCCCGCGAACACCGTTATCAAAATCAACAATGACAAAACCGTTGTCGAGGATGTCCGGAGTCTCACCGTTGTACGACTCATCGAGGTGGTTCACATCTTGAGCCCCTGATGCAAAGACGCGAACCGGCTCAGCGTCTGCAATGAGTCGCATGAGATCGAAAAAATGGCAGCACTTCTCGACAAAGGTTCCGCCAGTGTTTCGGTTGAACCGGTTCCAGTCACCCACCTTTTCAAGAAACGGAAAGCGGTGCTCGCGGATGGCCACCATCTTGACGTTCCCGACTGTTCCGGTGCGAATTTCATCGAGCATCGCTGTCGTGGGCGGCATGTATCGATATTCGAGTCCCATCCACACCACTCGACCGGGAACCCCCTCAGCGGCCGCATCGACGACTCGGTGACAGTCCTCGATAGTCGTGCAAAGTGGCTTTTCAACCATGACGTGGAGATCTGTTGCGAGAACATCGCTGAGCACATCGACATGGGTCATGTTCGGTGTCACGATGACAACTGCATCAATCAACCCAGAACTGAGCATGTCGCGATAATCAGCGAACTCAACGACATCAGTGCCACTGAGTTCGCGGACAGTGTTCGCCCCAATCGCCCGACGTTCAGCACTTGGATCGGCGATGGCAGTGACACCCGTTCCATCAAGGTGAAGAATATTTTCGATGTGTTCAACACCCATCATCCCAGTTCCGATGACGCCGTAGCGGACTCGGTTCGTAGTGGTCGTTGTTGAGTCAGTTATTGCCACGTCCAAAAGCGTACGCTCGAAATATGGAAGACAACCGTTTCTACTTCCGGCAGTTACTATCGGGTCGCGATTTTGCGGTCGGCAATGACTTCGCTACTCAGATGGTCAACTTTTCTTATGCAATCGGAGACCGCTCAACCGGGTCGTGTGTCCTTGTCGATCCTGCTTGGAATGTGAACGACCTCGTCAACATTGTGGAAGCCGATGGCATGAACGTCGAAGGCGTCCTTGCGACCCACTATCACGCCGACCACGTAGGCGGCTCAATCATGGGACACGACATTGAGGGCGTTGCCGCCCTTCTCGAGCGAGTCGACTGCCCAATTCATGTGCAGTCCGCTGAGGTGCCGTGGATGGAACGAACCGCAAATGTCACCGCTGACCAACTCGTTGCCCACGCTCCCGGTGACGTGCTGAGCGTCGGAGACGTCAACATCACGCTGGTGCACACGCCAGGTCATACACCAGGAAGCCAATGTTTTCTTGTCGATGGTTGTCTCGTTGCTGGTGACACGCTCTTCCTCGACGGATGTGGTCGGACCGACCTACCAGGATCAGATGCGTCGGAAATGATGGAGAGCCTCCGCATGCTGTCAACCGTTCCCGATGAAGTGATCTTGTATCCAGGGCATCGCTACTCACTTGCATCATCAGCAACAATGGGATCCGTTAAGCAGTCAAACTTCGTCTTTCAACACTGAGTGACGCTGCTGAAATCGTGCTGACCTACCAGGTATCGACCTGAGGCCGAACAGGCCCCGAGGATTCACGAGGCGGTACAGACCGAAGCAATGTCGACAACCACCGCCGTGTGTCGGCTGGGTCAATGACGTCATCAATCTCAAACCATGTAGCGATACTCAAGGCCTTGCCATGCTCGTACAGCCGGTCGACAAGTTGCGTAAACAGTTGCTCCTGCTCTTCTGGTGAACCAGCCGCTTCGAGTTCTTTGCGGTACCCGAGGCGTACGTAGCCCTCGAGCCCCATCCCGCCAAATTCGCCGGTCGGCCAGGCGAGACACGCGAGTGGCGCTTTCGTGCTTCCGCCCATCATCGCCTGCGCCCCAAGCCCATACGACTTTCTCAATACAACGGAAATCACTGGGACAGAGACGTTTGCTCCAGTGACAAATAGGCGGCTGCAGTGTCGGACTAACGCGGTCTGCTCGACGTCGGGACCGACCATCATTCCTGGGGTATCGATAAGGGTGATGATCGGAAGGCCGTGGGCATCGCACAATTGCATGAACCGAGCAGCCTTATCGGCGCCGTCTGAATCAATCGCTCCAGCAAGATGCGCTGGATTATTCGCGATTACACCAACAGGGCGTCCCTCGACACGAGCGAGAGCGGTAATCATTCCAACACCAAAGTCTTTACGAATTTCGAGGACACTGTCTGCATCGAACATTCCGTTGATGACGTTGCGTACGTCATAGGCCCGGAGTCGATCTACTGGGATCACGTCTCGGAGCACGGCCTGATCTGCACATGTCCACTCCTTTACCGGGCCTTGAAAGTACGAGAGATATTTCCGAGCGACCTCAACCGCTTCGGCCTCATCCTCAACCAAAATGTCGATTACACCATTCGCCGCCTGAACCGATGTAGGACCAATCTCTTTCGGCTCATAAACCCCAAGCCCCCCACCCTCGATCATCGCTGGGCCACCCATTCCGATGTTCGAATCGCGGGTTGCGATCACGACATCGCAGCAGCCAAGAATCGCGGCGTTACCGGCGAAGCAATAACCTGAATTGATGCCGACCATTGGCACTGTGCCTGAGAGTTGTCCCCACCACAAAAAGGCGTAGCAGTCGAGGCCGGTGACGCCGCCGGTGTCGGTGTCTCCAGGTCGACCACCACCCCCTTCAGTAAAGAACACGACAGGCAGACGCAGCTCCTCGGCGAGTTCAAATAATCGGTCTTTCTTACGGTGGTTTTGATGACCCTGAGTGCCTGCGAGCACCGAGTAGTCATACGACATCACCACGCACTGCGCGCCATGTCCTTCAAATTTGTCACCGTTCACTGTTGCAATTCCGCCGACGAGACCGTCAGCGGGAGTGTTCTCAATGAGATCGTTGAGCTCGCGACGTTTCCGCTGGGCGGCCAGAACAAGCGGTCCGTACTCGATGAGAGAGCCCTCGTCGATCAGGTCCTCAACATTTTCACGAGCGGTGCGGTGTCCACGGTCGCGCCGGCGCGCAACCGCTGCTGGTCGCGCCGCGTCAAGTCCTTTTGCGTGTCGGTCGACAACCTCTGCGAGGTCGGGGCGATCGAGCCCTAAAGGCCCTGATGGCGCAACCTGATCAGCGAAGTCCACAGCCTCGGAATCACCTGCTGCGCCCGCATCAATCGTTGCGATAACGTCCCCCGGCTTGACAGTCGAACCAACATCAACCGCCACCGCCGTAAGCATTCCGGCTGCTGGAGCAACAATGTCATGATGAAGCTTCATCGACTCAAGAAGCCCAAGGACTTGCCCCTCCCGAACCATGCCGCCAGCGGCGATTTCCCATGTGACGATGGTGCCTTGCATTTCAGCAGTAAGAGCAACTTGTTGGTCTGAGGTCATGGTGCGAGTTTTGCAGTCGGCCTCTGGCAACACCGACTCGGCGCAGATGCGAGTGGGCTACAACTGGCCCGGACGACGTTGGAATGCCGTAATCGACTGATCCCCCATCACCAACTCGGCAGCGACAGCTGCGAAGAGCGCCGGAACAATGAAGTTTGGGCGTCCCGTCGATTCGGCAACGAACATCACGGCCGCAAGGGGAACCCGGTACCCAGCGCCAAGGAACGCCGCAATCCCAATCAAGGTGTAGAGCGAGAACCGTTCTGGGTGCACCACTTCGCCAACCGTGCGCCCAACGATTGCTCCACCGACAACGAGCGGAATAAAAACCCCACCAACACCGCCGCCGATCAGCGTTGCCGCGGAGGCAAATGACCGAATTACGAATACTGCAATGAGAAGCCAGAGCGCGATATCAGCCTCAACGAACAACCATTGCTCAAGCACTTCGTAACCGGCGCCAAGACTTAATGGCAAGCCAGTGAGTTCGCGCGATAACAGGACGAGGCCAACGATTGTCGCAGAGGAAACCGTCATGCGAATTGGGAACGAACGGACAGAAAATGCTTTCGCGAAACGAATGAGCTTGGCAAATGCGCGTGCCCCGATCGCACATGCAACGCCGATCGCAAGCGCGCCGAAGAGGTCTCGCACCTCAAACTGCGGGATCGGAATGATCGTGCCGCCGAGTAGTGGAGTCGTATCGCTCAACGACACAAATGTGAAGTACCCAGTTGCGCTTGCAACAAGGGCAGGTAGCAGCATGCGACGTGCGAGGTCATCTCGGTACGGCACTTCGAGAGCAAAGATTGCTCCAGTTGCAGGCGCTTTGAAAATTGCTGCGACTCCTGCCGCAGCACCCGCTACCAGCAACGTTCGGTGATCACTGCCGCGAAACGGTGCAGGCAACCGGCGCTGAATTTGCGAGCCAAGCGCAGAACCGCCGTATAGCGATGGACCTTCGAGACCAAGAGCACCACCCGTTCCAAGCGACGCGATTGCTGCAATAACACGGGCAACAAGTGCCCGCGGACCAAGCCGGTACTGAGAATCGTGGAATGCATGGAGATATTCGTCAGATGTCGAACCAGATACTCCGCCACCGATGTAACGAAGAGAGAGCGCCGCAACAACAAGTCCGGTCACAGGAGCGGTGAGCAACATCCACAGCGGTGCTTCAAATAAACGTTCGTAGACAGCATGCACCGCAAGGTCAAAACCACGAACAAACAAGCCGGTCACAACTCCTGTGACAGCAGCGAGCAACACCACCTCGCGCGAACGTCGCACAATTGAGCGGAACTCGTCTCGCCGCTGCGAAAACACATCAGGGCGCACGGAACGAGCCACCCTGTTATGGATCAAGCGACTCGGCGACACATTCAAGCACTATAGGAGTTCGTTAAACATTTCACCGACATTGGTGGATGCAGTGTCTGCTACTGCAGCGATTCAACCATCTGGCGAATGCCGTCTCTCAACTGGACCTTCGGCTCCCAACCGAGGAGGTCTCGTGCCCTTGAGGTGTCCGGTTGGCGAACCTTAGGGTCATCAGATGGAAGCGGAAGGTACTCGATTGAGAGGTCTGCACCGAGCACCTCAGCGATGACATCAGCAAGTTCACGAATGGTGAACTCGTTCGGATTACCGATATTCACCGGTCCAACAACATCAGACTGCAACAGCCTCACAATGCCATCGACTTCGTCGGTGACATAACAGAAACTTCTGGTTTGGCTTCCGTCACCGTAAATGGTCAATGGCTTGCCGGCTAGCGACTGGTGAACCATATTCGTAACTACTCGTCCATCGTCTGGCTGCATGCGCGGCCCATAGGTATTGAAAATACGAACGATGCGAGCATCAAGTCCAGCTGATCGTTGATGTGCGGCGACAAGGGCCTCAGAAAAACGTTTTGCCTCGTCGTAGACCGAGCGCTCCCCAATTGGGTTGACATTGCCCCAATAGGTTTCAACTTGAGGATGCTCCAGCGGATCTCCGTAGACCTCGCTCGTTGATGCCATGAGAAACCGCGCACTACACGACACTGCGTAATTAATCAGATTCCACGTGCCCGTTGACCCAACGGCAAGAGTGTCGAGTGGCCGCTGCAGATAGGCCGGAGGCGAAGCTGGGCTCGCAAAGTTAAGAACTGCAGAAACGTCGTGCGGGTCAACCACATCGTTCAGGTGCTCAATGGTGCTCGGCAAAACGATGTCACCTTCGACGAATGTGAAGCCATCAGTTGCTGGCAGATGCGAAAGATTTCCCGAGTCTCCTGTCGAAAGATCATCAACTGCGACCACTTGGTACCCGTCGGTAAGCAGGCGATCACAAAGATGCGACCCGATGAACCCGGCGCCACCGGCAACGACAACGACCGAACCCGTTGGGAGCGAGGTCATCATGGCCGACCGACACCGTCGTAGTTGAGCCCTACAGCTCGCACAGAACGCGGGTCGAGCAAGTTTCGTGTATCTACAACTGATGAGCCTGCAAGGAGGGCCGCTGCCTGGGCGAGGTCAAGTGACGTGAATTCTGGCCATTCGGTAAGGATGACGAGGACGTCTCCCCCGCGTATCGCATCATCCACCGACTGCTCAACGTCAATGCCATCCAAGAAGGACTGCTGCAGTTTGCTGAGGGTTCCCACAGTGGTCGGGTCATAGGCCTTTACCATCGCCCCGAGTTGTCGCAAACGACGAATTACACTGAGACTTGGAGAGTCACGTAAATCATCGGTGCCAGCCTTAAACGTAAGCCCGAGCACTGAGATCGTTGTTCCAGAGAGATCGTTCTTGCCCGCCGCATGCTGCACCTTGCGAACCATTCGCTCACGCTGCTCAGTATTGACTTCGATGACGCCGCGCATCATCGAAAAGTCATAGCCATGGCTCGCTGCAACGTGAACCAAGGCATGTGAATCTTTCGGGAAACAACTTCCTCCCCAACCCGGCCCAGGTCGTAAGAATTCGCGTCCAATTCGACGGTCGGAGCCAATACCTTCGACAACATCAACCACATCAGCGCCAACTGCTTCGCACATTGCGGCGACCGCATTGACGAAGGAAATCTTCATCGCAAGAAAGCCGTTCGCCGCGTACTTGATGGTCTCAGCAGAGGCGGCGTCGGTAATGATGATCTGGGTATCGATTGATGAGTACAGAGCCGCAACTTGTTCGGCAGCGCGGCGGTCATCTGCTCCAACAACTACTCGATCTGGATGAAGGAAATCATTGACTGCAGTTCCCTCGCGCAGGAACTCTGGGTGCGAGACGACGGCGACATCCGGTCGTTGAATAACTTCGTCCACCACAGTGGTGGTCCCGACGGGCACTGTTGACTTATTGACGACAATGGCGCCCTTGCGAAGAACGGGTCCAATCTCTGCACTCGCCGCCTTGATATACGTGAGGTCGGCAGAACCATCATCATCTTGTGGTGTTGGCACGCACAGGAACACAATGTCGCAACGCTCGGCAACTTCAGTCGCACCAACCACAAATTCAAGTCGGCCAGCTGAAATTCCTTCAGCGACGATCTCGCTGAGGCCCTCCTCCACGATGGGAATTTCACCCTTGCGCAACCTGTCGATCTTCTCGACGTCAACGTCGCCACACACGACTGTGTGCCCGATGTGGGCAAGGCATGCTCCGGTGGTGAGACCGACATAGCCGACTCCCACAACTCCAATCACTGGCGAATTACTCATTGTGGTCAATTTCTCTTGTCATCAACTCGAAGGCGTCACACTTCTGGCTCGTGATGGGAAGTGCGCCCCATGAGACTAACTGGGAAACTAGGGTCAACATCGTGATGACAGTTCTCAGCGCACCGCTTCAAACCAGCGTCGATACCGCCTGCCCAGACGGAGGGGCAATCTGTACTTGGGTGTACGACATCTCTGGTGGAAGCGATCGTCTCGCGCAGTTTTCGGAGTGGTTTCTTGACCGGCCAATCAGATTTCTGGCCGTCATTCTTGGTGCGTGGCTGCTCTCGAAAATTCTTCGCCGGTCAATCCGGAAAGTTGTTACCCACATCGTTACCGCTGATCGCTCCTCGACATTGCAGCGGCTAGACCGACTCGGCGTTCCAATTTCTGGTCTTGTCGAACCCGAAGAGGATCCAATCGTTGTTGAACGCCGCCATGCCCGAGCACTTTCGATTTCAAACGTTCTCGGATCAGCAGTGTCAGTTGCAGTGTGGAGCATTGGTTTCACGACTGCCCTTGGAACAGTCGGTATCAACCTCGGACCGCTCATTGCCGGTGCGGGAATCGCTGGGGTTGCGCTTGGTTTCGGCGCTCAAAGCCTGGTGCAAGATTGCATTGCTGGACTGTTCATGTTGCTCGAGGACCAGTACGGAATCGGGGATGTCATCGATCTCGGTGAGGCGGTTGGGGTCGTCGAAGAAGTCACCCTTCGCACAACTGTCCTGCGATCCCTCAATGGCACCGTGTGGCATGTCCCAAATGGCCAAGTGTCCAGAGTTGGCAATCTCAGCCAACTCTGGTCGGTCGCGGTCATTGATATTGATGTTGCCTATGACAGCAACCTTGCTGAAGTTCGGTCCATTCTCAATGAGGCCGTCTCAGAGGTTTGTGCTCGCGAGGAGTTCACCGAATCTGTGCTCGAACCCCCTGTCGTGCTCGGCGTTGAGTCACTCGGCGCAGATGGCATCACCCTTCGCGTCACCATCAAGGTAGACCCAGGCGACCAGTGGTCAATTCAACGCGCCGTCCGCGAGCACGTCAAAGTTGTTTTCGACCGGCATCACATTGAGATTCCGTTCCCGCAACGCACAGTGTGGGTTCGCAACGAGGGCGAGATTACCTAACAATGTCGGCGCCATTGCTGTGGGGAGTAGCGGTACTGCTCGGAGCGTTTCGGCTCATCTGGTGGCTTGGGGCAAACGACCACATCTTGTGCGGGTCACCCAAATCACATCCAAGCGACGAACACGACGTCGAACATTGCCCGCCTGCCCTCGCTGCGTTTGCTCTAGTGGGCGCTGACAGCGGAACATGCTTCCTCCCTGTTCAGGCCGCCACAGCAGCGGTAGCTGATCTCGTCCAGCGTGACGTCCTTCATGCAACCACCGATGGAGACATCGCAACAATTTCGCTTGGGAACGCCACCGAACTCAGCGGAGATGATGCTTTGCTCGTGCACATGCTGCAGACCCGGATGAGCGAATCTGACAGTGTTTCAGAAGGTGTCGGCTCCGGAACCCTGGCCCACCACCCACCCGGCCAAGTGTGGTGGTTGCGTTACCGAAGAGCTGTAACTCTGCGATCACGCAATCTTGGCCTCACGCAACCACGCCCGTTTCTCCAAATCTTCTTCGGTATTTCGGGCATCGCTGCGGCAATTGGCCTCGCTGGTCTCTTTATTGCGCTTCGGTCACTTATTCGAGCGATGACTGCGCTCGACCCGTTTGAACTCAACCTCTGGTGGCTCATCCTTGGTGGAGTCGGCATTCGCCTTGCGTTAGACGCGTTTCGCACAGGAATAGAGCGCTCTGACGTGCTGACCGCAACCGGTCGTCACTACGCAGTGCGCTTAAGTCACTTGCGAGATCGACTCGTCGAGACTGTTGGTCTCGTCGATGGCATTGGAGACTCACGCGATATTGCTCACGCAATTGCCCTGGGAATACCCACGCGGGCAACTCGGCAAATTCCGCTGTTCTCCCCACACGATGAGCACCTGATTTGGTCATCCTCTGGTGACTTAGTACGACTCAGTCGGGTTCGACGTGACTGGCGTCCAGGCGAAGGCACGCGGCCCCCTGTGGCCATTACCGCCGGACTCTCTACCGCCGTCATCGCTCTCGTCGTTCGTCGTGCGGTACATGCAATCTCAGCACGTGACTGGTTGACCTCCCTCTCTGCCGACAGCCCTGCCGCCGTCGGCGACCTCGAGCGATTGCTCTCGATTGGTGGCCAGGCAGCTCTTCTGGTCGTGTTTGGAGGAATCTGTCTCGCCGTTGCAGGATTCATCGACGTCTTCGCTCGCAGAACCTTTCATGGCACAGTGATTGACGTTCGGCTACCTGAGTCGCAAACGATGGCCCAGAAACTTCAAGAATTTCTCACTGGCGCGGGCCACGATGGAGTGGCCATCGTCGAGGTCACACTTGATCTCAACGACTCTCATAGGCCGTGCACCATCGTTGTTGATGCCAAAGCGGCAGCGCCTATCGGATCTCAGGTTGCCGTTGAGCAGACCCTGCTCCTTCGTAGGGTGAGGTCGGTCGCTCCTCGGGGAACGTCAGGGGCACACCTATCTGGCTCTACGCTGAGCAGATGACTCAGCATCGCCAGCAGATCGTCACCCTCGACTTGGAAGGTGTGCTCGTTCCGGAAATTTGGGTTGCTGTTGCCGAGCGAACAGGCATCGAAGAACTTCGACGCACGACCCGCGATGAACCTGACTATGACGTCCTCATGCGGCAACGACTAGGTCTACTCGACATACATGGCTTGACGATGTCGACGATTCAAGATGTCATTTCAACGCTGTCTCCCCTCGACGGCGCGAAAGATTTTCTCGATGAGTTACGCGCAGAATTTCAGGTGCTCATCCTGTCAGACACCTTTGAGCAATTTGCCCAGCCACTCATGCGTCAACTTGGGTGGCCCACCATTTGGTGTCATCAATTGCTCACGGCCGATGACAAGATCATTGATTATCGACTTCGAATCGACGATCAAAAACGCAAAGCAGTTAACGCATTGAAGTCGCTTGAGTTCACCGTCGTTGCAGCAGGCGACTCATACAACGACACAACAATGCTGGGCGCAGCGCACGCTGGATTCCTGTTTCGGGCGCCTCAAAACGTTCGGGAGGAATTCGACTTTCCTGCAATCGACGAGTACGCCGAACTGCTGGGTGGTATTCGAGCGGCATTTGCAGCGATAGGCAGTTAGTTCCCAACCCAAGTTGCACGGGCCGCAAAGCGTAACCTGCCCAGGTGCCGTCAGCCACGGGATCTCCTCCCGCACCATCGCAGTCTCTCGGAAGTGGCCTCATTGGCGCAGCGATCGCAGTCTCTGCTTGGGGATCGTCAGGGGTCATCGTCAAAGCAGTCGACCTCGACCCCGTTGCCATCTCCTTCTACCGGTTTACGGTGTACTCGCTCGCAATTTACGTTGTGTTACGAATTCGCGGGACCACACCAACGCTGTCTGTTCTGAAGCATTCCGCTGCCGGTGGTATCTCGCTTGGCGTTGATGTCGTGCTGTTTTTCACTGCCGTGAAAACCACAACGGTTGTCAATGCGACAACCATTGGCGCCCTGCAACCAATCATCATTCTCGCAATTGCGTCGCGATTCTTTGGAGAACGGATTCGCCTACGCGAAGTCGTTGCTGCGCTTGCAGCCATCGCAGGGGTGATCATCGTAGTTACCCAATCGTCCGGGAGCCCAGAATGGAATGGAGCGGGCGATCTTGCGGCGCTTGGCGCACTGTTTGCGTGGACGGGTTACCTCGTCATGTCGAAGCGATCGGCCGGTGTGTTGACCTCGACCGAGTACACACTTGGAACAGGGTTCTGGACCGCTCTCGTTGCACTCCCAGTCGGTTTTGCCGCCGGTCAAGACATGTCGCTCCCAAATCCGAGACAGTGGGTGGTCCTACTTATTCTCGTCATCATCGGTGGACTGCTCGGCCATTCGCTCATGAACTGGTCGCTCACTCGAATACCGCTATGGCTTGGTTCGACACTCACATTGCTAATCCCAATCGTGTCATCGCTGACCGCTTGGGCCGCTTTGGGCGAGTCGCTGACTTCGCTTCAGCTTGCCGCCATGGGATTTGTCGTCATTGCACTCTCAGTCATCGTGACCTCTCAACGAAATCCCACACCGGCTCCACCACCGACTGCTCCGCTAACCTCACTAGTAACGGATTCACCAGAAGGTGAATCATCGCCAACACCGCCCCCTAGCTCTTGATATTCGGAGAAATACAACATGTCTGACCAACCTGCAGCAATCGATTACACCTTCACCGATGAGGCTCCCGCTCTCGCCACCTATTCGCTGCTTCCGATTGTCCGAGCGTTCGCAGGTGTGGCAGGAATTGATGTGACCTCGTCAGACATCTCGCTGTCTGGTCGCATTATTGCCGTGTTCCCCGAACGTCTCAGCGAGGATCAGCGCATTCCTGACCATCTCGGGCTCCTCGGCGATCTCACAGCAGACCCAACTGCGAACATCATCAAGTTGCCGAACATTTCAGCATCAGTTCCTCAGCTGAAGGCAGCGATTGCAGAGCTGCAAGCAAAGGGTTACGACATCCCAGACCATCCCGATAACCCATCCACAGATGAGGAGCGTGAAATTCGCGCAAGGTTTGACCGAGTGAAGGGCTCAGCGGTGAATCCAGTTCTTCGCGAAGGCAACTCCGACCGTCGTGCGCCAAAAGCCGTTAAGGACTATGCCCGCAGCCACCCTCACTCAATGGGAGCATGGAGTAACAACTCTGAGAGCCATGTGGCGACGATGTCTGAGGGCGACTTCCGGTCAAACGAACAGTCCGTCACGATTGCGGCTGACACGTCATTACGTATTGAGCATGAAGCCATTGACGGCAACGTTTCTGTCCTTAAAGACAGCGTTGCAGTTCTTGCTGGCGAAATTGTTGACAGCACATTTATGGATGTTGCAGCACTTCGCGCCTTCCTCAATGACCAGATCGAAGATGCTCGCTCATCCGGCGTGCTGTTCTCCCTCCATATGAAGGCAACCATGATGAAGGTTTCTGACCCCATCATCTTCGGCCACGCTGTCCGAGCATTCTTCGCTGACACCTTCGCAGATTTTGGTGATGTTCTCGAGAACGCCGGCGCGAATCCGAATAATGGTCTGGGTTCAGTTCTCAGCTCATTAGGCACGCTGTCGTCTGAACAGCGCGAACGAATCGAGCAGTCCATTGCCGCTGGAATTTCAAATGGTCCTGCTCTTGCGATGGTTGACTCAGACAAGGGCATTACCAACCTTCACGTTCCAAGCGATGTCATCGTCGATGCCTCAATGCCAGCGATGATTCGTACTTCTGGCCAGATGTGGAACAGCGATGGAGATCAGCAAGATGCAAAAGCCGTCATTCCTGATTCGAGCTATGCCGGTGTCTACCAGGTCGTCATCGACGATTGCCGTGAACATGGCGCCTACGACCCATCAACGATGGGATCTGTACCAAATGTAGGGCTTATGGCTCAAAAGGCCGAGGAGTACGGATCACACGACAAGACGTTTGAAATCGCATCAGCTGGAACGGTTCGTGTTGTCGACTCAGCTGGAACCGTATTGATGTCGCATCAGGTGAACGCCGGCGATATTTGGCGAATGTGTTCCGTCAAAGACCTTCCCATTCGTGACTGGGTGAAACTTGCCGTTGGCCGAGCCCGTGCCACAGACGC
>Ga0208547_1000535_pt1 | contig 21628 bp, 27 predicted proteins | sample DEB08_DNA_5_FD_185501 | JGI IMG/M metagenome (GOLD analysis project Ga0208547, IMG submission 185501) | Aqueous microbial communities from the Delaware River and Bay under freshwater to marine salinity gradient to study organic matter... | ecosystem: Environmental > Aquatic > Marine > Coastal ...
CCAACAAAAGCCAGCGGCAAACCCTGGGCTGCTTAATTAAGAGCCCCTGCAGCTAGGCCAAGTGACATGTTTGGTCTAGCTAATATAACTTAAAGACTTATTCAGAATGGCCTGACCCTACTTAAATGACGCTTGCAACTTCGCTGCAAAAAGCAGTGCAAAACGCGATGAAGAGCCTGGGCGGTGAGGTCACGGTTCAGACCGTATCTGGCGGCGCCTACGACACGGCAACCGGGCAAATCAGCGAAAGTATCAGCAGCAATGAAATCAAAGGGGTGTTGCAAGGCGTTTCAGCTAAAGAGGTGAATGAGCTGATCCAATCTGGTGACAAGCGGTTGATTATTGCAGCTGCTGACGCGGCAGCTGTGCCGACCACGCAAGACCGCGTTTTGATTTCTGGCGTTTCGCATGAAGTGATTAGGATCGACACCATCGAGCAAGACAATGAGCCGATCACCTACGAGCTAGTTTTGAGGGCATAGCAATGGCACGGCAGATTGATCTAGGCGACATCTCGAAGCTTGCAGAAGATGAGCTCGAAGAGCTGGTCATTTTTGCGGCAAAGGTTTGGGAGGGTCAGATAAAAGAAAAAACGCCGGTTGATATCGGAGATCTTCGCGGAAGGTGGCGTCAAGTGAAGGTCAGCAAAACACGAATCGAGATTCAAAATAATTTGCCTTATGCCGAGCCAGTGGTCTACGGAAAAAACCTTCCACCATCTTGGGGCGGCGTTTACCGCACAAGGCAAAACCCGCCGACGGTCCCCGGCTATCCAGATATTTTGGCTAAAGAAATCGCTGCATTTCAGATCCCCGCCAGAATTGAGCTCATACGCCGTAGGAATCGCTGATGGCTGCTGTTGATCTCAATACCGTTCGATCGATCATTGAGGGCCGCCTTGCGACTGAGCTGGCGCTTTCCCCGGCGATCCCTGTGGTGTTTCACAACATGCCGAACAAGCCCACGGCTCGATCATCCTGGGTTCAATGCCTTGTTCAATTTGGCGGGAATCAATATCTGAGCCAGGGCCTGACAGCAAGGGGCAGCACTAAAGTCATCGGCGTTTTGCTGTGCAACATCTTCACACCTAAAGGCGTTGGGCCTGGCGCTAATTATGTGATTGGGAAACGGGTTCGAGATCTCTACAATAGGGCCATAGTTTCTGGCGTCTTCTTTGACGCTGCTGACGGCCCTGCAGTTGTGGATTCCCCTCAACCGGAACCGTTTTTTCAAACAAGGGTTTCCGTGACCTTTGAATTTATCGAGGATCTTTGACCAATGGCAACAATCAGAGGTGAGCAGGGCGCCGTCCAATTCGACGCTGCAGGCAGCGCTAACGCAACCATCGTCGGCACCCGCAGTTGGTCGCTCAGCATCACGAAAGAGACTCTTGACACGACCAAGCACGGCGACACCGCTCGAAGTTTTGTCGGCAGCTTGATCTCAGGGTCTGGAACTGTTGAGCTGGTCTACGACCCAGACGCAACAGGCCAAGCGGCATTCATTGAAGATGTGCTTACGGCTGCTGATCCATCAGACGCAACGTTTGAGCTGTTCACTACTGGCACAACTCCAGGTTCTGATTCGGTTAGTTTTGCTGGCATCATTACAGATGCTGAGATCGGATCAGCTGTTGGTGATTTGGTGACCGTCAGTTGCAACTTCGTGACGAGCGGAACTATTACCGGCAACCTCGAATAAGCTAGGCTTCTATTAAAGAAAGCCTATTCATGTCAAGAAATCGCCCCGTTGATTTGCTGGTTGGGGAATTTGACCTCAACCAGCGGCGAAAATTTGACGTAAAGAATGCAGACGGCAAGGTTGTGATCAGTTTGTATTTCAAGCCGATCACAAGGGCAGACCGCAAAAAATCCCAGCAACTAGCTGGCACTGATGAAGCGTTGGACCTGAGCACTCAGATGCTGTGCCAGATGGCAGAGCTTGAGGACGGCTCGAAGGCATTTGCACCGGCTGACGCGCCAAAGCTGCAGCGGCAGTTACCTGAAAGCGTGCTGAATGATCTTGAGCTGTTTTTGTTTGGCATTGGCGAAGAGGCCAGCCTTGAAGACGCAAAAAACGACTGAAGCAGGATGGGTGGCTCTTCTTTGAGTTTCACCTGGCCTGCGAGTTAGGCATGACCGTTAGCAGACTGCGAACAGAGCTGACCGATGCTGAGATGGTGCATTTTGCCGCGTATTACGAGTTGAAGGCAGAGAAAGAGCAGGAGGCAATGGACCGCGCAAAAAGAGGGGGCCGATAGAATAGGGCTATGGCTGAGTCGATCGTCAAGTTAATTGTTGATGCCACGCAGGGCATCCGATCGCTTGGGCGGTTCAAGAAAGCAACGGATGAAGCAGCTAAAAAGACAGACCTGCTGAAAAAAGCAGTCAGATTGCAAAAAGCCGCGACAGAAGCGGCGACCACAAAGCTGGCTCAGTTTGGTGATATTGCCAAATCTGCTTTTGATAAGGCGTCGAAAGCAGCGCAGAAATACCAGTCGGCGCTAGGTGGGATCAAAGGCGCAATCGTTTCGCTCGGCGTTGCAGCGCTCACAAAGCGTATGATTGGCCAGGCTGCAAGTTTCCAGCAAACGCAAATACGGCTGAAGGCTCTATCGACTGAATATGGCGAATTTGGCAAGATCCAACAGCTAGTAAAAGATAACGCCAAGACGTTTAATCTCTCGCAGGCCGAAGCGGCAAGCCAGTTTTCAGATATTTACGCAAGGCTGAGACCGCTAAACAAGACCCTTGAAGAGGTCCAAACGGTATACAAAGGCTTTAACGCTACGGCAATTGCAAGCGGCACTAGCGCGGCTGCAGCGAGCGGGGCGTTTCTTCAGTTAAGTCAAGCGCTTGGCAGCGGCAGACTGGCAGGCGATGAATTTAGATCTGTCAGCGAGCAAATCCCAGGCATTCTGGGTTTAGTTGCTGATGAGATGGGCGTTGCTGTCAGCGAGCTGAAAAAGCTTGGCAGTGAAGGCAAAATCACTTCTGACATTCTGATCAACGCCTTGGCGAAAGGATTTGAGAAGAACAAGGATAAGATTCAGCAGATTTTGGCCGAATCACCAGCGGCAAAATTCAAAGAGTTCAGTAATGCAACCAGCGAACTAAGCAATGCAATCGGAACTGAGTTGCTCCCAGCCGTAACCCCAGCCGTTCAGGAGCTGACCAAGCTGCTTAAGGCTGCTGGCGGATTGCCAAAACCGTTGTTAGCCGTTGCCGCTGCGATTGCAGGCATAGGCAGCGCAGCATTAATCGCAGCTCCTGGGGTTGTTGCTTTAGGCAAAGCGATTGCTTTCATAAGTGGCGCCGGGCTTTTGGCTGCAGCTCCGTGGCTGGCGCTTGCCGCGGGTATCGGGGCTGTCGTTGTTGCATTGGGCCGTTATCAATCCAAATCATCACAAATTGCCGGTGCTGCGCGTACTGGTGGCGTCAAGGAAGTCGTTGCAGCGCGACAAGAGCTAAGCAAATTGGCTGGTGATACAAGCCTTTTGAGGCTTGAAAGAGATGAAGCAACAGGCAGAAAACGCGCAAACTTAACAAAACAAATTGTAAGGAACCAAAAGCGCATCAATGAATTGAAGGCAGCAATTGCAGCGAATCCTGCTGATATTGCTCAAGCAGAAGCCGCGAGCGTAACAGCACAGAACCAGTCCCAGATTGGCGATGTTGTAGGTGGTGGCAGCAGCAGCACAGGCCGCGCAGGCCGCACAGGCCCAGACCCTGTGGAAGAGGCTAGAAAGCTGGCGCAGCTTTCAAGGGATAGAGTTCAAGCTTTTGAGAATCAAGCGTTACTCGCAAGTGCAGTAAATGAAACTGAAAGAAAGAATTTTCAGCTAAATATTGACATCGCAGAACTGCAAAAGAATGCGAAAGGTTTTGCTCAAGAGGACGTTGATGCACAAGTTGCGGCAAGAATTGCGTTGGAAAACAAGCGGAACGAGGCAGAAGCCTACAAGAAAACAATTGCAGAAACTGCAAAAGAAGAAGCCGATTCTTTGGCCAGATTCTTGAGTGATTTTGATGCAGCATTTCAAGAGCTTGACGCAAAAGCAAAAGCCCAAGCCGACAAGATGGATGCGCTTTACGCTTCGATCGGCCAGACGATCTCAACGAGCATTGTTGACAGCTTGACTGCTGCTGTCGATGGCACCAAGCGGCTGTCAGACGTTGCTTCAGACACGCTGAGAAGCTTGGCAAATATCTTGCTTAAGTTTGGTCTTAATAGCCTACTAGGCGGCTTGGCCGGTGACGATGGCGTTGGTGTCTTCAGCAAGCTGTTTGGCGGGGGCAGGGCCAAAGGCGGCACCGTAATGGGCGGCAGTTCTTACATGGTCGGAGAGCGGGGGCCTGAACTCTTCACTCCTGGCCGCAGTGGCAGCATCGCACCAAACAACAGCATGGGCGGCGGCGCAAATGTGGTGGTGAATGTTGACGCATCAGGAACCAAGGCTGAAGGCGACGGACGCCAAGCGAACCAGCTCGGCGCAGCGCTAGGCGCTGCAGTTCAGGCAGAATTAATCAAGCAAAAGCGACCCGGAGGGCTCCTAGCTGCATAAATGGCAAACTTCCCAGCGATCACGCCAACCTATGACCTATCAAAAAACTCTGCTCCCAAGGTGCGCGTTGCTCAATTTGGCAGCGGCTACAGCCAACGAACGGTCTACGGCATCAATCAAAACCCGAAGTCATACCTTTTCACGTGGAATGTTTCGGAAGCCGATGCTGACACGATCGAGGCATTTCTAGACGCAAGGGGAGGGCAAGAAAGCTTTACGTTCACACCTCCCGGTGAATCAGCTGCAGCTCAATTTATCTGTAAAGAATGGCGGAAGGATATTCCTTATTTAAATAGAGCAACGATTCAGGCATTATTCGAACAGGTATTTGAGGCATGACTACACCACAATCAATACAGGAGCAGCTGCAATCTCTTGAGCCGTCTGCCATCATTGAGTTATTTCAATTGCAGTTGACAGCTGCAGTCAATGGCATCGATACGACTTTTTTCTATCACGCCGGAACGAATGAGCTTTTGGCTGATGTGGTCTTCAACGGCCTGACGTACCAAGCTGTGCCGGTAGAGGTTGAAGGCTTTGATGTTACGGGCAAAGGCGCAATCCCTCGACCTACCTTTAGGGTCGCAAACGCCAACAGCTCTATTTCAGCATTATTGGCGCTTTACAACCCGTTGCAAGGAAAGGTTACAAGGATCAGAACATGCAAGAAATTCCTTGATGCTGTCAATTTCTCAGCAGGTAATGCAACGGCAGACCCTAGCGCAAAGTTTGAGGATGAAATCTGGTATATCGATCGAGTAGCAAGCGAAAACCCTGAGCTAGTTGAATTTGAGCTGACAAGCAAGCTAGACCTGACAAATCTTGGGCTACCTCGGCGGCAAGTTGTTGAACATTGTCAATGGAAATATCGAGGCGTTGAATGTGGCTATGCAAAAAAAAGATACTTTGACTTAAACAACAACCCTACGGATGAGGCAAATGATCAATGCGCGAAGAAATATGAAAGCTGTGCATTACGCTTCCCAAGCGGCTTGTTGCCGTTTGGCGGATTCCCTGCCGCCAGATTGCAAACATGATTTCGAGACTTACGCTGCGATTGTTGCCCCGTTAGAGGCTTGCGGTGTGGTTTGTAGCGGCAAGTTTTGGCCGTGTCGAAATATCGCTGATGACCCTGAGCAAGACTTTGTAATGGACCCCAAAGACTTTGCAGTAGCTGCCTTGCGGGGGGCCGTGACAGCGGTTTTGCACTCACACCCAATGGGAGGGCCTGCCAGCGCTGCAGATCTGTTGGCCTGCCGTGGGACTCGCCTACCGTGGCACATCTACTCAATACCAGATGAGCAATGGTCAACTATCAATCCCTGATCGGTAGACAGTGGGACTACGGCCAAAACGATTGCTTCTCGTTGGTTCGCGAGTGGTTCAGCATGAAGGGCGTGATCATCCCTGATTTTGAGCGACCTGACGACCTAGAACACTGTGAGAGTATTTTCTTGGCAGAAGCCGAAGCCTGTGGGTTCTTTCAGGTTGAATTTGAGCGGCGGAGGCCCGGTGATGTCTTGATCATGCGTCTCGGCACTATGGCACCAATGCACGCGGCGATATTGCTGGACGATGAAAGGATCCTGCATCAGCGGCAAGATTCACTTAGTGCTGTTGAACCATTGCGTCAGTATTATGTGAGCAGAGTCGCGGCGGTCGTTAGGCATGATTCAGACCGTCAGGTTGCTGGGTGATCTCGGCCAGCGTTATGGCGTTGAGCACAAATACACAAATCTGAGGACACCTGCAGAAGCGATAAAATTACTTTGTATTAATCATCCTGAGCTACAGCGCGAGCTGATTACGGCGCATGAGCACGGGATTGGATACCGAGTGATTCAAGCGGACACCGATCTGGATTATCCAGACTTGGGCCTGCCGATTGGACAGCATGACCTGATCGTCGCTCCTGTGATTGCAGGCAGTGGTGGCGGTGGGGTGGGAAGGATTTTGATCGGGGCCGCTCTTGTAGCAGGCGCATTCTTTACAGGTGGCGCGACCATTGGCCTTTTAGGCTTGGCGGCGCCAGTCGCTGTCTCAACGGCGATTGGCGCAATCGGCGCCAGTTTGATCCTTGGCGGTGTCTCGCAGCTGCTGTCACCTCAGCCAACAATTGGCAACCTAGGCTCTAATCGATTAGGCAGCGGTGACAGCCTGTCAACAGATGGCCCGCAATCCGTCACCCGGGGCACAGATGGCCGCCAGTCGTACGCATACACCGGAGCAGCTAACACCGTTGGGGTTGGCGCGACGATCCCAGTGGCCTACGGTGAGGTTCTGATCGGCTCTCAGCTGCTCTCAGCAAATGTAGATGTTACAGATGAGTCTGATCCATTACGGAATGTGATCAAGACGCCAGGGCCTGAAACCATTCTGTTCGGTGGCGAAAAGATTGGATTTAGCAAAACTGAAGCGTCTGGCATTAGATGCAGAAGATGGGAATATGATCAAGTGAAATTTTCAGATGGCAATTCATCCCAAAGGTTTTTGACGCTGCAGCAAGGTAACGTGACAAAACTAGACGAAGTTGATGGGGAAGACGATGACAGGGCTGATAATTATCAAGTGTTTTTTGAACTTCAGGACGGATTGTTTGACCGTGTCAGTGGAGAAGGCTCAAGCTTCGTAGATGGCTTTATCACTTATGAAATTGAAGTTACGACTAAAGTTTCAGGCCCTGACCCTGTGACCGCAACTCTTAGGGGTACTGTTCAGGGTTTGCTTTTGCCTGGGCAAAGGTATAGATGGATGAATTACATTAAATACGCGCCAATCGAAGATAACAGGGGAGTCGACACTAGAGTGAAAATAATTGATTTCAGGGCGAATGAATCTTGTAATTTAAAGGTTGCAATGAACGAATACAATCGATTTAAAGACGACAGCCAAAATAAAGCGTAATGGCATTAAACTCCACTTCAGTTATTCGCGTTGTCGATCTTCTTTGTGAAGGGCCTATCGCTGGCCTGGTCGGATGCGATGAAGGGATCTTCTTAGAAGAGACTGCGATCAGGACAGGAACAGACCGGAATTTTGCATCTGAGGATGTCTCCTACGATTTCAAGCCAGGCGGCAAAACGCAAAGCCAGCTAGAGCAGGGGAAGGACGGCACTTCAACGGTTAATGATGTAAACGTTGAGATTGGTCAAAACTACAGTGAGACACTAAGCGATGAAAACAAAGTCATAGCCAGGGATTATGGAGCCGGTCAGGTCACAAGGCAAATCACAGATACAGACGTTGAGTCGTTTGAGCTGTTGCTCAGCATCCCTCGGATGTTTTCAACAGCCCAGGAAGGGCTAGCTAAAGGCCAGCTTTTTAACGGCAGCATCCAAATTGCAATCGACGTTCAGGCTCAAGGCGAAGCGTTCAATACTGTTTATGACAGGACGATTACAGGCATTGCGGTGAGTGAATATCAACTTAAGTCCCCACGAATCAACCTGAGCGGTCAAGGCCCGTGGAATATCCGAGTGAGAAAAGTGAACCTCGGCGAAAATCACTTTGAGGTTAAATTTCAAAACTTTACTGATACTGATCAAGACATCCCAATTGCAAACGGCAGGGGCAATCGGATATTTTGGACCAGCTTGATCGAGCTTCAATCTCTTAGAACAGCATATCCATTTTGCGCGGTGGCTGGTCTTTCGATCTCTACGCAGCAGTTCAAAAGCTTGCCGACGAGGGCTTACAAGATCAGAGGCCGGATCGTTGAAGTTCCATCAAATTCATTTGTTCGTGCTGACGGAAGCCTGGGGTTTGATGGAGCATTTGATGGCAGCCTCAAGAAAGCTTGGACGACCTGCCCGGTGTGCTGCTGGTACGACATGGCCACGAACAGCAGATATGGGGCCGGTGATTTTGTAGATGCGTCAAACCTGAGCTGGGTTGATTTGTACCCATTGAGCCAGTATTCAAATCAGTTGGTTACAAACCCAGACGGCACACAAGAGCCGCGTTTTGCCTGCAACACCGTGATAGCCAGTAGGGCTGAAGCGTTCAACGTTTTGCAGGATCTAGCCAGTGTGTTCAGAGGGATGTTGTATTGGCAGGCAAACACGATTCAAGCGACAGCTGACCACGGGAACCTAGACGGCAGCAGCCTTTCGGCTGTGCATCTTTATACAAATAGCAACGTTATCAACGGGGCGTTCTCTTATTCAGGAACATCACTAAAAACCAGGAGCACATCAATAAGGGTCAGATATAACGACCCCGCAAACTTCTTCAAGTCAAATGTTGTTGTAGTTGAAGATGCGGAGCTGATAAGCAAATACGGCTATCAGGTGAGGGAGTTGGTGGGTTTTGGCGTTACCTCAAAGTTTCAAGCGCAACGGCTGGGGCGGTGGGCGCTTTTGTCTGAGGAGATTGACGGCGAGGTCGTGACCTTTACCACAGGGCTGCAGGGCGCAGTCGTTTTCCCTGGGCAGATCTTCGCCGTAGCCGACGAAATGCGGCAGGGCGTGCGTCTTGCCGGACGAGTGAGCGCAGCAACAACGTCTGCAATCACGCTCGACCAAACTGCATCATTGACAGGTGGCGGCAATGATCAGCTGACATGCACACTTCCAGACGGATCGATTGAGACGCGGCCAATCCTCTCTGTAGCGGGTTCAGTGGTGAATGTGCAGGCTTTTAGTGCTGCGCCATTGTTGCAGTCAATATGGTCGATCAGCGCAAGCAACATTAAAGAGCAGAAATTCAGATGCCTTTCAGTGTCTGACAACGGTGATGGCCAATTTGGAATCACAGGCGTTGAAAGCAATGACAGCATTTATTCAGCCGCTGACAGTGGCGGGAAACTGGAATTTGAGCCAATAACACTATTAAATGAAACACCAGCAAAGCCTACAAACTTAAATATTTCAGCCCGTCAAATTCAGATCAATAGCGAAACAACTAATCAAGTCGTTGTTTCATGGTCTCGCGGTTCAACTGGCCAGACTGTTGATTTTGAGCTGGAATACAAGCTCGGCGATGGGAATTACACAGCTGTTTCAACGTCCAACGTATTTTTAGAAATCAATGGGTTGAGTGTCGGCACTCAGCTCACGGTGAGGGTGAGAGGCGTTGGCGTTGCTCCACTGCGGAAACGCTCGCCCTATGTGACTGGGCTGTTTACGGTGCCAGTCGTTGAAATCGAGCCCGGCCAGGCTGGTGTCACTGTTTTGCCGCCAGATCCTGAAGACGTTACGATTCAAGCGTCTGGCAGTGATCAAGTTGTACTGAGGTGGGCAATACCTCAAACCGCGCTGAATACAGATAAGTTTCTTGCGCTGATCAGGCAAGCATCCCAGACCGATGGAACGGCGACTTGGCCAAACAGCACGCTCCTAAGGAAGGTTGAAGCTAGGACGAATTACGCAAGTTTGCCGCTGATTGAAGGAGAGTATCTGGTCAAGTTTGAGAGCGAATTTGGCCAGCGCAGCGCAAACGCAAAATCAGCAGTCATCAGCCTACCGGCGCCTATCCCAAGGCTTGACATTCAGACGAGAAGAGAAGATCAGGACTCCCCCCCATTCAGAGGAATTAAAGACGGTGTTTTTTATGACAGCGATCTTGACGGCTTGGTTTTAGGTGGCGCTTCAACCCTCAGTACGGTTTCAACTGTCGATGATGTTGTTGATTTTGACGAGCTGTCATCCGTTGATGACCTTTCACTAATTGTTATTTTCGGTGATCGCTTGCCCACCGGTGAATATTACTTTGAGAACGTGCTTGATCTTGGCGGCGTTTTCAGCGTGCTTTTTGAAAGAAAGCTGACCACAAGAGGCATCTATCCTGATGCGTTGATCGATGACAGAACAGAGTTTATCGACAGGTGGTCAGATGTAGACGGCGACTTGGCGGACGACACTAGCGCTGATCTGTTCTTCAGGACAAGCAATCAAGTCACTGTTGATCAATTTTTCCTTTTAGAGGACGGTGATTTCTTGTTGCTCGAATTTTTGACAAACAAGATCGAGACAGAATCAGATATAGATTTTGGCGCATGGACTCCAATGGAATCAGGCCGCTACACCGGCAGACAGTTCCAATTCAGGGCGAATCTGCAAACATTTGCCAGCGATCAAACTCCAATTGTTGATGAGCTTGGCTTTACCGTGCAGCTTGAATCACGGACAGAAAGCAGCGCAACAATTGCAAGCGGGGCAGGGGCCAAGGTGGTGACGTTTGCGAAAGCGTTCTATCAGGTGCCTGGCATTGGCATCACGGCATCAAACCTGGCGGCGGGGGATTATTATGAAATTACATCCCCCAGCGCTAGCCAGTTCACGATTACGTTCAAGGACTCCAGCAATGCAGCGATTGACCGTAATTTTCAGTACCAAGCAACCGGGTTCGGAACCGCAGAGACTTAAATGGCAACTTCAGATTACGTTTTAGCCAACGCTTCAGGCGCGGCATTTAGAGCTGATTTGAATGCAACCCTGCAGGCAATCGTCAGCAACAACAGCAGCGCAACCGAGCCCAGTCCCACATTTGCTTTCATGTGGTGGGTTGACACGGCAAACAGCCTGCTGAAACAGCGCAACACAGCAAACTCAGCATGGATCACGCTGGGAACGCTTGACGGGGGGAGGCTGCTGAAAGACGGCAGCTCAGCAGCTCCGGCGCTGGCGTTTGCGGCAGATACCGACACGGGGCTAGCAAGGGGAGGAGCTAATCAGCTGAATTTCGTCGCTGCTGGTGAAGACGTAATCACGGCAAGCTCAAGCAATGTTGTCATCAATGAAGGGGGCAACAACCTTGATGTAAGGATTGAAAGCCAAAACAATTCAGTTCTTTTATGTACGGACGCAAGCACGGACAGGATCGGGGTGGGCCTCAGCAACCCCGGAACGTTGGTAGAGATTGTTGGCGATGAGCCTTATATCACCATAAGAAACACCACTCAAGAGGATAATGTTGGTGGACGAGAAAGCAAAGTCATATTTGAAGGTGAACAATCAGGCGGTGAGATTTCTACGCTGGCCCAAATAGAAGCCAGTCATTCGACCAGCGACGACAACCAAGCGGGCAGACTTTCGTTTTCTACTAACAGCGGGTCTTCAATTAACGAAACGTTGAGGCTAGGCAACGAAGGTGATGTTTTGCTATGCGGAACAACTGTAATCACTCCGGGCTTCAGCAACACATCGACGGGCGCATCATTTGAAAAAACTACAGATGGCGCAAGTCTTTACGTGAGCAACGATACAACCACCCCAATTAAGGCAAACAAAAACACCACAGGCACCGTTTTTTCTGTCCGCTATCAAGGGGTATTTAAAGGAGATATTGCAGTAACGACGATTTCCGTCGCTTACAACACAAGCTCTGACTATCGGCTAAAAGAAAATATCGTTGGGATTGATGATGCCATCGATAGAGTTAAACAATTAAAGCCTAAACGATTTAATTTCATTCAAGAGCCGTCAATTGTTGTCGATGGCTTTATTGCCCATGAAGCTCAAGAGGTTGTTCCTGAGTCTGTAACCGGCACTAAGGACGAGATCAACGAAAAAGGTGAGCCTGTCTATCAAGGCATTGATCAGTCAAAGTTGGTTCCATTGCTCACCGCAGCATTGCAAGATGCAATCAGTCAGATCGAGACACTAAAGTCTCGCGTTGACGCTTTGGAGGCTTGATCAATGGCTGACCGTAAAATCACAGAATTAACGTCACTGACAACCCCTGCAACGGGAGATCTGATCCCGGTTGTTGATATATCAGAGGCGGCAAATGTCAACAAAAACAAAACGCTTACTTTCGGCCAAGCGTTTCGCAGTCTTCCTAACGGCAGTGCAAGTGCACCTGCCTTGGGTTGGCTAAGTGATAATGGTGTCACTGGGCTGTATAGAGTCGCTCAAAACGAAATTGGCCTGTCGATAAATTCGAGTTTTGTTGCTGCGATTACAAGCGCTGGATTTCAACTAGGTGCAGGAACACCAGCGGCTCAGCTTCATGTTTTTGGCAGCGACACAACTGATCAGGTGATCATTGAGAACAACGATACGGGCGGCGATACAGCCCCTGACGTTGTGCTTTATCGCAATTCAGCATCACCAGCGGCAGACGACAACATCGGCAACATTGAATTTAGAGGCAAGGATTCAGGTGGCAATACAGCTGAATATGCAAGCGTAAGAGCAGAGATCAAGGCAACAACCGATACAGCAGAAGACGGCGTTTTAGACCTGATGACATCATCAGCGGGTACTGTCGCGAGCCGCGTGCGGATCGATGGCTTCAATGTTGGCATCCATGAATTAGATCCTGAGTATCCGCTTCACCTAACGACGGGAATCACTTCAACGGCGTTGCAGGTTGAGTGCAATGCAGTTGATGCAGCATCCGGCGCTGATGTGACGCTTTACCACACCAGGAATGGAGCCGCAAGCGTTGCAAATGACAAAATCAGCACGTTGTTCTACAGGGCAAAAAACGATAACGCGAGCCCTGCTGACGTTGACTATGCAGCGATTGAGGGGAGCGTTTCAGACCCGACTGATGGTGCAGAGGTTGGTTCTCTGCAACTGAAAACGCAAACAGCGGGCACGCTCTCAACTCAGCTGCAAATCACCGGTGCATCCCTGGGCCTGTTTGGCACGGCACCTGCTGGCCAACCTGGGGCGATTCCAGACCTAACAGTTGCGGCGACTAGCGGCACGCTACCGACACCAGACGGATCAGTGACAATCGCAGACGCTGCAGCGCCAACAAATGCGGAGCTGTTGGAGTATTGCGGAGAGATCGAGGCAAAGCTTGAATCAGCGCTGGCAGCATTGCGAGTGTTGGGAATAATCGCCACATAACAGATGGACCGTCGCACCTACTCAAATTGGGTCACGATTAAAGCTGCGCTTGAAAAGGCCAAGAAGACCGATTCGTTTTTTTACCGCAGGGCGTGCGCCATTGTGGACGGCAGGCCGGACCCACTAAAATGGCCTTGAAGCGGTTGCAGGGCCTTGATTGAAATCGTTGCCGCAGCCGTCGGCGCAATAATCGGAATCGCAGGCGTTACCGTATCAGGGTTGAGCAGCCGCAACCGCAACAATCGAGATGAGGCGATCAGGCTAACGGTTGCAGTGGAATCGATTGGTGAGCGGTTGGATTCACTGCATCAAGATATGAAGGCTGATCGTGCTGGCATCTACAAGCTCTTGAACGAACAGGGAAACAGGATTACAGCCCTCGAATCGCGTGAGCATTAGGATTAGGGCACAGCTTAATCACGGAACATCATGGAAGAAATCCTGACGTCACCGATCACATGGATCGTTGTTGCGGCTGCATCTGAAGTCATCGCGTTATCACCAGCGCTGAAATCAAATTCTGTTTTGCAGCTTATTTTTCAGGTCTTGGATGCGCTAAAGGCAAAAAAGAGCTGATCCCCGCCGATGGGCGGTGGCTGCTTAGGTTCTCGACGCGATCACCGCTTGAAGGCGTAAGACGCGAGATTCAGCGCCGAAAATTCGAGGCAACTCTAAAGCCACGGATTGACGCTGAGGTTGAGCTGTGGCACAAATCTCAGCCGCCGGCAATACCGCCACCAATCCAAAACGACGATCTACACATCGAATCACCCTGGAATGACCAACAGCAAAGCGATCAGCCTTGAGCAGCTTTTCAGGTATTACAAAGGGCTACCGCATCAGGCTGCAGCAATTCAAGAGCTAGAGGCGGATCTGAGCAAAAATGGCTATGAAATCGCGATGCGTCGTGACCGTGGATGGTTTGCGACATGGAGCCAATCAGGTAAACAGCGCGGCTATCGGGCTGGGATTGAACTCATAAAACGATTTGAAGGGTTCCACCATGATGCGTACCTCTGCCCGGCTGGGGTGTGGTCGCTGGGTTGGGGCAATACGACAAAGGCTGATGGCTCACCTGTCGTTCCTGGTGATCGGATCAGTCAGGAGGATGGGGATGTGCTTTTGCAAAAAACGATTGATGATATTGCCGTGAAGTTGGCCGGCTCGGTTCCCTACTGGCCAGCAATGACGGAGCATCAGCAATCGGCACTGATCTCGTTTGCATACAACGTGGGAAGCTATTTCTACGGCCAGCAAGGATTTGAAACGATTAGCCGGTGCTTGCGCGAGCGGACTTATAAAAGCGTGCCGGAGGCGTTGCTGCTCTACTGCAATCCTGGCAGTAGCTTTGAAGCTGGCCTTAGGCGCAGAAGGCAAGCCGAGGGCCAGCTATGGGCCGGTGAGCAAGCTGCAGCGCCAGAACCTGCAAAGATCCGGCCTGAGTCACCGTTCAGCACCCGGCTGACCCCACACATCACGCTGGGTGAATTTGCGCTGGGTCAAGAGGCCAGGCGTTTTGAGCACCAATATCAGGTTGATATGGCCGCAGAGCTGGCGGCGTTCCTAGAGCGTGTCCGCGTCAAGTTTGGGAACAAGCCGATCATCATCACGTCTGGCCACAGGCCCCCGGCGATTAATCGCGAGGTTGGCGGTGCATTCCGCAGCGAGCATCTATACGATCAAAAAGGCGTTGGAGCCGTTGATTTCTGCGTGCAGGATGCTGACATCTGGGCGGTTCAAGCGTACTGCGAGGAGCATTGGCCCCATAGCGTTGGCCGTGCAGCATCAAGGGGTTTCATACATTTGGGGCGAAGAGAAGGCGGTCCAAGAGTACGCTGGGATTACTGAGTGTTTATCGATGGCTCCGAGCTGGTCCCCAAAAAATCAGCTCAGGCCCGGTTTAGGCGCAGCATCCTCGGAGCGTTTGATCACAGGTGTGCATATTGCGGCGGTGAGCTCACCACGGGGAACACGACGTTAGATCATGTGAAACCCAAGGCAGCAGGAGGCCAGACAATTCCCGGGAACCTTGTAGCCTGCTGTTCGCGATGCAACGGTAAGAAGGGGGCTCAGCCGTGGCGTGAGTGGTGCAGGCGTCAGCCGTTTTGGTCGGCGGATCGTGAGGCCAGGATCGAACGCTGGATCACGTGAACATCCCGTTGTAAGCATCCATTGCCTGCTGATAGTAGATTTCAGCTTGCCATCTTTGCCGGTGCTCACGGGTGATCCCCGCAAACGTTACGCGCCAAATCGTGCCAATGGGGGTCTCAACCTGTTGCATTGTTGGCGGTGTGCTTCTTACCATGGGTGAAATACATTCAGAAATATGGCGTTTGCGCATTGGCTAGTGCCATCAATAAGCCTAGAGAAACAGATAGACGTTGAACGTCATGCACGATCTGTTTTGACCCAAGGCACTGAGGCAGAAGTCAGGATGCTTTGCAGCCAACTGATCAGAACATTGGCGGCAAAAGAGCAAGTGATGCTTCAAGCTGATGAACACATTTTAAATCTAGAAATAAAACTAGAAGATTTCAACAGTTGAAATTAATATAGCTTTTAAGTTTTATCAACGCCTTGTCTTTTTTCAATCTAACGCTCTCCCGGCAAGTTCCTTTCTCTTTCGCAAGCCGGGAAAGATTCCTTTCTTCGCCATTATCCAGGCCGAAGTAATCGCGTATTATTTGCTGACTTTCATCGTCAAGCCTTAGCATTGCAACGCGTATTTTTTCGATTTGCTCGTTTACTTCTAGGTCTGTCTCGAAGCAATCTCCAGCTCTAGGATTATCGCTAGAAAATGCTTCAATAATTGATACCCCTTGATCGTTCCCAAAAATCGGATCATCAGACGATTTATGATGATATGACTGCGCCATTAACTGAAAATCACCCGGCTGTAATCCTGTCAGCTCGGTGATTTGCTCAGTAGAAGGTGAATGCCCATGCTCAAAGTAAAAATCTTTCAAGATCCTTTGTGCTTTTATGAATCGATTCAGCATTGAGTCAGGCACGCGAATCATCCTGTCAGTTCCATATATTGCACGGCTGATAGATTGCCGAATCCACCAATATGAGTATGTGCTGAATTTATAGCCTCTTTCAGGATCAAACAGTTCTGCGGCTCTACTCAACCCAATCGCTCCTTCTTGCAGCAAATCAGAAAAAGTCAGGGTCCTGGGGTTTGCCTTGGCTAACATTTTCCTTGCAACACTTGCCACTAGCTTCATATTGCTTTTGATTAGTTTTTCCTTAGCCCTAAGGCCAGTCTTAATCTGTCGTTTCTGGATGTCATCCAGTTGATCTTTAGGCAAGCCCTTAAGTTCGACATATTTTTTCACCTGCCTGCCTAGCTGGATTTCTTGGCTTGCGGTTAGCAGCGGGAACCTAGACAGTTCATTGAGGTAGCGGGATTCGTCAGTCATGGCAAAAAAAAAGGGCCGAGGCCCTATTAGTCAATCAGAATGGAACGTCATAGTCATCCGCAAAGTCTGGAGCGGAAGAGATTGATCCTTCATCTCGGGCGGGGAGAGTGAAATCAGTGACGTTCATATCTAGGCTGCTGCCAGTTGATCCATCCTTCTTTTCGTAAGTACGAAGTTTGCCGGACCCCGTAAGGGTCACTTTGCTGCCTCTTTTAAAGTAAGTCATTACAGTGTCTGCGCGTTTGCCCCAGACAGAACAATTAACCCATGTGGTTTCGTCTTTGCCGGTGCGGACACCAACAGAGAATGAAGCAACTTGAGACTGATCAGTTGTTTTAAGTTCAGGATCGCGGCCAAGGTTGCCAGAGATAGTGAGAACAAGCATGGTCAATAATTACGAAAGAATTTAGAGATGATTCCGGTGAGAGCTTGGTTTGCATTCATGCTGTGGTCTTGCATGTAATGCTGAAGTTTTATAGCAAGCTCTTTTGTTAAGCGAACATGGAAAAGGCGGTTTTTGCGTAAACTGTCTAGTTCCCGCTGCTTTAGCTTATCTGACGGCATGATCAAGCGGTCTTACGGCAGTAATGATCTGTGAAAAATCTCGAAGGTGTTTTGTGGCCAAAAGGGCTTTGGCTTCGGTTCTGAAAACCTGAGCCTGCGAGATGTTTTTAGTCCATAAGATGCTGCCATCTGCAACCGGGATTGAGCTGTCAATGAGCCAGCCTTCTTCAGGATTCCACACTCCGAAAAACTGGAACTTCGGTAAGGATTTGGATTGCTGCCCGTGCGAGGAGAGCGTTTGAGTCGTTGTCATGAGAATTGATTTGACGCAGGTGGTGCAGGGCTTGAGCTAGGTGCTGATTAGTGCTGAGCGAGTTGTTCGCGGAGGAAGACAGCATGTTGTTCAGTGGTGATAGCGTTTGCGACTTTGGCGTCAGGAGCGAGGCCAAATTTGTTGCGGAATGCAGCCAGGACGATGTTTAGCGCTGGCTTGTCAAGCTCCTGCATACAGGCGAGCAAGAGCGCCCGATCGTCGTGGCTAAGGGGCTGGTCTGCGGCAGGGGCTGCGGCTGCAGGTTGTGGCGCTGGGGTTGATTTCCTTTTTGCTGCTGGCTTGGCGGCTGGTGCAGGCTGTTCTGTCTCTTGTGCGTCTGCAACCTCAGCCTTGGCCCAAAGCTCAAAGCCGAGACCAAACGTGAATGCTGAGCAGGCGCATAGCGCACGGCGGTGGGTGTCAGTCAAGACACGACAGGAAACTTTTTCGACCGGGATTGGATTGTTACGGTTATCCATGCAAGGGAACGGAAAGTCAGCAGTTGACTCTCCATTAGGGCCAGAAAAATACCCGATGACGTAGCCGGTGTTGTCTGGAGCTGTCCAGACCGTGCCGGTGTTGTCTGGGGTCATGCGGAGATTAAATTCCCAGCCGTTGGCGTTGACGTGGAGATAATGCGCGATCCTGGCCCAAGAGACATAATCAGCAGAGTATGAACCGGAGCCTTTTTTAAAGACATCACTTTTTTGAATGATGCCAGAAAGGTCAGGGAGCCTTGAGTTGTTTTCAGTCATAGGGCAAAGATGAGTGGGTTTGGTTAGACGGTAGACCAGAAGGGGACACTAGACAAGGGGCTCGACAGAAATAATCACAAGATCCTCTGAGTCGTAAGCCTTGGCTAAGTGCATCTCAGCCACCTGACGATCATCATCGAACAGCACGCCTGAGAGAGCATCGTTGACCGATCTTGCAAGCTTTTCGAGATCGCCTAAGCCATGACTGGTGGCTTCTTCTGGAGCGCTTTTTGATAAAGCAACCCCATCGCGTTTGAAATGACTTTTAGGCCGTGCAAAGTGAAAGCGAAAGCCGACACGCATAGGAGCAGCCATAGGCCAGCCAGGCGGCAATGCAGCAGACTCAGCGGCTTTGCGAACGTCGGCCCTAAAGGGTTTTACCCGTTTAGATGATTCGACCATGACACCGTTACCAACGTGGCGCTTTGAGCCCTGAGGAGCAGCGCGAGAGTAGACAACAAAAGAAATACGTCCCATTAAAGTCAGAAGGTAAAGCGAAGTGAAGTTGTTTTTTCTTGAGTGGCGCTGCCATCAAGTTGAGCGCGTTCTTGAATTTCTTTGATTGCACTTTTGGTCTCATTCCCATATTTCCATCGTTTAGTGTCAACAGTGGTGCATTTGATTCCGTCATAAACATAGGAATCACCGTCTGCATATTCATCAAGCAGACCTAACAAAATTTCTTTTTCTAAAAGCTCAACTTCCCTCTTTACGTCGGCTTCTAGCTCTTTGATTTCACGCTTGAGATCAGCAATCAAGATGAGCCGCGTAGCAGCGGGCGAGATACTCTTTGTAGCTTTCGAGATGGTTGGGGATGTCATCGTTTAATCGATCGGGATTTGCTGGGCTGAGAGAGGGGAGAGGGGCCGAAGCCCCTTGATGCTGATCAATGGGCTGTAAATTCCCCGGTTGCGTGGGTTTGAGTAATTGAAGCTTGATCGGTAAAAGCCGGATCAACCTGAGAAGTCCCATAAAGGAATGCAGAGACTGAGAGGGCAGCACCTAAGCACAGGCCAAGAAGGAAGTGAGGATGAGTCATAAAAAAACCAGAATGGGGGCGGTCTCCCGCTAAAGACAGGATGGCAGACCATCCAGGGAATGTCAATGCCAGGTCAATGGATTTGGCCATGAGTTCCTCGGGGCTTCCTGGCCCGCAGCTCAAAGAACCCCTCTAGCTCCGGGTGTTCTGCCATCAGGTCACGAGCCGCCAAGCTGCTGTAATTGTTGTTGACCTTTAACCCGTTGTCGTTCATAGATGCTGCTGTTTCCCAGCGAAGGACATGAAACATCGCATCAGCTGACCACCGCGTGATTCCGCGACGCTGGGCAGTGAGGCACAGCTGATAGCACTGGTTGAGTAGCTGAGGGTTACGGGCTTTGCACTCAAGCCAGCCAGCCTGGAGCTTGTCGGCATGTGGCGGTAGGCGCTCGCGCCATTCAAGCAGCGGTGTGTCAGTCACGGAGTGTGTGTGCTTAATCAAATCCATGGTGCGCAGTGGTGGATGATTGCCTCTTCGAGGACTGAGGACTTGGTTTGCCCGGAGGGTTTAGCGAAACGAGACAGATGCTTGTAAGCCTCTGAATCGATTAGGCAGTCCTGCGCGTTGGCTTGGATGCAAACCCCCGGCTTCGGTGCGGCTTCGGTGGTGGCTCTTTTTTTGCCCCTATGGGTTTTTCTATAGGGGAATTTTTAGCGCCAGCAATGGCGGCCTTTAGTTCAGCCAGAAAGGCAGCCTCTAACTGAGTTTTGTCCACACCAGTGGCCTTTAGTTCAGCCTTAAATTCAGCCAGAAAGGCAGCCTCTAGTCGGGTTTTGTCCACGCCATCAGGCACCGGCATCGGCGCTGCTTCGTAGAGATAGACTCCCCGATCAGCCCCGCGAGTTTTCACCCGCCCATTGCTCTTCAGGATCCAGCCGCAAACGTTCAGCAAGGCCCGCAAGGTGCCGGTGGCTTTCTTGCCGGGGCTAATGCCTGTTGCTGCAAACAGCAGCCGTTTGTGGGCCGTAGCAGTGGCATGAAGCCTCAACACGGCTGGATCGGTCGCGCGGATCGTTTCGCCCTGTCCCAGCCGCTTCAACAGGGCAGGCAGGCCGAGAAATTGCAAAACCATCAACTTAGCTCCCGTGCTCACCCCCAAGCGATCAGGGGCAAGGGCCGTTTTCGGTTGTTTGGTGTCAGTCATCAGGCGAGGGGGAAGATAGCAGTTGCTGAGGCCATGGTATACCATGCAGTTGGCCCCACCACATTCAACTCATGACAAGCCCTGTTTTTGTGACTCCTTCCGCAGAAAATGGGCTTTACGGTCATCTCAACTTGCCCGTCAATCTCTCGTATTGCAATTGCCTGAGCAAGGAGTCTTACATCCTGTCCAAGGGGAGTTTCCGCACGTTGGCGTACTTGATCTGTTTCGAGGGCTGTGTCGACACGAACGACGAGACCCGCTGCTGGAGCTATCCAACAGAACAAGAAAGAGATGCGGACTATGACCGCATCCTCAATGCATTCGCGGCCACCACACCCAACTCATGAGCAACACATCCACATCAGAAGAGCAACTAGACGAAGCTTTTGAGCATTGGTGGTTTAACGAAGGCAGCGGGATGCCACGGCTGCCAGACGAAGACCACGAAATCCACATCCGCCGAATAGCTCGTATCGCCTGGCATAACGGTGCCTACGTGAAGCAATACCAACAAGAGGACAACTCATGAAGGTTTGCCACTACCTGTGCGGCGGACGCGGCAATTTTTAGGATGGTATGCCAGACTGGTTGAGTCTTCAGGGCTGAGCGTCGCTCGCCGGTCGACAAAAACCAATCAAAATTTGAATCATGACTTGCGCTTTCGCTTGGATCGCTGCCTTGCTGATCCTTCCCGTAATCATCCTGCTCTACGTCACCGCATCACCTCAGCAACACGCCAAACGCCTTAGGCGCCGAGGCCGAACATATAAACAGATCGCACAACAGCTAAAAACAAGCCCTACAACCGCGAGGCGCTGGGCGTTGGCATAAAGGGTTGATCTGCTGCCTCAGCCTTCACGGGGGCTGGGGCTTGCCGCTGGCAGATCGATCAACGGAGATTTGTCACCGCCTAAAAGGGTGTACGCGGCCAACATAACAACTCAGTCGGCTCCGTGCTTTGCGCTTGGGTATTTTGGCTTCTTTGCAGGTTTAGACCTAGATGGCGTCGCTTTCCCTTTGGGCTTTATCCACGGGTTTGCTCTGCAATCGGCCAGCGTCTCTTGATGGCCAGGAGCCTCGAGACC
>Ga0208547_1000547_pt1 | contig 21482 bp, 15 predicted proteins | sample DEB08_DNA_5_FD_185501 | JGI IMG/M metagenome (GOLD analysis project Ga0208547, IMG submission 185501) | Aqueous microbial communities from the Delaware River and Bay under freshwater to marine salinity gradient to study organic matter... | ecosystem: Environmental > Aquatic > Marine > Coastal ...
ATAAAATTACCTGTAGGAAACACTCCTCAACGACCAGGTTCACCAACAACAGGATTGGTAAGATTTAACACACAAACTACACAGTTTGAAGGTTACAACGGTATTGCTTGGTCAAGTTTAGGAGGCGTTCGTGACGTAGACAACGACACTTATATCATTCCAGAAGTAAGTGCAGGCAGTGATGAAGATAGATTAGATTTTTATACAGGCGGAACACTTACTGCTCAACTAGACAGCACCAACGGATTGAAAGTTGATAAAATTTCTCCTGTAAGTACTGCTTCAGAAGCATATGTTGACTTCACTGGAATACACGGTATTAGAATTCCAAGAGGAACTACACTAGAAAGACCATCAAGTTATGATGCAGATGATAATGGTGTTATTAGATTTAACACAGCACTACGTTCATTAGAAAGTTGGACTGGTACTGCTTGGGAATTAATTGGCGGTGGTAGTGTAACTGACGGTGACGGTGATACATATCTTACTGTTGAAACAGCAAACGATGACAGTGATACATTTACTTTCTATGTTGGTAGTAATAATCCCGACGATACTCCAATTAGTTATGGTAAGGTAAACATCAGCAGAAATGGTTTAACAGTTGATGGTAAAATTCAAATTAACGGCAATGTTATTGAAAATATTAATACCAACGAAGACTTAATTATTAGAGCAAGTGGTACAGGTAGAGTTATACTTGATGGTAGTGCTGGCGAAACTAGTGCTGGTAACATTTTTGCTACTGATCCACTAATGAGTTTGAACACAACCGCACAAGGTCCTAACTATGTTGACATGGGACTTATATTCGAACGCGGTGCGGATATTAACAAAGGTTTTATATACGACGAAAGTGCAGATGAGTTTGCGGCAATTACCACAATTGAACAAGGTACTGTTAAAGGTAATGTTGCAATTACAAATTACGAAACTGTTGCTACAGGTACAGTAAGAATTACAAACTATGATGCTAACATGCTTGTTGGTACTGGTAGTAACAAAGAATTAATTACAAGTGCAAATGGCACAACAATTAATGCAGAAGGTATTGTAAGTTTTGCAGATGGTAGACTAGTAATGCCACAAGGCACTACTGCTGAAAGACCAAATTCACCAACCAACGGCGAAGTAAGATATAACGAAACTCTTAACAGAGCAGAAATGTATTATCCAGATGCTGGTTGGAATTATATGGGATTAGGTTACGGTACTCCTGTTCAATATCAACAGTTTACAGGCGATGGTGTGGCGTATTCGTTTACACTAACAAATCCTGTAAGTTCTGCACAAGCACTTATGGTAGCAATTAACGGTGTGGTACAGAATCCAGGCGATAGTTACATTGTAAGTGGTCAAGAATTAATATTCATTGATAACACAAGCACAGCATATCCTGTGGAAGATGGTGCAATTATTGATGTTAGACATCTAAGTGCGCCAAGTGTAGCAACAACAAGGGTTGATACATTTGTTGGTGATGGAAGCACACGCAGATTCCTATTAAGTATAGCACCTTTGGATAAATTTGGTGTTATTCCTTTTGTGGACAACGTGTATCAGGATCCACTTGTATATAATATTGATGGGCAATACATTGTGTTTGTTGACGAAGCACCTGATGAGGATGCTAGAATCAACGTCATAAATTACTCAACAATACCTGCTCCGGAGGTAATTACTAGAGCAGAAGCAGTAGATGAAGCAATAACATATTCGATAGCGTTAGGATAATTAATAGTATGGCAAACAGTTTTAGTAATAAATTAACAGCAAACATAGGAACAGGAGATGTTACGGTTTATACACCCGGAAGTGGTATAGTTTATACCACAGTTATTGGATATACAGTAGCAAATAGAACAAGTTCTCCTATTGTAATCGACTTGTTTATGCGTGATACAGACTCAACTGAAGTGTATTTGCTTAAAGGTACAACCCTAAATGCAGGTACTGCAACTGTGCCTGTAGGCGGAGAACAAAAACTTGTTGTTCTTCCTGGACAAGAATTGTGTGTAAGATCAGATACTGCAAATAGTGCTGATGTTACAATAAGTGTATTGGAGATAACATAATATGGCAACTATTCCATCATTTATAGGTAATCCACAAGGAGGACCAGCAGGACGCGGCGAAGGACGTAGTTGTTTTCACGGATTTACAAAGAATGCAAACGGCGATTTGCTGTATACAAGAGTCACATCGGGCGAAATAAAACTAAAAGACGGCAATCAAAATGATTTGTATGTTGAAAAATACATTGGCGACGATGATGGCATATATTCGATAAATACCAATGGACAATTAATTTATACGTATAGAGAGAATCCACAATGACAGTAATTAACCTAGGAAATTTAAAGTTTACATGGAAGGGCGAATGGGCTCAATCCACTGCATACAACAAAGATGATATCGTAAAATACGGTCCTAGTGTTTGGGTTTGTGTAGATGCTCATACAAGTTCTAGTGCTTTTGCTAATAATGCCGCTAAGTTTGAAGTTATGGCAGAAGGCCTTGAAAACAAAGGCGCATGGAGTAGTGCAACATTATACAAAAAAGGACAAACAGTAACATATGGTGGTGCTGTTTATATTGCACTTCAAGAATCAACAAACCAAAATCCATATGATGAACCAGGTTATTGGGCAAAATTTGTAGACGGACAACAGTTTGAAGGTGATTGGAATTCAGGAACAAATTATCAAAAAGGTGATATTGTTAGATATGGCGGATACGCATACGTTGCAAAACAAAATACAGTTTTAAATACACCAATAAACACAACATATTGGGACGTATATATAAAAGGATTTGCATGGGAAGGACAATGGATTTCAGGCACACAGTACAAGCCGGGCGATGTTGTTGAAGACGGAGGCCATAGATTTGTTGTTAAAGAAGGTCAAACACCTTTGGGTATTTCTACATCAAACACAACTGCATGGCGTAAAATTTTAGATGGATTATTATGGAGAGGCGATTGGGATAGTCAAAGTGTTTATCGTCCTGGAGAAGTTGTAAAGTTTGGTGGAAAAGTTTATACTTGCACAACTGAAACAACTGGAAACAATCCTTCTGTATCTAGTGATTTTGATCTTTTTGTAGATGGTATACGTTGGAGATCAACATATTCAAATAGCAATAGTTATAGTGCAGGAGATGTTGTAAGACTTGGCGGAAGAACTTATATTTGCATACAAAGTTATGACAACGATGGTTCAACAAATCCAGAACCACCTAACACAGATTTTTGGCAGTTATTTACAGATGGTTTTGCATGGAAAGGACCGTGGGATGTTGGAACAGAATATGAAATTGGAGATGTTGTAGAATATGCACAATCTAGTTATGTTTGTTTAACAGCAAACACAATAGGTATTACTCCTGGAACAAATCCTAGTATTTGGCAGTTAATGGCACAAGGCGATTCAAATGCTGTATTAACAACACAGGGTGATATTATATTCCGCGATGCTACTCAAACAACACGTTTAGGAATTGGTCCAAGCGGTTCATTCTTAACAGTTAAAAACGGAGAACCAGCATGGGGTCATCTTACACCACAAAATGATTATTTTGTATCGCCACAAGGTGACGATACTAACGATGGTAGAACTCCCACTACATCATGGAAAACTATTAGACATGCGGCAGAACAGACATTTAGTTTAGGTCAGTGTCGTATTAATGTAAGTTCTGGAACATATTCAGAACAGTGTCCTATCAAAGTAGGACGTAGTGTAGTACTTGAAGGTAATGGACTAGGCGCAGTTACGGTACAACCAGACACAACTAACGATAATGGATACGGTGTTGGTATTTCAGATGATGGCAGTACACCAAATGCTAATTCAGAAGTTTTCCATATGAACAATGGCGCACGTATGCGTAACTTTGTGTTCCGTAACTTTAGCACTGGAAGTGTTATTGTATCACTCGATCCTGGCACAGGACCAGATGACACAAGTGTATGGATTACTTCTCAATCGCCATATGTACAAAACTGTACTTCATTTACTCCGGGTGGTACTGGATTTAAGATCGATGGTGCCCTACACAATGGTGGTTATAAATCAATGGTTGCCAATGACTGGACACAGATAAACAGTGATGGTGTTGGTATTCACGTGTTAAACGATGGTAGAACAGAGATTGTATCATGTTTCACATATTACTGTAACATTGGATATCTAGCAGAGTCAGGTGGTAAGATTCGTGGTATTGTTGGTAACAACTCATATGGAGAATATGGTGCTGTAGCAAGAGGATTTTCACAGTTAGAGACACCACTTACAGGACAATTACAGTTAGATGATAAAACTATTGATAGTGTTATACAGTTAGGTTCAGACGTACATGTTTTCACTAGTTATAGAGATAGTGTAGGTAATAGATTTTTTGTAGGACATACTGCTCCAACAGGAACAGATGACAGTTCTACTTTTGATAACACAGCAAGTTATCCTTTTGTTTGTAAATTTAACAGTGCAGGATCACTGGATTGGATTTACACATATGAAACTACTTTTGGAGCCATTCACAGTGCAGTAGAATTAAGTGATAGAATCTACTGTGGTGGTGTATTGTATGACGGTGGTGCAAATAAAGGTTTTATATTATCAATTTCAAAAGCAGGTGAAATACAATGGCAGAAAACCATTGGTGATACAACTGAAATTTCAGATTTAACAACAGACGGTAATAACCTATATGCTGTAGGAACACATTCAACTACAGGTAGTAGCATAATGAAACTTAATCCTGCGGGCGTTGAACAGTGGTCAAGAACAATTGAATATAATGACAGTAGTGTACAAAACACACTGGTAGCAAGTTCTGCTTGTTTTGCAGGAGTACCTACTACATCAGTCGACACGTATGCACTAGCAGGTGATGCAACAGCAGAAGATAACTTGTATGTAGCAAGTTATGATTCAGCGGCTAACCAAGCAGTTATAACAAGATTTACAAGCACAGGAACATATGTAGACAACTACATTTATGGTGATGTAAGAATCAATAAATTAAAACTAGACACTGGAAACGGTGATGGAATTTATTTGGCCGCGGCTGGTTATTATGATCCTGCAGGAGCAGTTACAAAAACACCTTTGGTGTTTAGATTAAGTGTAGACGGAACTGTACAGTGGCAATTACAATATGTTAATGGTAGTGAAAACGGTGAGTTTAAAGATGTATTACCGTTTGGTAATGATGTATATGTATCAGGATACACTAACGAAACAACTAATAACAACAACACAGGATTGTTAACAAGATTAACTAGCAATGGTACTGTGGATTGGACCTACAGAGTAGACAATGGTGCAAACAACATTGTTCTTAACGGAGTAATGCTTGACGGTGTTAACGTAATTGCCGCAGGTATTGAACAGGGTAATAGTGTAATTGTTAACGTACAGCGTGATACAAATAATTTACTAGGAACTGTTACTAGTGGAAGTTACACACTTGCACAATTTATACCAACACCTACTACTGATACTGTTGTACAGAAACAAGATGAAGATGTTACCAGTGCAAACGTAACACTGGGAGTAACAGATACTACACTTACTCTTAACCAATCACCTAGTCAAACTAGAACGGTTGCGGCAACTAGAGCAGGTTTTGCTGGCATTGGTACAGGTGTATTGTTTAGTGTAGATAATTTAAGTAGAAGTCCAAAAGAAGGTTCCGTTTTACAAATTGACGGAGATTCAGAAACATATTTTGTAATTGGTGTGAATAACTTTGACGAAGATTTAGGTACAGCACAAATACAAATTGATCCTGCTATTCCTAGTAACAAAACACCAAACGATAATACAGCATTAACATTCCGTGAAGCGTTCTCTCAAGTGCGTATGAGCGGTCATGACTTCCTTGATATTGGTACTGGTGGTTTTGCAGATACTAACTATCCAGTTATTATATCAAGTGATTACACACAAGCACCAGATCAAAATAGAGAAACACTTGCTGAAAACGGTGGTAGAGTGTTCTACGTAACCACTGACCAAGATGGTAACTTCAGAGTTGGTGATTACTTTAAAGTTGAACAGGCCACAGGTAGAGCAACTCTTTCATCAGAAGAGTTTGACCTTGCTGGTCTTAATGAATTACAGTTGGGTTCAATTACCGCAGGTAAACAGGGTGCTACAATTAATGAATTCTCAACAGATGGTACATTTGCTGACAATAGTGATAGTTCAGTACCAACAGAAAAAGCAGTCAAAACCTACGTAGATGGTAAGGTTGCAGGAAGCGGAACTATTAAAGTTGGTGCTAGTCCTAATATTTCTAAAGTAGAAGTTAGTGGTAACGGTGCGGCAACAGACACTATCGACTTTGATATTAACGGTAGTACAGTTGCAACTATTGGTAAAGAATATTTAATGGTACCACAAGGTACTACAGCAGAACGTCCAGGATCACCAACAAATGGTTATATTAGATACAACACAGATTTAGGAACATTTGAAGGATATTCAAACAGTCAGTGGAGCGGAATTGGCGGAGGAAATCCTTGGATAACTAAAACAGGATCTTATACAGCATTAAATAATGATAGAATTTTTGTTGACACTACAGGTGGTGCATTTAACATAGCATTGCCGGCAACACCAAGTACAGGCGATACTGTTAGGGTAGTTGATGTTGCAGGTAATTTCAATACTTTTGCACTTACACTAACTAGAAATGGTAGTAACATAATGGGTGCGGCAAGCGACTTAACATTATCTACTCAATACGAGGGTGTTGCTTTAGTTTATAGCGGTGCAACATACGGCTGGGTAATTCAGGAGATATAAAATGGCAGATAGTAAAGACTTTAGAAATAAAAATACAGAATTTACTGGTAGTAAAGGTATTACATTACCTAAAGGAACTACAGCAGAACGTGTAGGCACCGAAACAGGTGTATTACGTTATAACGAAGATTTGGGATTTCTAGAGCAATACAATTCAACAGGTTGGGCAGGTATCGATGCACCTCCAACAATTACCAGCATTACAGGCACAATTAATTCAAGTGTTGATAGCACAGTTACAGTGATAGGATCTAATTTTAAAAGTGGTTCAACAATTACAATTGAAGGTGCGGGTGTTAACAACACGGCTCGTGCTGTAGCAACAACGTTTGTAAACGCAAGTGAACTTACTTTTGCAACTGCGGCGTCTAGTGTAAACTATGTAGGTGGCGCAAGTTTTGCTGTAAGAGTAACAAACCCGTCAGGTTTAGCATATCTTTTAGATCCGGCAGGAACTATTGATCAGGCTGTTACTTGGAACACAGCGGCTGGCAGTTTAGGAACATTATTTGATAGTCAACGAGGAAACACAATTACTGTAAGTGCAACAGATCCAGACGCAACACCAGTTACATATGCAGTAACTTCAGGAAGTTTACCAGCAGGTGCAAGTTTAAACTCTGCAAATGGACAAATTACAGGATTTAGTGCTGTTGGATCTGACACTACATCAAACTTTACTATAACAGCAACATCGAACGGTATTGGAGTTTCTAGAGCATTTAGCATTACTATAAAAGCAGGAATAAATGGAACCGCAACTGGTGGCGGAACTACAACACAAAGTGGAACTACTACAACACACGTTTTTACTAGTGGTGGAAGTTTAAATATTACACAAGCACCGGCAGGATCAACAATGGAAGTTCTAGTTGTTGGCGGCGGTGGCGGTGGTGGTGGCTCTTATGCTACCAACTGTTCAAACGGCGGTGGCGGAGCAGGCGGACTGCTTTATCAAGCATCACGCACAGTTAACACAGGAACATTTACAGTTAACGTAGGTAGTGGAGGATCAGCAGTATCAAGCACATCACAAGGCGGCGACGGAGGAAGTTCTCAATTTGACACTATTGTTGCTATAGGTGGCGGAGGTGGTGGAGGTGGAGCCTCTAACAACCAAGGTCGATCCGGTGGATCAGGCGGAGGTGGCGGTCACCCGGGATCAGGTAATGCAGGATCTGCTACGCAAGGAAATTCAGGAGGTGCTACCGGCTACGGATTCGGTGGCGGACTTCCAAGTAACGCTAACCCAACATGGGGCGGCGGTGGAGGCGGCGGCGCAGGTGGCGGCGGCGGTAACGGCACAGCCACAGTAGGAGCCAACGGCGGTAATGGACGTCAGTATTCACAGTTTACAACAGCAGGTGTTAACCTAGGAGAATCTGGATGGTTCGCTGGAGGAGGCGGCGGAGCCGCTTGTGATAACGGATTCACAGCAGGACTAGGAGGCACCGGAGGTGGCGGCGATGGTGGTGGTGGAACCAACACTCAAACTAACGGAGATCCAGGAATTAACGGTACCGGTGGCGGTGGCGGAGGAGGAGGAAATGACTATCCTTCAGGCCGCGGCGGAAATGGTATTGTAATAGTGAGGTATACAACATAATGGCTTATTACGCAAGATTAAATGATGAAAATATTGTTATTGACTTAATTGTGGCCGATGCCGATCATATTGCAAGCGGCCATGCAGGAGCAGAATCGCAATACTTTGTAGAAGTAGAAGAAAACACTGTAGGCATGAATTGGCACTATGTTCCTAAAGCAGATGTTTTTTACGAACCACAACCTTATCCAAGTTGGACATTAGACGGATTATATAAATGGCAACCGCCTGTTCCATTACCAAGTGATGGCAATCATCATATTTGGGATGAAGAAAACCAATCTTGGACAACTCAAGACGATTGCTGTAACGGTCAAAAATAGATACATATTAGTATGGATTCACATATTGTAACTATACCTAATGCTCTCTCCTCTACTGTATGTCAAAATTTAATTGATGCATTTGAAAAATCAATAGACTTACAATCTCCTGGCATGGCCGGTGGATTTCAAGGCACTGTTGCGGAAATGCCACACATTAAAAAATCAACTGATATAAGAATAGATCAGAGTTTTCTCAATAATGAATTATGGGGACAACCTATACAAGAAACTATAAAAGTTTTAAATCAAGGAATTGAAGAATATAAAAAACAGTATCCTTTTGTGAATACACTAGCACCGTGGACACTAGACCTTCAGTGGAATGTACAAAGATATCTACCCGGCGAAGGATTTAAAAAATGGCACTGTGAAACAAACAGCAAAAGATACAACCATAGAGTGCTTGCTTGGATGATATATTTAAACACAGTTACAGACGGCGGCGGAACAGAATTTGCACACGGGAATGAAACTGCATCTGCAGAGGAGGGAAAATTAGTTATATGGCCTGGAGCCTTTACACATTTTCATAGAGGCGTTGTAAGTCCAACTCAAACAAAATACATTGCTACAGGATGGTATATTTTTTATACAGATGATTAATAATATGAAATATGTAAATTTAGCAGAAAATGGATTTTTACTTGCGGATCTTCCGAATGAATTATATTCTGATATAGAGCAAAAATACAAACTAGCACTTGAAAATTTTGAAAATTTAATACCCCACAATAATCAACTAGCAGGACATATTAAAAAAGAATTCCTGTTTGATCATCCTAAACAGTTACACAACTTTATTAGTGTAATGATGCAAGAGTATAATAAAAATAATCCAAAATATCTAGAAGATTTTGCTGTTTCATATAGAGATTTGCCTATGGTATTAAGAGAAACATGGATAAACTTCCAAACTAAAACTGAATATAATCCCCCTCATAGTCACAGTGGTATTTTTAGTTTTGTTATTTGGGTTAAAATTCCCTACAGTTTAGAAGAAGAAAAACAATGTTTTCCAGATGTAAATGAAGGCTGTTTAAATGGACAATTTAGTTTTCTATATACTAACGGGCAAGGTAAAATAAAAACACACCACTTAAAAGTTGATAGATCCTGGCAAGGAAAAGTTGCACTATTCCCTAGTAGTCTTATGCATACAGTGTATCCTTTTTATACTAGCGATGAATACAGGATTAGTATAAGTGGAAATCTTAAGATGGATCCTGATTTTCTAATTCAAGAACAGAATTAATAATAATCCTTCTATCACTATCAATCGGATTAGAACTTGCATGCCATGTATTAGAAGGAAAAACTATACATTTTCCTTTTTTAGGTTTGCTTCTATGCAACACATTTAAATTTTCAGGATCTTGCGGCAGAGTTTTATCAAAAATAAAAGTATCTCCGTCACTATCATGTACATAATATACCATTGAAATTGTATTAGGTTGCACTCTGTAATCTGCGTCCCAATGAGGTGGATTATGATTGGTATCGGTATTATTGGGGATTGGTTGAAGCAGGTTAATCTTCATCCTATCAATATTTTTAATTTTTTGATCTAGATGTTTTTCCAAAAAATATACTATTGGTCGCAAATCTTTAAAAATAAAACTAGGCTGTCGATCATCACTAGCAATTATAGTATGTGTAAATTGATTACTTTCGACTATATTTGTGTTATCTCCATAATAAAAATTATCTGCTACTGTTGATTTGTTCCAATACCATGGAAAGAAATCTGTAGTGAGTGCTTTTTCTATATCGTCTTGAAACGATACAGGCAAAAAATTATCTATTTCAATAAAAGGAGTTAAATTCATGTTGCCACTTGTGTAAGATATTTTTTTGAACCATAAAACCCATCTTTTTCAAAAAATGTATTAAATGCTAAAGAATATCGATCCTCGTTACAACTATCCACTTTATGATAAAGCCAACTAGGAAAAAGAATTAAACACTGATCGTCTACACTTAAACTGTGCTGTGGAGAGTTTAGATTGTTAAACTGTCTAGTTTCTAAATCAAAATTATTAAGATCGTTATTTGGATTTTCAAAAATAATAGGACTATTTAAAGTTTTTTTCCAATAGTATACGCCGCTAATAATACTGTTCTTGTGATTATGCCTATGATGTTTGCCGTCGGAAACAGTTTTTGTTATCCAACTGGTTGTAATACGCAATGCTTGTGTTGTGTTTAATACTGTTTTCGTGTAATCGTTTATAGCCTCTAAACAAAAAGATTTTAACGTTGCAAATTCTGGCAAGTCTAATGCTTTAAAAACAATAGAAGTTTGATTGTGTAGACTATCTTGCATTTCTAATTCTGTAGCAGTTTTTAATTCCTGATCTACTTCATTAAATCTTTTGTATATCATTACCGGTACCGGAAATAAAGTGTGTAATTCTCTATTCATATTTTTTCTCTACAATTTCTATTTGCTGTTTGACTTGTATATTAAATGCAATACTTATTTTGTCTTGTTCTTGATTATGTGCATCGTAACCATGACTAACATTAGACTTCCACAGATACATTGTTCCTGGTCTACATGGATACGAACAAATAACATAGTTCAATTCATTTAAAGTTTCAGGCACTGTTGCAACATGCATTTGGTCGTATGGTGTGCGAAATTGAATATCACATTTTTCAGGAGCATCAACATAATATACACCACTTATTATAGCACTTCCTGTAGTGCTATGGGTATGAAATGCATGATAGTCATGCGGGCCAATAATATTTGCCCACATATTTGTAAATTCAAAATTTTCTGTTGTGCTAGGAGAATATCCAATATTCAGCCCAAAGTTTTTTGCTTTTTCTAATATTGTTTGTCCTAAATTTGCAAATCTACTATCTAGCCACAATTTTCCATTTGTTTCATCATGAAACGATGTTTTAAGTTGTGATGTTAACCATGGATTGGTTACTTCTTCTTTTTCACATATGCTGTAACATGCTGTTTTAATATTATCTAGTTCTGTAACACAATTTTGAGTTGACACATATATAGATGTAGGAAACCAAGTGTCGATTTTATCTTCGGCATAAATTACAGTCATATTCTAATCCTTTGTGATAGCACAATTAGTTATCAGCAAGGTTTTTATAAAAGTTAATATGTGAACACACGCTAAATCTTACATATTTTGGATCATCTTTTATAAACATTATTGTTCTCCGCAACACCAACCAACTAAAGAATATCTAGTACCTTGTGTTACTGGGTTGACTTTGTGTGGTAATGTGCTAGGAAATAGTAATATATTTCCTTGTTGATTTAGGTTTACATCAACGTTGTTTTCTAATAGAAATTCACCGCCTTCAAAATCTTCATTAAGCAGTATTGAAAAACTTAATCTTCTGTTTAAGCCTGCAAACGGTCCTGCACTTGAATCATATGCTACGCCATCGTCATCAACATGCCAATCATAGTGATCACCTTCTCTGTAAATTCCTAACTGCAAAGGTTCTACACGTGAAAAACTATAACCCCATCGATTTAATCGTGTAACATGTGGCATAATTTTTTGATATAGTGCTACATCATTTAAAAAGTATACATCTGTTGAACGCACACTTTTGTCTACAGTAACATTATTACTGTTAATTACATTATCTTGTTTTTTAATGCCTTTGGTTGTGCCTAATTCTATAATTTCAGCACATTCTTGCGGTGATAGTATTTGTTCAATTACAAAATCAGTCATTACTTTGCAAACTTAATATGATACCAACCTTGCGGAGCAAGATGTTCTGGTTGATTGAGCAGTATATTCCAAGCCAAACTAATACGGGTATTAGGAGATTGGCTTGCTCCATAGCCGTGTATCATATGACTGGGAAATATAATTAAATCTCCTGTTTTAGTAGGAACTTCTGCATGGTCCGCATGTATCATATTTGCTGTATTTGTGTATAGTGTAATATACGGCTTGTGACTGCGATGTTCTTTTCTAAATGTTAAACCCGGATCTTTTTCGTCTGAATAAACATAGTAAACTCCACTAATAATAGAGTTGGTATGATTATGATAGTTTTGATGTCCATCTGTTGTAGTAAAATTTAACCAACTTGAAGTAAACCAAAACTCTTCGTATGGCATTGCGGCAACTTCTTGTAGGTAGTGCCTTAAACTGTCCACAATAAAATCACGAATTGGTGTTAATACTTCTTCGTCTAGTATGTTTTCAAACGCTTCTTTTTTTAACTGTGTGCTTTGAATTCCTTCGCCCGCTTTGGTTGTTTCGAAATGCGATATAAGGCTAGGATCTAGCACATAATTTTCATGGTGATATGTGCCAACTACGCCCTGCGGAAATAATGGTGTTGCGTTTGTAAACATATATGTAATTATACGCTATTTGCCAAGCAAAGTCAATATGTGAATACACGCTAAATATACGTAACAAGGAACAATCGCATGGCAAAAACTAGAGTTTCACAAGGACAAATTAGACCAAACATCAAGTTTGACGGTACAGCAGGTATCGTACTACCTGTTGGAACTACAGCACAAAGAGCAGGTGCTCCTAGAACAGGTGAAGTTAGACTTAATACTGATTTGGGTGTATTTGAAGGATACACAGGCAGTGCTTGGGGTTCAATTGGTCCATTTCCTGGAACTTTTGTAGAGTATTTTAGAGGCGATGGAAGTTCATATGAATTTATTACATCAAGTGCAATCGGTGATGCTGATTATCTAGTTGTTACAGTAAATGGTATTCAACTTACTAAAGATATTGACTTTAGGGTTGAAGGCACAAACATTATTACATTTACGGAAGACGACAGCACACAAAATCCTCCATTGGATGGTGCAGAAATTACCATAAGAGGTTTTAGTCCTGTAACAAGTGCAAGTGTGCCAGCGGGTTCGATTGGTTTAAATGAATTAGTGTTTGGCGATGGCACGGCAGGACAGGTTTTAACAACAAACGGTGCAGGAACTTTAAGTTTTCAAACTATTCCAACACAAGATCCCGCACTAGGCGGAGCATTATCTGGCACAGCAAGTGCCGCGGTTATAAATGCAAACACAATTAGTGTAAATGAATTAAACGTAAGTGATGGTTTAGCAGGACAAGTACTTGCTACTGACGGTGCAGGTAACTTAACATTTATTAATCCACCAAGCGGCGGAAGCGGAGGCGGAGCAAGCAGTTTCTTTGACCTATCAGGAACCATTCAACTTAATCAAATCGGCGACGAGTTAATTACAAATGAAAAAATTGGAACCTATCAACTTACACCTGATAGAATTGCAACAGCAGATAGTTCGGTTGGAACATCAGGACAAATTCTAAGCGTCGACGGCAATGGAGATTTTACTTGGATAAGTGTTGTCGGTAGCGGCGAAGCAAACACAGCCAGTAACGTCGGTGCAGGCAGTGGAATATTTTTACAAAAGTCAGGTGTTGATTTACAGTTTAAAACTCTTGTTGCAGGAACAGGAATAGGATTAAATCCAACAGCAAACACAATTGAAATTCAAAACACACGAAGTGCATTTACCAGTGTTGCTGTTTCGGGACAAAGTCCTGTGGTTGCGGATAGTGCATTTGATACACTAACACTTGTTGCTGGCGCAGGTATTACAATTACAACAAACGCACTTAATGATGAAGTTTCAATTACATCAAGTGCAACAGCACCTAATCAGTGGTTAACATTTTTAGGTGATAGTGGAGCCACAACAGCAAATACAACAACTGATCAATTTACAATCGCAGGCGGTGCAGGGATTTCAACAAGCATTACAGGCGATGCACTTACCATTGTTAATGATAGTCCTAACGTTGATCAAAACTTATGGGCAACTGTAACAGCAGACAGTGGAAGTACAACAGCAAATTCAACAACAGATAGTTTAGCCATTGTTGGAGGAACAGGTATTTCAACAGCCATTGTTGGTGACACATTAACAATTACCAACACCGGCGGCGTTATTCCAAATAACTTTGGTACCATTGCAGTTGCTGGACAAAGCAATGTTGTTGCTGATAGTTCAAGTGATACATTAACTATTGTTGCAGGATCTAATATTACAATTACAACAGATGCCGGAACAGATACAATTACAATTAATTCAAGTGCTGGTTCAGGCGGTTCTGGTACGGTAACTTCAGGTACAGCAGATAGACTTGCTTACTATGCAACAACAGGAACTACTATTGTTGAAACTAGTTCAGACTTAACATGGGATAATGGTACTGCAACATTGACAGTGGCAAACTTGGATGTTACGGGCACTGTTGGAAATTTAACAACAGGAACTATTAACAGTGGAGCAATTACATCTTCGGGTGCAATCACAGCAACTACAATTAATGCTGATTTACTAAGAAGTACCAGTGCAGGTACACCTACTTTTGAATCTGGTAATGATATTATTTTTAGGGCCGCAGGTGAAATTAATTTTTCAAGCGATATTGTAACAGGAATTAGAGTTCCAACACAAGGATTACATGCGGCAAATAAACAGTATGTTGACGAACAAATTGATACAACTTTTAAACACTTTAATATTGCCGCAGATGATTCAACACTAAGACAGATTAACAGTGGCGAAACAATTAAAATTATAGGTAGTGGTGGCGCAACAACAAGTTCAGATGCTGAAGGTAACATTACAATTACAGCAACAGGCGAAGCAAACCAAAATGCTTTTGAAACAATTAGTGTAACAGGTACAGGCGGGCAACCAGACATAGTTGCAGGTAGTGCAACATCTACTGTAACGTTTGATGCTGGTACTAACATGATTATTAATACCAATGCTGGTACGGGTGTTATACAATTTACATCAACAGCAAGCGGTGGCGCCACAAACTTAAACGGACTAAGTGATGTTAATACCGTTGGTGTTAGCGATGGTGATACATTGGTTAACATTTCTGGTACTTGGGTTCCTGTAGCAGGACCTGTGATACAATGGACAGTTGGCAATAATGGTTCTAGTGATTATACATTTACTGGCCCGGGTTTCCCAACAACACAAAATGATCCAACATTATACTTGTACAGAGGACACACTTATAGATTTAATACATCCAACATGGCGGGTGCTCATCCTTTTTACATTAAAACTGCTCCAGGAACAGGAACAGGAAACCAATACACCGATGGTGTAACAAATAACGGTAGTGCAACACTAGTTGTTTTTGAAGTACCGATGAATGCACCGGCGACACTTTATTACCAATGTTCATTACACGCTGGTATGGTAGGAACAATTAATATTGTATAGGAGATAACATGAGTGCAGAAGAAAGAAAAGCAGTAGTAACATTACACAAAGGTGTAAACGCAGAAGAATTTTTAGATAATATGACAACCACATATGGTAGTGATAGTATTCCTGCTCGTTCTGTTACAATATACAACGAAAAACCAGATTCAATTTCAAACTTTGACTTTGTACTTACACAAGCAGAAGCAGAACAATTAAAAAATGATCCGAGAGTGAGAGATGTACGTTGGGGTACAAAAGCACAAAACGGAATTATTCCTTTACCTTCTTTGATTGAACCAACACGCAGTCATCAAAGAGATAACAATGCTAATAACGCACATTATCCTTGGGCATTTGCAGAATGCACATCACGCACAAGTAGATACAATGCAGGAACAACTTTAAATTATGCACACGCATATAATCTTGATGGTACAGGTGTTGATTGTGTTATTCAAGATAGTGGTATTCAAGTGGGACATCCTGAATGGAATACACGTGACGGAAGTGCAAGCAGATTAAAACAAATTGATTGGCCGGTGGCAAGTGGACTAAGCGGAACTTACACACAGGGTGCAAATCATTATACAGATCAATACGGTCACGGAACTCACTGTGCAGGAACCACAGCAGGAAAATATTATGGCTGGGCAAACAACTCAGACATTTATGCTATTAAGATTTTTGACACAGATGCCTACGGTGTAAGTGCAAGTTTTAACATGATTAGAGGTTGGCACAACCTTAAGGGTACAGGAAGACCAACCGTGGTAAACATGAGTTGGGGTTATTTTGGTGAATACACAAACATCAATGGTGGTAACTGGAGAGGAACACCATGGGGCGGAACCACAATACAAAATCAATACGGTATGATCAGTGCAGGCAACCTAAACAACGCAGGAACTGCATACACTTTTAGTGTTAGGGTAACTTCAGTTGATTCAGATATTGAAGATTGTATTAACGACGGTATTATTTTGGTTGCCGCGGCAGGAAACGATTATCACAAACAGGACGTAACAACAGGTCTTGATTACAACAATTATTTTGTGTCAACACTTTTTGGCAATAGATACTATCATAGAGGTGGTACACCTAGCACAACAGCAAACGTGGTTAATGTTGGTGCTATTGATTATCAATATACCAGTGGTCAAGAACGCCAAACCAACTTTTCTTGTACTGGTCCAAGGGTGGATATTTACGCACCTGGTTATGCTGTACAAAGTGCAATCCCAACTGGTGCTACACTAAGTTCAAATATGGCAAATCATCCAGATGATTCTAACTACAAAATTAGAAAATTACAAGGAACTTCAATGGCAAGTCCTAACGTAGCGGGTGTTGTTGCTACACTATTACAAGCAAGACCACACTATACACAAGCAGATGTTCAGGCTTGGCTCGCAGATCAAGCGGTTGAAGGCAGATTATACGATCCCACAACCGGTACTCCCGCAACAGACTATGTGAACTATTATGCACTACAAGGAGGTCCTAACAAGTACCTTCAAACACCGTTTGTAAGTGCATATCCTTATCAATTCAGCGGTGGTTTAAGTATAAGCAGTTAAATGGTAAATACAAGCAACACGGAGATAAGGAATGCCAAGTAACGCTAGATTAATTGCTGACGGTGGAGGCGGCGGTGGAGCCGGTGCTTTGCACGGTTTTAACGTTAATGCTAAAGGGCAACTTGTCTATACAAAAGAAGTAATTGACAGAGAATTTACAAACATACGTACACAAGATGCTGACGGGAACGAACTTTATGAACAATATCATTTAGGTCCAAGTAGTATGCAGTATTTCTTTAATCAAAGAGGAAAGTTTGTAGCAAGATACGATCTTAATGAGGAATATAGATAATGGCAGATATCATTTTAGGAAATCTTAAGTTTTATTGGGCAGGCGACTGGCAAGGTACATTCGCATACGAAAAAGATGACGTAGTAAAATACGGTCCTAATGCATACGTTTGTATAACAGCACACACATCACAGGCAACATTTGCTCCTGATTCTGCCAAGTGGGAGTTAATGGTTGCTGGTTTAGAAAATGCTGGTATATGGAATAATTCAACACTATATAAAACAGGACAAACTGTTTCTTATGGTGGTAATGTGTACATTGCATTACAAGAATCAACAAATCAAAATCCATTCACAGCAACAGGATACTGGCAAAAACTAGTAGACGGCCAACAATGGGAAGGTAACTGGGTAGGCGGATCAAACTATCAAAAAGGTGACATTGTTTCTTATGGTGGTTATCTATATGTAGCAAAACAAAATGCAAGTTTAGAAACTCCAACTAATACAGCATACTGGGATATCTATGTTAAAGGTTATGAATGGAAAGGCTCTTGGGATGCCGGAGTTCAATACAAACCAGGTGAAGTTGTTGAAGAAGGCGGAGACCGTTATGTTGTTAAAGAAGGTCAAACACCTATAGGTATTGATGTAACTAATACAACAGCATGGTTAAAGATTTTAAATGGACTAAAATGGAACAACGACTGGCAAAGTATTAACGAATATTTTCCAGGAGATTTAGTCAAGCACGGTGGTAAAGTTTATAACTGTATTAATAAAACAAAAGGCAATGCACCTGATGTTAGTACAGATTTTCAATTGTTTGTTGACGGCTTTAGATGGAGAGGAAACTATCAAAACGCTACAGAATATTATCCAGGTGACGTAGCCAAATACGGCGGCGATACATATATTTGTATTGAAGGGTTTGATAATGACGGATCATCAAGTGTTGCTCCTCCAAACTCGCAACATTGGCAAGTATTATTAGGCGGAATGGACTGGAAAGGATCATTTAGTCTTGCAACTACATATCAAATTCATGATGTTGTTGAATATGCACAAAGTTCTTATATTAGTATTGCAGAAGATAACCTAGGTAATGTTCCTAGTAGTTCTCCTGCATATTGGGAATTAGTTGCACAAGGAGATTCTAATGCTGTAATGACAACACGAGGTGATATTATCATTCGTGATGCAACTCAAGCACAGAGATTGCCAATTGGTCCAGCAGGATCGTTTTTATATTCAGACGGGACTGAACCTAAATGGGGTCACCTAGTTCCGCAAAATGATTATTATGTATCACCACAAGGTAATGACAGCAATGATGGTAGAACTGCTACAAGTAGTTGGAAAACAATTAAACATGCGGCAGAGCAAACATTTAGTCTAGGTCAATGTCGTATTAACGTAAGTGCTGGAGTATACACTGAACAATGTCCAATTAAAGTAGGACGCTCAGTTGTTATTGAAGGTAATGGTCTAGGTGCTGTTACTATTTCACCTGATTCAACCAATGACAACGGTTACGGTGCAGGTATTTCAGATGATGGATCAACACCTAATGCTAATTCAGAAGTATTCCAAATGAATAATGGCGGACGTCTGCGTAACTTTGTGTTTAGAAACTTTTCAACAGGCAGTGTTCAAGTAGCACTTGATCCAGGTAATGGTCCAGATGACACAAGTGTATGGATTAGTTCTCAATCGCCTTATGTGCAAAACTGTACAAACTTTTCACCAGGTGGCACAGGATTTAAGGTTGACGGTGCATTACATAACGGTGGTTATAAGTCAATGGTTGCAAATGACTTCACACAGATTAATTCAGACGGGGTTGGTATACATGTATTAAACGATGGTAGAACTGAAATTGTTTCTTGTTTTACATATTATTGTAATATTGGTTACCTAGCAGAAAGCGGAGGTAAGATCCGTGGTATTGTTGGTAACAACTCATACGGTGAATACGGATGTGTTGCTAGAGGATATTCACAAACTGAAACACCGTTAACAGGTAAATTACAACTAAGTGATAAAACAATTGATTCAGTAACCCAACTAGGTGCAAACGTACACGTATTCACAAGTTTTAGAGACAGTGTTGGTAATAGATTCTTTGTAGGACATACAAATCCAACAGGCACTGATGTAACTAGCAGTTGGGATAATACTGCTTCGTATCCATTTATTGCTAAATTTACTGCCGCAGGTAGTTTAGATTGGATTTACACATACGAAAGTTCATTTGGCGCTATTCATAGTGTAACTGAACTTAGTGATAGAATTATTGCCGGCGGAGTTGTTTATGACGGTGGCACAAACAAAGGATTTTTATTAGCAGTATCAAGAGCAGGTGAAATTCAATGGCAAAAAATTGTTGGTAACACAAGCGAAATTACAGATGTAACAACAGATGATAATAATTTGTATGCAGTTGGTACACACACCACTACAGGTGTAAGTGTAATAAAAACTAATCCATCAGGTGTAGAACAATGGAGTAAAACATTAGAATACAATGACAGTGCCGCGGCAAATACTCTTGTTGCTACTTCAGCATGTGTTGCTAAAACACCAACAACATCAACAGATACATATGCACTTGCAGGTGATGCAACCGCAGAAGGCAACTTATATATTGCAACATATGATAGTACGGCAAATCAAAGTTTAATTACTAGATTAAATTCATCAGGCGGTTATGTTGCTACATATCAATATGGTGATGTTAGAATTAATAGTTTAAGACTTGACACAGGTAATGGAGATGGAATTTATTTGACTGCCGCAGGTTATTATGATGCTGGCGCAGTTAATAAAAATCCACTAATATTTAGAATAAGTGTTGATGGCGTAGTTGCATGGCAAAAACAATTTGCACTAAACACCGAAGAAGGCGAATTTAAAGATGTGTTACCTTTTGGTAATGACATCTATGTAACTGGTTACTTTAATGAAGGAACTAACAATAACAATACAGGTATTATTTCAAGATTAACGTCGAATGGAAATGTTACATGGACAGAAGTTTTTGATAATGGAACAAACAATGTTTCATTTAATGGAGTAATGCTTGACGGTGTTAACGTAATTGCGGCAGGTATTGAACAAGGAAATGCTGTTATTGTAAACATTCAACGAGATTATGTAGGTGGAATTGGTACAGTTACAAGCGGAAGTTATGCATTAAATTTAATTACAGGAGCAACAATTACAGCAAACACTGTTGTTTCAAAAGCGATAAATGAAATTGATGCTATTACATTAACATTAGGCTTAACTGATACTACATTAACTTTACAACAATCACCTACACAAGCAAGAACTGTTGTTGCAACAAGAGCAGGCTTTGCCGGTATAGGTAGAGGTACATCGTTTACAATTGATTCACTAAACAGACAACCAAAAGATGGTTCGGTACTACAAATTAACGGTGACAGTGAAACATATTTCGTTATTGGTGTTGCTAACTATCTAGCACCTAGTTATACAACTGGTAATAATCCAAATGCACAAGCAATTTTAACAGCAAACAAAACGTTTTTACAAAAAGAAATGACTGCATGGCTTGCTGTACAGATAGCAGGTGGCGCTGGTATATGGAGTGGTTTTAGTTATGATGTTGCTACATGTGAAAGAGATGTTGGATTAGTGGTCGAT
>Ga0208547_1000549_pt1 | contig 21435 bp, 20 predicted proteins | sample DEB08_DNA_5_FD_185501 | JGI IMG/M metagenome (GOLD analysis project Ga0208547, IMG submission 185501) | Aqueous microbial communities from the Delaware River and Bay under freshwater to marine salinity gradient to study organic matter... | ecosystem: Environmental > Aquatic > Marine > Coastal ...
ATAAGAAATCAGGAAATATCTCTAAAGGATATCATCACTCTCAAATTACAGTAAATAAGGAAGGATTAATCACTTCTGAAGACTATTATTGGAATCCGGGATTACTTCCAAAATAATTAAGAAAAGTCCTTATATATCGGACTAGTTGTTGCTGTTTAGCGTAAAAGGTGATTTAATTATAAATCACCTTTTTTTATTTACAATTCGGTCGTACTTTTGCGCCCCGAAAATCAATCAATATGACTATTACATTAAACGAAAATCGCTCTCGTATCATTGAGAGAAACACTAGAGCAAAGCTTTCGAATAACCCAACTTCGCTGCTTCTGCTTATCGCTACTCGTTTGCTTAAGAGCAAATTAGCACACTAAGAATTCGCTTGTTTTTCGCGAATTATTGATCGGATTTTTATGACCAATATCACCGCATTCAACGCGGATGTGGTGAGATTGGCATAAATCATGGGTTTATCCTTTAAATCAAATCCGTGTAAGGCCCAAAGAAGGGTTCCCACAAACATCATTAAAAACATAGAAAGGCTCAAGCTCTTTGCTTCACCTGTGCGAATTACCTTAAACGCTTGAGGTAAAAAAGCAGTGGTAGTTAGCACCGCAGCAATGGCTCCGAAACTGATACTTTCTGTCATGCGGTAAATATAGCTCAAAGAACTACTCGATGAGCCTCCCATCAATTACCTTTGAATAAAGGTTTTGTTTATGGTAATGAATAGGCTCGGACGGTTGATGGTTAAAGTTCGAATTAAAGAAGCGATCTTCTTACTACTCGGAGTGCTTTCTGCCAGTATCGGCCTTAAGGGACTTCTGCTTCCCAATCAGTTTTTAGATGGAGGTGCCATGGGCGTATCACTGCTTGGCGAAGTACTTACGGGTTACAACTTGTCTGTTCTGATTATTCTGGTTAACGCCCCATTTATTCTATTAGGTGCTAGGCAGATTTCGATCCCTTTCGCCGTAAAAAGTAGTTTGGCAATTTTTACTCTTGCGCTGCTGGTTCACCTTCTCGAATTTCCAGTGATCACCTCAGACAAACTCCTCATCGCTGTTTTCGGCGGATTTTTCTTAGGAGTAGGTATCGGTCTATCGATTCGGGGTGGAGCAGTCATCGATGGTACAGAGGTTCTAGCCTTATCAATCTCCCGAAAGACAAGCCTTACCGTCGGCGACGTGATTACCGTTTTCAACGTAATTCTCTTCTCTGTGAGTGCAATGATATTAAGCCTAGAAACGGCCATGTACTCAATTTTAACCTATATCGTAGCTTCGAAAACTGTAGATTTTATCATCAATGGTATCGAAGAATACATCGGAGTGATGATTGTTTCTCCAGATTCGACAACCATCAAATCGCAAATTATGCACGAAATGGGCCGAGGAGTGACTTCTTTTCGATCAGATGGTGGATACGGAAGCGAGGGTCAATCCCTACCCGATCGCGATATACTGTTTTGTGTAGTTACTCGTCTAGAGGTAAGTCGTTTGATTTTTGAAATTGAAAAGATAGATCCCAAGGCATTCGTGATTCAATACCCCATCAAAGATACCAAAGGAGGAATGATCAAGAAGCGACCGCTTCATTAGGAATTACGATTCTGACGTCTGTAATAAGCCTCTAAGATATTTTCAAGTTCTACTTTACTGTAACGTTTCCCTTCATAATAAAGGGAATGAACTGCTAAAGTTTGATTCTCTAGAAGTCGGGCAACGCGTATTTTTTGTTTAGATAAAGTGGCCATTTTTAAAAATGAGGACACCTAAGAAACGAAAAATTTTAACATGCTCAAATATATCTATCTGATTTTCTAATAGTTGCAAAATCTATTTCAGATAAACTCCTTATTTAATCGCTCAAAACTATCTTTGAGATATGAGAAATTTTCTGACCAATATCTTCTTTACCTGTTTCTTTCTTGCTGTAAACGCGCAGTCCTTTACTGGAGAACAATTGAAACAAGGATATGCCTTATTTAGTGATCGACTGACCTTTTTATATGATGCGAATATCTACCATACGGCTCCCGAGCGCGTATATGTTACTGGTTCGTTTCGTGGTTGGGATGCTGCTTTTGATGAAAAGTGGCAGTTGAAAAAATCGGGTTCGATTTGGAGTTTAACTATAGATAATAAGGAAGACACAAAGATTCCTGCTAAATCTGAATTCAAATTTTTGATAGATCATGGAAAGTGGCAAGAGGTGTCGCATAGTCCTTTGAATGAAAAGGGAGGCAATTTGGTATACAAACACAATGCCTTTGTACCTCAATTCAAAGCTGAGATACTTAATAACAAAGCGATTGCACTACTGACTAATTTCAAACCAAGCTTTGATCCTGAGAATTATGTATTGACTCGAGTTGATGGTAAATCAATCAGCGTTGAGAAAATTTTACCTAATACAACTAGTAAGGCGCTTGTTGTTCCTTCAGAACCTATCGATATAAAGCGCGTTCACTACTTAGAGGAATTAGAGAAGGGAGTTAGAACTCAGGTTTCTTTTGATGGCTGGTTTAGAAATCTCTATAGTGACAAAACCCTTGGAGCAGAAATCATAGAAGGAAAGACTGTGGTTCGTCTTTTCGCACCAAGAGCTACTTCGGTGTATCTCTATTTATATGAAACTTCGACAGCTACTAATGCTACTCAGACCGTTAAGATGAAGGTTGATGGGCAAGGAGTTTGGGAAGCGTTTTTTAACAAGGACTTCTCAGGGATGTATTATGACTTCACGGTGCATGGCCCGGCTGATAAGGGTAATTTTTTCTATGAGACCACAAAGACTCATATAAGAGATCCCTATGCAAGGGTTGTTGATACTAGTTGGGGGAGGGCTCGCATATGGCCAAAAACAATACCTGCATCGCCACTTGATAATGGAATACCTGCAATGAAGGATGTCATTGCCTATGAGATGCATGTCCAAGATTTTAGTGATCGACTACCAATTTTAGACAGCGAAAAAGGAACGTTTAAAGGAGTAATCGCTAGCGGACTTCGCAATTCGATTGGAGAGAAAATAGGCTTTGATTATTTAGTTGATTTAGGAATCAATGTGGTGCATTTGATGCCCGTTCAAGAGTATTTACATTTTCCAGATGATGATTGGGAAGCCTCTTTTAAAGATGACCCTTACATGATTGATCAGGGAGTGGCTTTAGAGAATTATCAGTGGGGGTATCGCACCACCTTTGCAATGGCGGTCGAATCTAAATATCGAACGAAAGGTTCAGAACCAGGTGCAGAAAGAGACGAGTTTAGAGATCTTGTTCAGGCTTTTCATGATAAGGGAATCGCTGTGATCATTGATATTGTACCGAACCATACCGGAGAGAATATGGATGGGGGTGAGCAATACTTTAATTTCAATGGAATTGATAAGCAGTATTACTATCGTACCAAAGATCTAGAGCATATGGGAGCTTATGGGAATGAGGTGAAGACTGAGAATCGCCCGATGGTTCAACGATGGTTGATTGACCAATGTAAAAACTATATCGAAGAGTTTGGTATCGATGGATTTCGCATAGACTTGGCAGGTCAGATTGATCAGCAAACACTTACTGCTTTGAAGGAAGCTATCGGAGCCGATAAAATTGTTTATGGAGAGGCATGGATTGGTTCGAATGATCCTGAATTTGAAAACAATCCTGACTGGGATTGGTACAAGGAAGATGCGCCAATAACCTTTTTTCAAGACGATTCTCGTAATGCATTCAAGGGTCCAGTATTCACACTTTCAAACAAGTATCAAGATCGTGGATGGCCGGGAGGCAAGTTCGATGAGCGCGAAAATGTAATGAAGGGGCTGGCAAATTCTTTTGATACCGATAAGACACCGATTAGCGGAATCAATTACCTCGACATACATGATAATTTCGCACTGGCTGATCAATTTGCAGAAACTGATTTTGACGGTCGACTAGCCGTAGACCAAGATGCGTATCGTATTGCAGCAACTTTACTCTATACATCGCTTGGGCCTATTGTTACGCATGGCGGATCTGAAATCATGCGAAGTAAAGCTCATGCTCCACTAAAAGAGGTGGTGAAAATTACGAATGCCGGATTCAAAGTATACATGCATGGATATCGAGATACTTACAATCATCGTGCGGCCAATCAATTTATGTGGGAGCAGGTAGGTAAGCGTCCGACAGCAACGAACAGAAACGACTATGCCATGATGCAGAAGTTCTGGAAAGGGTTAAACGATTTCAGAAAGTCAGAATATGGTGAGGTGTTTCGAGTTGATCAAACCCAAGAGAACTACTATCAGTTTATTCTTCCTGAAAACGAAGGTCAACTCGGCTACATGGTTGATGAGAAGGTTTTAGTTCTTCTGAATCCTTCGAAGGTTCAAGGGTATTTCGATACGCCGATGTTAAAGGAGGGAAGATGGCAACTAGTAGGTACCAAACAAGGTATTTCATTGCGTGGTATGAAACATGCTAGGCTACCTCAACGGCTCTATGGTGGCCAAGGCTATAGTATTCATTTGAATCCGGGAGATATTGCGATTTGGGTAAGAGACTAAAACTCTCGAGCTGCTATTGCTAGAGAAGTAATTGCTCCCCAATAAGTAGTTAGAATTAGGATTGATGCGAAAGGTATCGGGATAGCAAATGCATTGATTCCCAAAAAAGCATCTGATATCATAAAAAGAAGACCTCCTAAACCTAATTGCATTCTGATTTTAGATCTTTTGTTGAGTGCAATACTCATCGATAAACTACTCATGACTCCAATAACAATAACATAGCCAATAATGGCTACAAGAAGTACCCCTGATACATTGGGCCAAATGAAATATAAAGTACTTATTGCAAGTGAGGCTGTAATCAGTAAAGCGATCCAGTGAAACTTAATCCCAAATCTCGCCTTAAATGCTCTAATGAATAAGAGGTGAGCGATTAGAAAAAATCCAAGTCCTAATAAAAAACCACCCTCCCAAAGAAGAACGAGGTCTCCTAAAAGACAAAAGAATAGAGCAGTCACCACTCTCGCTCCTAATCTTGAAATTTGCTTATTGCTCGAAGCAAGCAGTAAAACTAGCAAAGTGGTCAACCCTTTTGTTATGCCATAAGCCCAAGTCGGCGCAGTATTCTCAAGAACCATTGAGGTTATACTCATCACAAGGATAGCGATAAGAAGAGATATTTTTGTTGGGTACATGTTATAAATATAGAATTAAATCGTCATAGAGACTTGAAGAGCGTTTCATTCAACCTTTTCACAAACCAAGCTCATAGATATGAAAAACCTCTTGACGATCTTGCCCTTTTTTTTTACAGCATCTCTATTTTCTCAGTTTGAAGTGTCGGGACATTTCACTAGTTTGCCGACATAATTCCTAACAATGAGTAGAAAATCACAAGAAAAATTCAGAGAATTCCACCGCTATCTCGGATTCTTTTTAGCTGGAATTATGGCTGTCTATGCGTTAAGCGGTATCGTACTTACCTTTAGAAATACAGATACCTTCAAGAAAAAGGAAGTCATAGAGGTAATTTTAGAGCCGGGATTAACCCCTGAAACTTTAGGTCCGGCACTAAAATCTAAAATTAGAGTCGAGAATACTAATGGTATACAGATATTTTTCAATAATGGAGGAACTTATAATATTACCACTGGAGAGACAAAGTATTCAAAAACTAGGTATCCGCATCTATTAGAGAAAATGAATAAGTTACACTTGATGAATACGACTAATCCCTTATTCTGGTTGGCTATATTCTTTGGCTTGTCGTTACTTTTCTTTTCAATTTCGGCTTTTTTCATGTTCAATATCGGCGCTCCTATCTACAAAAAGGGGTTGTATTTCGCTATTGCAGGTGCAGCGTTGACCGTTGTATTACTCCTAGTATAACTACCTTTTTAACATGAACTAAAAAACATGATTGAAGAGGCCTATCCTGAATTTCATTCAAAAACCATTAATGGATGCGTGTGACAACTGCTTCAAAAATTTCCTGACCGAGTAGAGAAGCCTGAGAAGGGAAGGTTTAGGTTGATTAAATAAGTCTAATCCTCTAAAAGCTTAATTAAATCATCGGCGACCCCTGCACCAATCGCTATTCCCATACCACCCAATCTTGCGGCAACAAACACGTTTTCAGAGGCTTTTTTAACGATCGGATTCTTCGATTTTCCAAATGCCATAATACCTGCCCAGTTCGATTCGATACTTATCTCTAATCCCGGTAAAATGAAGCTTTGTAAATCGTCGTTTAATCGATCTAGAATAATGTCATTGGTTTTAAAATCTAAACTGGTTTCTCCCGATTTATCTAATTGTCTACCACCACCTAGAAGAATACGATTGTCGATCGGTCTGAAATAATGGTATCCGCGATGGTAATGAAAAGAACCTTGTAGATTTAAGTTAGGAATAGGTTTAGTGATTAGAACCTGTCCTCTTCCTGGCTCCAAATCTAGATCAGGCAGTAATGAGGAAGTAAAGGCGTTAGTGCAGAGCGCAATTTGTGCAGCCCTGAATTCTACTTTTTGTTGGTTTGAGACAGTACCAATTCTAACAGGATCGGTGTCAAATTCAATATGTTTCACCTCGCATCCGGTATAAATTCGAATACCCAATGCAAGAGCTCGGTCGATAAGGCTCTGCATCATTTTTCCTGTATGAATGGTGCCTTCGAACTGATGCTTGATCAGATGAGTTACCTTCTTTGAAAAAGGGTAGTTTTTTAGGTCTTTAGTCACCTCTGAGAAGGGAGCGCCCGGAAAAACGTTTTTTAAAAGGCCATTATAATATTGAATACGATCGCAGGCTGAATGGTCAAAACCCAATTCAAACCCTCCCACCGGTTCAAATTGTATAGCCTCATCTCCTAGTATTTTTCTAAGTTCACTAATCCCGCGATAGCGTTTTTTGGTTAATGCTATGATCTCATCTTCGCTACATTCTTGAAGATCGTCTTCGAGTTCAGAAATGGATCCGAAACAGGCGAATCCTGCATTTTTCGTGCTTGCACCACTCGGAAAAATACCTCGTTCAATAATAGCGATGGTGGCATTCGGATGTTTTTTTTTGTATTTAACAGCCGTAGATAAACCAACGATTCCCGAGCCAACGATAATAAGGTCATAGTTAATGAACGAAACGCTTTCCCAATAGCTTAGCATGTTTGATCTACTTTGAAATAAAACTACTAGTTTTAAAAGAAATACCCATTCATGTTCAGAAACGTTTTTCTCTTGAGGTCGGCTTATGTGCTGTTATTTGTCGGAGTTATTGCCATTAATGGAGCTGCAAACGCTCTTCCTATAAATGGTTTAACTACGGGTGCTGTTTCTGATCTTTATCCGAATTTGTTTACTCCTGCTGGTTTTGCATTTAGCATCTGGGGATTGATTTATTCGGGACTGCTCGCGTTTTTGATTAGAATTTTAATGACCTCTGATACGGCACTAGTCGGCAAATTATTTCCTTGGTTTGCTATAAATAGTTTGGCAAATATGGCCTGGATTTTTGCTTGGCATCATTTACAGGTGGTCATCTCACTTGTACTTATGCTCGTATTGTTAATAAGCCTTATTTATCTCACAGCCGAGCTTAGATCATCTACTAGATCATCGAAAGAAATACGATTTTTTAATGCTGTTTTCGAGATCTATCTAGGGTGGATTACCGTTGCGACGGTGGCCAACTTCACCGCTTTACTGGCAGCCTTTAATTGGAATGCTCAAGGTATTAGTGAAGCGCACTGGATGCTGATAATACTTCCTGTAATTGTGGCAATTGCATCGGCTATGTATTTCAAATATACGAGCACGGTATACTTGCTGCCTATCCTTTGGGCACTCTACGGTATACATGCTAAACACTTAGGAGTGTTTCAGGGACAATTTCCTTTAGTTATCATAGCGGTCAAACTTTCAATTGCCGCACTTGTACTGTCTATTATTATCAAAAATCGAGACCTAATCCAATTGCTAAAACGATGAAAATTCAATCCAAATTATGGTGTCTAACCTTAGTCCTTACGAGTTCAATTTCAATGGCTCAACAAGGTGTGTTTGCTGAAAAATCTTATTCGAAAGAAGTTCAGAAATTGTCGAAAAAATCAATGATCTCAAAGGCCTTTGATCGAATTAAAGCCCTTGAAGAAGAAACCTTAAGACATCATATCGAGTTGACAGAAATTGCTGCTCCGCCATTTATGGAGCAACAGCGGGCTGCTTCGTTTTCTGATCGTTTGCAAACGGTTGGGGTTGATTCAATCTGGACAGATTCAGTGGGAAATGTAATTGGTTTAATAAGAGGTTCTAAAGGTGATCAAACCGTAGCCTTAAATGCTCACCTAGATACTGTTTTTCCTGAAGGCACCGATGTATCAGTAAGAGTGAGCAATGATACTTTGTATGCTCCTGGTATTGGTGATGATACAAGAGGCTTAGCAATTTTGATTACTGTTGCTGAGGTGATACGTGAACTCGAAATTAAGCCTAAATCAGATGTATTACTGGTTGCTTCGGTTGGCGAAGAAGGTTTAGGAGATCTCAGAGGAGTGAAAGAGTTGTTTAGCGAAAGAGGCCCTAAAATAGATTCGTGGATAGCCATCGATGGTGGATCTATAGGAAGAGTAAACACGAAGGCATTAGGTTCTTACCGTTACAAACTTACTTTTGAGGGGCCTGGAGGTCATTCATGGGGAGCCTTTGGTCTTGCAAATCCACATCATGCATTAGGATCGGCTATATATCATTTTGTAGGCTTAGCCGATGCTTACACCAGTGAGGGTCCAAAAACGAGTTATAATGTGGGTGTTATTGAGGGTGGAACTTCGATCAATTCGGTGCCGTTTTCTTCTTCGATGCTTATCGATATAAGGTCAGTCGAACCTTATCGTTTAGATGAAATGGAGCAATTATTAGATCAGTCTATGCGACAAGCTTTAGAAGAGCAAAATTCAATTCGAAGAAGGGGAGAAGCACTAACTGCTACTCTAGAAAAGATTGGTAATCGCCCCTCGGGAGCTCTAGATCCAGGCTTGCCCCTTATACAGAGAGCTATCGCAGCGACCGAATTGTTTGGGGTTGCGGCTGAGCTAACTAGAGGGTCAACAGATTCGAACATTCCTATTTCTATGGGAATTCCTGCAATCACTATTGGACGTGGAGGTACTGGCGGAAAGGCACATTCTCTCGACGAATGGTGGTTTGACGAAAAGGGATACCAGGCAGTACAATATGCATTACTAGTGCTTTTAGCTGAAGCAGGTATCTAATTTGCAGTTGTCTGCAGCGAGTTGTAATTTCAAAACAAAAAGTTATGAAACAATTCTTAGGTTCTTTTCTTGCGCTTTCAGTACTTTTTCTAGTCTCTTGTTCAGAGGATATCGACGCCCCTTTGACATCAGGTCAGGTACCTAGTCTCTTTGAAACCGCCGAGGAGGCAGAGATCTTGACCTCTTTCTATGCGGCTATTTCTAAAGCGGATGAAAGCCCTACGGTAAATCTTTCAGAGGTTCTACAAAACAATGGGCCATTCACTCTTTTTGCCCCAACGAACGATGCCTTTGATGCGTTGTTCGATTCATGGGACAGATACGAATCGTTAGATGATTTTGATACTGATGCAGAAGGAGAATTGCTTTCACGTGTTCTTCTCTATCACTTGACTGAGGAATTGGTAGTAGCTGCAAGTATTCAAGAAGGACAGACCTTAACCACCCTTCAGGGTGAAGACCTTGTATTTACCTTAGGTGGGGGTGTTAAGGTTATCGATGCAACCGCATCAGAGGCTCGTGTACTTACTTCAGATATCAATACCTCCAATGGAATTCTCCATCTCCTTGATAAGGTACTATTGCCACAAGAAATTCAGAATCTTTTCTTGAACGAAGGGCTATAGAATCATGAAAGACATTAAGTATTTATTGGCCTATACGATACCGGTAAGTTGTCTTATCGCTTTAGAGCTGAAAGGATTATTCAGTTTTTTAACAGTCGTATACGCCTTTGGTTTCATTCCACTGCTTGAGCTCGTTTTTTCGTCATCTGAGAGTAGTTATGCAGAAGAAGTTAAGTCGAACCGATTGAAGAATGTGTTATTTGATTGGATGCTATACTTAAATCTACCCATTCTCCTTGCAATCCTTGCTTATGGCTTATTGGTAATCACTAGTCAAGATCTAGCTAGCTATGAATTGGTAGGGCTTGTGTTTTCTATTGGAATTGTAGCTGGTACTAATGGCATTAATGTTGCTCATGAATTAGGTCATAGGCAAACTAAGACTGAACAGCTTCTAGCGAAGTTATTGTTATTGCCTTCGCTCTATATGCACTTCTTTATAGAACACAATTTAGGACATCACCGAAATATCGGTACTCCTGAAGACCCCGCTACGGCTAGAAAAAATCAATCAGTTTATCACTTTTGGTTTACCTCGATTATTGGACAAATTCGCTCCGCACATCAAATTCAGAAAAGACTTTTAGAGAAAAATGGTAAAGGCTTTTGGTCTTTGCAAAATGAGCTACTGCTTTTCTTCTTCGTAGAGTTGGGTTATTTAGCCTTGTTGTACGTTTTATTGGGTGTTCAAGGTTTAATTTTCGGTGTGTTTATTGCTTTAGTTGGAGTACTCTTACTTGAAACAATTAATTATATCGAACATTATGGACTAGTTCGTAAAAAAGTGAATGATCGATATGAGCGAGTAACCCCTGCACATTCTTGGAATTCAAACCATGTTATTGGCAGAATGGTACTATATGAGCTGACACGTCACAGTGATCATCACCATCGCGCTTCTAAAAAGTATCAGATATTAGAAAGTATTGAATCTAGCCCACAACTGCCCTTCGGATATACTACTTGTATGGTACTTTCCTTGATAACCCCTTTATGGTTTAGTCTGATGAATTCAAGAATCTCCTGAACTATTTAGGTCTTTCAAACAAATTTTAATTTCAAAGCCAAAGAGCCGAACCCATCTACTTTGCAGTCGATATGGTGATCCTTGTCGATTAAAACGTTTCCGTTAGAATCGTTAATAAGAGATACTTTGTTCTGCTCGACTTGTGTTCTAAAATGACAAAAGCCCATCCTATCGAATGGGCTTTTGCGCTTTTTGTGGTACCTCCAGGAATCGAACCAGGGACACACGGATTTTCAGTCCGTTGCTCTACCAACTGAGCTAAGGTACCGACCTTGCTTGCGTGCAAGCGGGTGCAAATATAATTTTAAAATTACTACTAAAAAATAAAAGGAAGAAAAAATGGTCCTAAGCGCCTAAATCACGATCTTTAAACGGTGAATTTGACGATCGACATAGGGAATACGCGTTTCAAATCTGCTGTATTCGATGGTAAAAACCTCACCGAAGTTAGGGCTTTCGACAAATCTGCCTTTGAGGAGGGGTTGAGAGGAGTTTTTAACCGTCACCCGAATATTCAAAAAGCTATTATTTCATCGGTAGCTGAGTCGTTCAAGGATCTCGTTGGTATTTTACCTCAGAATGTTCAGGTTTTTCATTTAGACGCCAACTTACCCCTGAATTTTAGATCTAGATACGATGATCTTAGCAAGCTAGGGGCTGATCGAAAGGCATTAATCGCAGCAGCGGTGGTGAATTATCCGTCTCAAAACGTTTTAGTTATTGATCTGGGAAGCTGTGTAACCTACGACCTATTAGATCGCTCCGGGACACATCATGGCGGTGGGATAAGTCCCGGTTGGCAGATGCGTCTAAACGCGATGCATACATTCACAGGTCGCCTTCCGAAATTATCGACTCTAGAAAATCTCGTTGAAAAAGAAGAAATTACCGGAACTAGCACTCATGAGGCGATGTCTAATTCTACTTTTTTCGGACTCATAGCTGAAATCGATCATCGTATAGAATATTACAAATCAGAATTTCCAGATTTAACAGTGATTTTAACAGGTGGAGACGCTCCAGTCTTTTCAGTCCGCTTAAAAAACCGCATATTTGCCCATTCTAATTTTCTTTTAGAAGGTTTAAATGCGCTCTTAGAGCACAATCTATAGTCAATGAAATTAAGACTTACCTTACTTGCGATCTTCACATCGGTAGTTCTATGGGGACAGAATGGAACCGTTTCACCTTACTCTTATTTTGGTTTAGGCGATTTTAGAGCAAAATCAACAGTTGAGAATCGAATGATGGGTGGACTCTCTATGCTAGGAGATAGTATCCACATTAATCTTCAAAATCCTGCCGCTTATGGTACGCTGAGACTCACTACATACGCGGTTGGGGCTCACAATAAGAATTATAGCTTTAAAGTGGCTAATGAAGCTGCTACTGATGAGATTAGTGATCGAGGTCGAGTGACTAATCTAGATTATTTAGTACTGGCTTTTCCTTTAAGTCCAAAGTCTTCTTTTGCTTTCGGTATTATGCCTTTTAGTAATGTAGGTTACGATCTGTTTAAGACCTCACTGAATGCTAACCAGGATGAGGTTAGTACAAGTTACCGAGGTTCAGGAGGGATCAACCGTGTTTACTTAGCGACTGGATATCAGCCGACACAAGGATTGAGCTTTGGTATTGCCGCTCATTATAATTTTGGAAATTTAGCTTACGATCGCTATCAGTCAATCGATGCCGTTCAGCTAGGAACTTTCGACCAGCGTGAAGTGACTATTTCAGGATTTGATTTTACACTCTCGGCTATAGCTGATCGTAAGGTGAAGTTAGGAGCCAAAGAATATCGTTTTCATGCCATGTTTAACCGTGAGCTGCAAATGAATCTTAATGCATCTAACACCCAAACGCTTGGTACTTTTCAAACGGCTAATGGCGCTACAAGGGAGCGTCTCGATGTGAATTTGGGGACTCTTGCAGAGACTACGGTAGAAGTTCCGTCTAAAACAACTTTAGGTCTAGGTATAGGAAAAGATCGTAACTGGTTTGCGGGTCTTGAGTACAGTAGTCAGGATATGAGCCAGTTTAGAAACGATTTTCTTGCGGTTAATAACGCGACCTACACCGCTGCCAGTACTCTAAAAGTTGGTGGTTATTATATCCCTGATTATGCAGCAATTAACGGGATTTATAACAGAATAACGTATCGCGCCGGATTTAGAATGGAGAATACAGGGCTTTTAATCGAAGGAGAAGAACTTCAGAATAAAGTTGTTTCGCTAGGTTTTGGCATGCCAATTGGTAGTACAGCTAATGATCGTTTTTCAAATCTAAACATTGGATTGGAGTTAGGTAAGCGTGGTACTTCGACTTCAACACTTGTTGATGAGCATTATTTTGGATTGAATGTTGGCTTATCGTTAAATGATCGTTGGTTTGTTAAAAGAAGAATTAATTAGTCCAAAAAATAGTATTTTCGAACCCTTAAACTAAAAACGTATTATGAAAAAGAATTTATTCATGTCGTTCTTTGTTGGGCTTTATGGTCTTTCATTAGCTGTTGCTCAGGCACCTAATCAAGAGTGTCTGACGAATCTTTCAATTTTTGTTGAGAGCGCTAAGGTTAAAAATTATGATGCAGCTTATGAGCCATGGAAAATGGTTTATGAAGCTTGTCCAGATATTAACCGTGCGAACTACCTCTACGGTGAGCGTATTCTTAAGTATAAGGTTGAGAAGTCAACGGGTGAAGAGCATGATGCTTTTGTTGTTCAACTTTTAGAATTGTATGATAAAGCAGCACAATACTATCCAAAATATTACAGTGTTGCTGACACCGCTATTGACAAAGTACTTTTAAAGCGTTCTGAGAAGAAGATTACTGATGAGGAGATCTATACTCAACTAGGTGAGGCTTTTGCTGCAGATCGTAAAAACTTTAGTAACCCTCAGGCGTTATATCTTTATTTTTCTTCTTTAGTTGACTTGCAGGCAGACGGTAAGAAGGAAGTTCAAGAAGTGTTCGATGTTTACGATGAAGTAGTTGCGAAAGTCGAAGAAGAAAATGCTGCCTTAACGGCTCAAATCACGAAGTTACTTCCTCTAGAGGAGGCTGGAACTATTAGTGCTAAGGACGCAAGAAGATTGAAAGCTTACAGCACCAATTCTACTTCATTTGGTAAGATTGCCGCAAGTATCGACTCGAAATTAGGTGCACTGGCAGATTGTGAGAACCTGATTCCACTTTATGAGAAAAGCTACGAAGAGCGCAAGACTGATGTGAAATGGGTAAAGAGTGCAGTAGGTCGTATGTTCGGCAAAGAATGTACTGATGATCCGATGTTCAAAAAGTTATTTGAAGCACAGTTAGCGCTTGAGCCTTCTGCAGACGCTTATCTTTATGGAGGTACCCTAAAGCAAAAGGCAGGAGATACTAATGGCGCTATCGCTGACTTTAATAAGTCTGTGGAATTAGAAACGGACAATCTGAAAAAGTCAAATATCCTTTATAAAATCGCCACTATCGTTCGTAAGAATAGCAAAGTTCAGGCGCGTAATTACTTGAACAAAGCAATTGCAGCTAACCCTGCAAACGGTAGAGCATATATTCTTCTTGCGGCACTTTATGCGGACAGTGCTAACGAGTGTGGAGAAACTCAATTTGACAAAAGAGCAGTATACTGGTTAGCAGCTAAGACTGCAGCTAGAGCGGGTCGTGTTGATCCTTCATTGAAGAGTGCGGCGAGCAAGGCTGTAGCTTCTTACGAAGCGAAGGCCCCGTCTAAGACGGATATCTTTAACTCAGGCCGTGCAGGAGAGACGATCAATTTTTCATGTTGGATGGGAGGAAGCGTAACGGTACCTAACTTAAATTAATTCTGTCTGAATACAGAAGGTTTACATACTAAAATCATCAGCATTGCCACAACACTTGTTGTGGCAATGCTGTTTATGGCTTGTAACGAAGAATTTAAACAGGTAAGCCTCACTGAAGCTGAAAAGAAGCTTCCTCAAGGTGTGGTTGAAAATCTAGAAATGCTCTATACAGAGTCTATAAGACCCCTTTCAGTGCTTCAGTCGGATAGTACAAGAGTTATTGCTATTTTGAGGGCCGATCGCAACGAGAATTACGAGAACCGCATGTTTCCTTATCAGCTTTTTCCTGAAGGTCTACACTTGACTTTCTTTGATGATAATAATCAGCCTACCGAGATTTTTGCAGACTCAGCCATTTATTATTCTTTAACAGGTATTATAGATCTGCGTGGGAATGTCAGAATTAATACCCATGACCATAAAGAGCTCACTACTAGTCAGCTTTATTGGAGTAGATCTAGAAATTGGATATTTACAGAACAGACTTTTGAATTTGAAAATCCTGAAGAGGGTACCGTAATGACCGGTGAAGGAATGGAATTTAGCCGAGATTTTTCTTCCCTTCAAGCGATGAAGACCCGAGGTATTTTACAAATATCAGAATCTGAGAATTAAGTTTTAGTTTGTTTATTTTTGAGTATGATAAAACTCTTACGTTATACGGAGTACTTGTATTTGATGGTTGCTTTTTTTTCAGGCTATCGTCTAATTGAGCTTTTAGGAACAGAAAGTGACCAACGACTATTGTTCGGAGCCTTTTTTGTTATTTCTATTGGTATGTTTTTCTTTCGAAGAAACTATCGTAAAAAATTTGAAAAGCACGAAAAGGGGCAATAAGCTTTGAGCCATTATCTATTACTTATTCTCATTGCACTTGTGCTTTCCGCTTTCTTTTCAGGAATGGAGATCGCTTATGTGTCTTCAAATCGAATTCATATAGAGCTCGAAAAAAAGCAGAAGGGGCTTTTAGCGCGATTACTTTCTAAGTTAACTGCCTCACCATCTCGGTTTATAGCTAGTATGCTTATCGGTAATAATTTGGCATTGGTGATCTATGGTTACTATATGGGGAAATTGCTTCTTGAAGTGTTACCGATAGTAACCCCTCAAAGCAATGCGATAGTAACCTTAGTTTTCGGCGAATTTCAACTACTAACACATACGCTAATTTCAACTCTTGTCATCCTTCTTACGGCGGAGTTTTTACCTAAGGCCATCTTTCAGATTTACGCGAATACGCTCATGAAGGCTTTGGCACTCCCCGCTTATATTTTCTACAATCTTTTCTCAGGTTTCTCTTGGATGGTATTAAAAATCTCTGATTGGGTACTTAGATTGGTAAAAGCGGATGCTGAAAATCCGCAGGCTACTTTCACAAAATTAGAGATTGGGGATTACATTAGTCAACAGATGGAGTCTGCAGCTGATAATCAAGAAATTGATGCTGAAGTTCAAATCTTTCAAAACGCACTTGAATTTGCAGAGGTAAAAGCAAGGGAGGTGATGATTCCTAGAACAGAAATCACCGCTGTGGAATTAAGAGACTCTATTGCATCTTTGAGATCTGTTTTTGTAGAGACCGGATTCTCTAAAATATTAGTTTATCGCGATCGTATCGACAACATTGTAGGACATGTTCACTCTTTTGATCTTTTCAAACGTCCGAGAAGTATTAGAACCCTTTTGAAGCCTGTCGAATACGTTCCAGAAACTATGCCTATTCACGATATTCTGAATTTGCTTACCAAGAAACGAAGAAGTATGGCGGTGGTCCTAGATGAATATGGGGGCACTTCTGGCATCCTTACTATCGAGGATATCGTTGAAGAATTATTTGGAGAAATCGAGGATGAGCACGATGTTAGTGAGCTCATCGAAGAAACGGTAGAAGAGGGAGTTTATCTGTTTTCTGGAAGACTTGAAGTAGACTATTTAAACCAGACGTATAAACTCAACCTGCCCGAGGAGGAGCAATATGAAACGCTCGGAGGATTGGTTATGGATCATACCGAGGCAATTCCCGACTTGGGCCATCAAATAGAAGTGGAAGGTTGTCGACTCACCGTAGAAGAAGTGTCGAGTAATCGAATCGAACAAATACGACTTGAAATAAAGCCGTCTGAGTAGCTATAAACATTTCGATACATCGAATAATTTAAGTAGTTTCGCAGACCTAAAACACTTAAGATCATGGCGATTTTAAATACCATTCGTAAACGTACCAGTGTACTTATTATTGTAATTGGCCTTGCGCTATTCTCCTTTGTTATTTCTGGTATCTTTTCCAGTAATGCCTTTCAGTCGGGAGATTTCTCGAATAATGTAGCTGAGGTAAATGATACTCCGTTATCAATTGAAGACTTCAGACAGAGTTTAGAAATCTCTTCAAATGCCTACGGACAAAGTTTTTCAAACAGTCAACTTGTGAATATCGTTTTCGATCAAGAAGTTCGTAAAGAAATATTGAAGCAAGAGCACGAAAAGCTTGGGTTGAATATTGAAGGAGATCAAATTGTTGATTTTATTCGTACATCGGGTTACGCAAACATTCCTGCCTTTCAAAATGATGAAGGATTTTTTGATGAATATGTGTTCAAGGCAACGGTTGCGAGCTGGAAAGCCACTAACCCAGCCCAGTACGACGCTTGGTTGATTGATGAGGCTAATATTATTAGTGCGGCAAAAGAGCAGATATATTTCAATTTTGTAAAGGCGGGAGTTTCGACTTCATTACAAGAAGGTGCACGTACTTTCAAATTTCAAAATGACAAGGTAAGCTTTGACTATGTTCAGCTTCCTTATTCAAGTATAACAGATAGCTTAGTAAGCGTTTCGAAAGAGGAAATTGCTACTTATGTCGCAGAAAATTCAAAGCAATTCAAGCAAGAAGAAGCGAGAGATTTGCGATATGTATTTTTTCAAGAGAAGCCTTCTAAGGCTGATGAGGACGCTGTATTAGCGCGAATCACCTCACTTTTAGAAGATCGTGAAGAATATAACGAAGAAACTAAGGGTAGTGTCATCGTTCAAGGATTTAAAAATACAACCGATGAAGCTGATTTCATTCAGCGTTTCTCTGATGTTGCTGGCAATTTAGAATATCGTACAGCAGAAACACTTCCTGCGGTTGCAGCTGTACAGATAACACTTCTTGCAAAAGGAGCAGTTTATGGGCCTTACAAGGATGGTAATACCTACAAGATTAGCAAACTTGTTGATTCTAAAAAGAATGGCAGTGTTCGTTCAAGCCACATCTTAGTTGCTTATAAGGGAGCAGATAGAGCTGCATCTACCGTTGAGCGATCAAAAGAAGAGGCTAGAACTAAAGCTCAAGAATACCTTAGAAGAGCACGAAGCGGTAATGAGGCTTTTGCTGATCTAGCGCGTGAAGGGTCTGACGGTCCCACAGGTTCACAAGGAGGAGATTTAGGTTTCGTAAACGAAGGTGTGATGGTAGATGCTTTCAACGATTACATTTTTGATAACCCTGTAGGTCGTATTGGTTTAGTTGAAACTGAGTTTGGTTACCATGTGGTTAAAGTTGAAGCTAAGCGCGATGTGTATTCTGTAGCTACAGTGACGCTTCGTATAGAACCTTCTGAAACTACAACCAATACTTTATTTACTGATGCTACTTCATTCGAAATGAAGGTGTCAGATGCTGAACCTAATGCATTCTCAACGATTGCTAATGAAGGCGGCTATACGGTACGTCCTATCTCGCAACTCAAAGTTTTAGATGAGAACCTCCCTGGCTTAGGTGCGCAGCGAAACATCGTGCGTTGGGCCTTTGATTCAGACAGAAAAGTTGGTGATGTTAGTCGTTTTGATATCGCTGGCGGATATGTAATCGCTCAAATGACCAAGAAGTACGAAGAAGGAGTTCAAACTCCAGAACAAGCTTCAGCTAGAGTACTTCCTATTCTTAGAAAACAGAAGAAAGCAGCCATGCTTAAAGATCAGTACGGATCTTCAGATTTTGAAAACCTAAAAGGTCAGAGTGCCGCTAACGCAGGATCTGCTTTAGCTATGACTACCCGTTCAAGTGTGATTTCTGGAATCGGTTCTGAGCCATACGTTGTAGGAAAAGCACTTGCATTAGACGAAGGTCAAACTTCTTCACTTATTGAAGGGGAGTACGGGGTTTATGCACTTAAAATCACTGAAAAGAATGAAGCTATGAGTCTTGCAACTTATGCTCCGTTTACAGAGACGATTGCTGCTCAGCGCCAGAATCAAGCGGCAGCAAATGCTTTCTATGCACTTAAAGAAAAGGCTGAGATAAAAGATAACCGCGCGATTTTTTACTAGTAGATACAAAGCTCTTTGAGCTTCAGAATAGTCGAATATCCCTTGTCTTTTAGATAGGGGATATTTTTTTTGCCGGTAAATAAGGCAAAGTCTCCGCCCCATGCGCCTAGTGAGGTAAATATTCCCTCAGGTCGATCAGCAAATAATTGATCAGCAATGGTAGTGATACCTAATCGAGAGGATAATAGATTTTCTTGCTCTAATAGCAGTTCTTCGAAGCGATTGATGTCTAAAGCCTCTTCAATTATGGCTGTACTTAATTTCGAAAGTTCATTCAAGAAATGATCAGAGCTTTGGGCCTTTCTATAATGCGCTATCGCTTCCCTACTGTTCATCTTCTGATTGAGATAAACAAGGTGTAATTCGTCTGCAAACGTTGGCCTCCAGTTGACCGGGGTGACACTCACCTCTTTACCGATACGTTGAAATCGAATAGGGCCCTCTGCGGTTGCGCAAGCTATGTCATATCCACTTCCTTTAAAGCCTAGATCTAAAAGTTCATAGGCGTTTACCGATGCAAATTGAGCCAGTGCCGCAATTAGTGTAGATGAAGAACCGAGCCCCCATTCTCTATCAAATTCAAGAGTCGTTTCTAGAGTAAAAGAATGGTCAAAGTCTGGATTCAGTCTACGAGCCGCTATCAACAATTTAGAAAACGTGTTTGCAACCTCTTCTGAACTAGTCTTTAAAGGTGCTAGACTTTTAACATCAATCTCAGCTTCAAACCAAGTATTACCCGTATAATCTACCGCCTTACATTCAATATTTTTTGACGTGTCGGCTTCAAAGTAAAATCGCTGACCCAATTTTGTGGGCAGTGCGAACCCAATGGCTCCGTCTAGAACCCCATAGGCACCGCTGATGAGAAGTTTTCCTTTAGTGTGGTATTCTTTAATGGCCATCCCTTAGTTTAGTTAAGGCCTCTTTAACCGCCGAATTTGTTACCGTTTGTTCGCTGAACTGTTTACTTATGATTTGCTTTTCATGTTCATTAGCGCCTAGTGCACTAAGCAGATTTAAAAGATGCATTTTCATGTGCCCTTTTTGAATACCGGTGGTGACGAGAGAGTTTACAGCTGCAAAATTTTGTGCGAGACCCGCAACAGCCACAATTCGCATGAGTTCTTTTGCCGAGGGCTTGTCTAAAATCTCTAGGGATCTTTTTACGAGTGGATGTAAGGAGGTTAATCCGCCAACGGTTCCGAGCGCCAGAGGGATATCTAACCAGAAGTGAAGGGTATCCTTTTCAATTTTTGCTTGGCTAAGCGATCGGTATTTGCCGTCTCTTGATGCATAGGCATGGACTCCAGCCTCCACCGCTCTAAAATCATTACCCGTTGCGATAATTACGGCATCCACACCATTCATAATTCCTTTATTGTGTGTCACTGCCCGATAAGGTTCTTCTCGCGCAATATTGACTGCTCTGACAAACTTCTTGGCATAGGATTGAGCATCTAGTTGGTTTACGCCTAATTGTTCAATAGGAGTGCTTACACTTGCGCGTACTAAGCAATTGGGTACGTAGTTGCTAAGTATACTCATTACCACTTCAGGTAGCTCATCTGCTTCGAAAGTTAAGGTTGCTGCGTTTGTAAAAGATTTAGCAAGCGTCTCTAAACAGGTGTTTATAAAATTAGCCCCCATTGCGTCAGCAGTTTCAAAACGCAGATCGATTTGATAATAGCCTTCAAGAGCATTTGTCTTATCGATAAGTTGTACACTTTGTATACCCCCTCCACGGCGCTCCATACTTTCGGTAATCGAGCTTAGTTCGTTTAAGAATCTAGAGGTATTCTCATCGAAAAAGCGATTCAATTTTTCAGTCGGTCCATAATAGTTCAGGTGGATTTGCCCTACTTTCTCTGTGCCTAAAACTTCTGTTTTGAATCCGCCTTTGGTGCTCCAAAATTTAGCCGCTTTACTTGCTGCCGCTACTACTGAACTCTCTTCAATGGCCATAGGAATGGTGTACCATTTACCATCAATTAAGAAGTTAGGAGCTACTCCTAGTGGTAAGTAGTGATTGGTTAAAGTGTTTTCGATGAATTCATCGTGAATTTTCTGAACTTCAGGGTTTGAATGATTATAAGTCTCGAGGGTAGCTTTAAACGCACTCGGGTTTTCCCCATGGGTTTCGGCAACCCAATTGATCTTTTCAGCTTTGGTTAACTTTGAGAAACCTTCGATTTTCTTTGACATTCGGCTAATTTGAAAGCAAAGATAAGGATTAGGCTGAGCTTTAGTATTCGGTAAATATTTAGTAAACTTGATGGTTTATAGATATCTACACGATGAAAAAATTCCTTTTTTCTGCCCTTGCAGTACTTGTTAGCAGTTTTTCTTACTCACAACAATCGATCACTCTTGAAGAAATATGGTCA
>Ga0208547_1000556_pt1 | contig 21346 bp, 26 predicted proteins | sample DEB08_DNA_5_FD_185501 | JGI IMG/M metagenome (GOLD analysis project Ga0208547, IMG submission 185501) | Aqueous microbial communities from the Delaware River and Bay under freshwater to marine salinity gradient to study organic matter... | ecosystem: Environmental > Aquatic > Marine > Coastal ...
GCCACCGTGCGAGGTTGTCTTTCCAGCCTTGATCGACGCTCGGCCGTATCTTTTGCAGCCGGCGAGCGTAGCAGCTGGCGCATGGGGTACCGGCAATCTTGGCCAATTTAGACCCCGTGATACAAGCGAATGCATCGATGGCAAACGTGGTACCGGGCATTTTAGTGTTGCCGGTACTGATCTTCCCGGCTTGTCTGGCGTCTTTTACTTTCATGGGTTTTTCCCTACAGGTTAACACATTGGAACGGGTGACCATTGCTGGCCACCCGCTCGGACGTGTTAACCGGCGAAGTTCCATCTGTTGTGGTGTTTGATATAAATTGTCCGCAACCCGAAACTTACCTTAAAAAATACCTTTCCCTTTTCGAGCTGATATTTTTTCTGAACCTTGCGACGCTTAGTCATTCCCCATTTGTAGAACCGTGCGAGGTTGTCGGTTTTCGGCTGATATCCTTTTGACATGGCAAATCCTTTCATTGTTGCCGTTGAAACAGTCTCTATTATATCCGAAATTATGGCAAAATTGTGACAATGTGTATTCAATTTTGCATACCTGCTATCCGCTTGCGTCTATTGACACGGCAAATCTGCATAGCCTAGGGGTCCAGCTATGTACCTAGTGCATGGCCTAGGATGGCCCGTGGGTGCCCATGTCGCATGTGCCGGGTAGGTACATACCTGAAAACATAGATCGCGCTGTGTGACGCTCTGTGGCCGTTTAACAGGCATATATCAAAAATGTTTGTCAACGGTGTTTGCCATATGTTTTCACTATATCGATCCGATATATGCAAACGTGATATCAGACATAACAAAAACTTATATCGTGCAAATGCACGCAATAAACGTTGCACGTACACGCACACGCGCACACTAGAATTTTTCCAATGTGCCACATTGTAAACACAATTGGTCCACCGTTGCCGATCCGCAACAGTGTGACAATCTTGCAACAGTGTGTCCCATCGACAACAGTGTGACAATTTTGCAACACTTGGTCTGTGGCCGGTGTGCAACAGTGTGACAATTTTGCAACACTTTGGATGTTCATGGTTTGTTCCAGTTTTGTTCACGTCTGAGAACAAAGTGAGAACAAAACGAGAACGACCCCCCCACGGTGTTTTTATTATTGTCATGTTCTCTGCGTCCATTCTGGGGGGTATTTTGAAAACCTGTTGACACTTTGTTTAACATACTGTATAATAGCAGTATGAAGTACATTTTGTGGACACCTTGTATCCTCTTAGGAGCATACATCGTCTACATTGTTGCACTAATGATCTGGGGGACATTCAATGGCTAAGAAAACAGGTAAGTATCCCAGCTATGTAGAACCTAAGTCTCTGGACGCTGATATGACAGAGAGGGAACACCAGTTTGTCATTGAGCTTGTAGACAACCACCGTGAACCAGTTGATGCTTTTTTTGAAGCGGGGTTTGTCTGTAACCAAGAGTTAGCACATGCCAAAAACCGTGCCAAGCGGTTACAGCGCCACCTTTGGCTCCATATTGAAAAGCGGATCAAGGAGCGGGTAGGTGAAACGGCAACGTTGGCCCTGACTGTGCTAGAGCGTCTGATGCGCGAGGCAGAGTCTGAGAACGTCAAGCTCAACGCTGCCAGAGACATTCTGTCTAGGGCGGGTTACGATGCAGTCCACAAGCAGGAAACTGTAGTCAAAGAGGTCACGGACCTGACTGATGCAGAGCTAGACGAACAGATCGAGCGGTTGTCTAAAAACGTGGTAAAGCTACGTGGATAAGGAAAAGGTTCTAGAGCTACTCCAAGAGAAACAACGGCGGCTAGAAACAAGACGCATTGAACAATACGACCCATATGACTACCAGACAAGGTTTCACACTGAGGGTCAAGGTTGTCCACAACGCATCTTAATGGCGGCTAACCGGGTAGGGAAAACCTACTGTGGAGCGGCAGAGACAGCATACCACCTGACCGGAGACTATCCGGAGTGGTGGAAGGGGCACAGGTTTAACAAGCCGATCAGGGCGTGGGCAGCTGGTGAGTCAAACGACACCACCAGAGACATCATCCAGAAAGAACTTTTTGGTAACCCGCAAGACCCAACAAAGAAAGGCACTGGGTCTGTCCCACTGGACAACATCGTTGAAACAGTGCGTAAACCGGGTGTACCAAACGCCTACTCGTCCGTGCTGGTCAAGCACAGGTCAGGGGGCAACTCCCAGATAAGTTTTAAAGCCTACGAACAGGGTTTTGAGAAGTTCATGGGCGAGGCAATAGACGTTGTCTGGCTAGACGAGGAACCAAAGCAGGAAATCTTTAGCCAGTGCATAACGCGAACCGCAGATACAGATGGGATTGTCTATATGACTTTCACCCCGGAGCGGGGGATGACATCCGTAGTCTCGGCTTTTATGAACGACCTGAAACCGGGCCAGAGCCTGATCACAGCAACATGGGACGACGTAGACCACCTAGACGAAAAAACAAAGGAGCAGCTGTTAGCTGTCTATAGCCCAGCAGAGCGGGACATGCGCTCAAAGGGCATTCCGGTGTTTGGCTCAGGGTTGGTCTTTCCTGTCTCAGAAGAGGACATCGTCTGCGAAGACTTCGACTTGCCAGAACATTTCCCCCGGCTGGCTGCAATTGACTTTGGCTTTGATCACCCCACTGCCATCAGTTGGGTCGCATTTGACGCAGACGATGACATAATCTACGTCTATGACGAATACAGGAGAAGCAAAGAGACACCTCTGACACATGCAGCAGCACTGAACGGCAGGACACCCGGCATACCTGTAGCTTTCCCACACGACGGACTACAGCATGACAAAGGCTCCGGGATTCAGCTAGCTCAACAGTACAGAGACCTAGGTGTCTATATGCTACCAGAACACTTTACCAACCCGCCAGCAGAAGGTAAGCTAAATGGTAATAACTCGATTGAAGCAGGCATCAGCGAAATGCTACAACGGTTTGAAACAGGCCGTTTGCAAATTTTTGAGTCCTGTGCAGAAACTCTGGAAGAAATGCGTTTGTATCATCGGAAAAACGGAAAAGTAGTTCCGATCAAGGACGACCTGATCTCAGCAATGAGATACGCAGTGCTCTCAGTTGAACGCTTTGGTGAGAAGCTCAAGAACAAAACACACTACCGTAGATACGGATTCGAACAAGAAATCAAATACTCTAACGCAGGGATAGTCTAATGAGCATGTTTACCCGAAATAGAAACCGCCAGTCTTTGTCGGAATTAAGAGATAAACTTCCAAAAAATAGTGGAGGGAAAAGGCAAAAACCGTGGCTTATGCTAGACCCTATTGAAAAATATGAGCGTCGTCGCGGAGAATACGAAAAAATGATGGAGCACAAAAACAAAGTTATGAAACAAATGGAAGAACAAAGAAAAAAGCGTAAAAAGCGCCAAGAATATATAAAATCAATTGACCCTAATAAGGGTATTAAGATTTAATGCCAATCCGCAAAGTCAAAGGCGGCTACAAGTGGGGTAATAAAGGCAAGGTCTATAAGACCAAAGCTGGAGCAGCTAGGCAAGCACGGGCAGCTTACGCAAGCGGGTATAAGGAGAAGAAACGTGGCTAAACGAGGACTCTATGCGAACATCAATGCTCGCAAGAAAAAGGGCATCTCGCGTCCTAAGAGCAAAAGCACTATCTCCAACAAAGCCTATGCAGCTATGAAAGCTGGGTTTCCTAAGAAAAAGAAGAAGAAATCCTGATGGCTCATAATATGACAGAAGAAGAGATCATTGGTCTTGTAGAAAGCGAGATCAACGGTTCCTCGGACTACATGGATTCCGAGATAAGCTCCCAGCGCGAACGCTCCATGGAGTATTTCTATGGAGAACCGTTTGGCAACGAGGAAGACGGACGTAGCCAAGTCGTAGTCACCGATGTCCAAGACACCCTGATGTGGATGATGCCTAGCCTGATGCGCATCTTCACAGCTGGAGACAGGGTGGTCAAGTTTGTACCAGAGGGTCCAGAGGACGAGGACACCGCAGAACAGGCCACCAAGTACGTAAATCACGTGTTCTACAAGCAGAACGACGGGTTTATGGTGCTATATAACATGTTCCTTGACGCGCTGATGCAGAAGGTTGGCATTGTCAAACACTACTGGGAAGAGGTCGAAAAGACCACCACAGAGTCATATCAGAACCTTACAGAGCAGGAATACTCGCTGCTCCAGCAAGACGACGAGCTAGAAGTTGTAGAGCATGAAGAAACGGTAACGATCACTGAGCAGCCTGATCCGTTCACCGGAGAATTAGTGCAGGTCGAAGAGGTCTTCCACGATGTCACCTTTGCAAGGACATCGATGGAAGGTAAAGTCACCATTGAAAACGTACCACCGGAAGAGTTCCTGATTAACCGTGGTGCCAAGACGTTAGAAGATGCTCGGTTCATTTGCCATCGTTCGCACAAGTCCAAAAGCGAACTGCTCCAGATGGGATTTGATCCGGACGTGGTGGAAGACCTCCCCGGCTACACAGGTGGTGCAGACGATATCACCACCAGCCAAGAGTACATGGCCAGACACTCCTATGACTCCACGGACGTATATCCTAATCAAGCTGCCGCTGACAGCGAAATGGTTGTCCAAGTATACGAGTCCTATGTCAAGCTGGACATGGACGGCAGCGGAATTAGTGTGCTGCATAAAATCTGCCACGCTGGTTCAGAGTTGCTAGACATTGAACCTATCGACTACATCCCGTTCAGCACCGTCTGTCCTATTCCGATTCCGCACAAGTTCTACGGACTGTCTGTGGCAGAAACGGTAGAAGACATTCAGCTGATCCGGTCTACACTGACCAGAAATCTGCTAGACAATATGTACCTGTCCAACAACGGCAGGTTCCAAGTTGTAGAAGGCCAAGTCAACATTGACGACCTGTTGACCAACAGGCCGGGTGGCATTGTCCGTACGCGCAGTCCCAATGCCCTACAGCCGATCCAGACGCCTAGCCTTCAGCCGTACAGCTTCCAGATGCTCCAATACTGGGAAGACATCAAAAGTGGTCGCACTGGTGTTAATCCCAAGACGCAGGGACTTAGCGCAGACGTTCTGAAAACGCACGTAACCACGGGTGCAGTCACCGCTGCACTGACCAATGCCCAAGGACGGCTGGAACTAATAGCTAGGGTTTTTGCAGACACCGGCGTAAGGAATATGTTCAAGTCGATCTACAACCTGATCCAGCGGTACGAAGACCGCAAGAAGGTTGTCCGGCTAAACAATAACTACTTCCAGATTGATCCTGCCAGCTGGCGAGAAGACCTAGACGTAGACATCGAAGTTGGCATTGGCTACGGTGACCAAGATGTCCGTCTACAGAACATCAGCAACTTTGCTAGCCTGATAGAAAAAGTAGGACAGCAGACCCAAGGCATTGTACAGCCGGATAACATCTACAACTTGGTTCGCGAGATAGCCGACGAGATGGGCATCAAGAACGTAGACAAGTTTGTCAGTACGCCGCCCACAGAACCTCCGCCTCCGAGTGCGCAAGAGCAGCTACAACAGGTCCAAGCCCAAGCGATGATGACACAGGCGCAAGCCACGCAGCTTGAAGCAGAGGTCAAGGCAAAAGAACTTGAAATCAAAGCAGCCAAGCTGGAACTTGAGCGAGTAGAGATAGAACACGACATGGCGGTCAAGCGCGAAGAACTAAAGCTCAAAGGCATTGAGCTTGGATTTGAAATGAACTCTGACAAAAACATAAAGGCATAGACATGGCTTACCAGAATAACATTGCTTCTCGCATTATCAGCAGCGAGAATATCACCAGCACAGGCACCAGTGCGCAGAGCGGACGTGCTCCCTTTGGTTGCACCATTGCTCGCATTGCTACCAGTGCTGCTGTTAATATCGTAATCGGACCTAACCCAACTGCCACGGCAGCGGGTACGCGCATTGACCCGGCCGATGCAGCTTACTTTGTGATCAAGGGTGATACCGACCCCAGTGCCACAGATGGAGAAAAGATTGCTAGCATTGGAACGGCCACGGTAAACGTTACGTTCTTGGAGGGATAAATGGCTCGCCAGAACGTCTACGCCTATCGTATCAATTCTAACGAACAGCTCACTTCTTCTGGAACCTCTGTTGCATCTGGTCCTACTCCGTTTGGCTGCAACGTGGCAAGAATCGCGTGTCACGGAGCTTCCGGGTCTCCGCTGACTTTCTTTGAAGTTGGTACAAATCCAACTGCTCTAACAGACGGAACGTCCACGTTTATTCACGATGGAGACGAAAATTATATCACAGTCAGTCCGTCAACGACTCCCGGAGGAACTGACGGTGACAAAATAGCGGCAATTGTTACAAACGGAAGCGCAAACGTATTTATTAGCTGGTTGGAGGGGTAAGTGGCTACTAACAAAAAAATCACAGAGCTTACAGAACTTGAAGAAGCTGATCTGGCCGATGATGATGTTCTGCCAATTGTAGACATCAGTGCAGGCCAGACGTTCAAGGTTCGTAAATCAACCTTGGCCAGTGCGCTGGCTGGTGTTGCCAGCATTGCAGCTACAACTCCGGTAGCCGTAGACCAAGCCACTGGTGCCGTGACTGTCAGCCTAGACACAGTTCCTATAACCAGCGGTGGCACAGGTGCTACCACAGCTGCTGGAGCACGTACCAACCTTGGAGCCATTAGTGATCCCACGGACACACGTGGTGATATTATTACCCGTGGTGCCAGTGCCTTGCAGAAGCTGGGCATCGGCAGTTCAGGAACTGTCCTCAAGTCTGATGGCACAGATGTTGTATACGGCAGCATAGCAACCAGTGAGCTAAGTGGTAACATCGACCTGACCACGCAAGTTACCGGCACTCTTCCGCTGGCCAACGGTGGCACCAATGCAACCACCGCAAGCGGCGCTAGGACCAGCCTTGGCCTAGGCAGCATTGCCACGCAGGACTCCAGCAGTGTTTCGATCACTGGTGGTTCGATTACCGGCGGCTCGATCAGCGGAATTACTGACCTAGCTGTAGCAGACGGTGGCACTGGAGCCAGCGATGCGGCAACCGCTAGGACAAACCTGGGCGTGGCTATCGGCACGGACGTACAGGCGTATGATGCAGACAACGCCGTCACCGATGCAGCACAGACGTTCACGGTGAGCCAGCGTGGAACTATCACTACGGACAATGACTTGTCGTTTGATCAGAACGCCACGAACAACTTCAAATGTACCCCCACCGGCACAGGCACTCTGACGTTCACCAACCACACCGCTGGACAGTCAGGCAACATCTTGCTGGATAACTCTGGCGGTCACGCGATCAGCTTGGCAGCTACGACCAAGGGTGATGCAAACTTGGCGACCACGATCAGCACCGCTGGCACCTACTGGCTGTCGTACTACGACGACGGCACGAACGCCTATGTGGTCACCAGCGCGGTGTTTGCCTGATGTCAATAATCCAAGGCAACTCTAAATCGTCTGCGGCTGGCGGTTACACCATCGACCAGTCGATCCGGTTTAATGACGATGATTCTGCTTATTTAGAATGGTCTGGTTACAGCGGATCACCGACGAGCGGCACTGATTGCACTTTTTCATTTTGGGTAAAGCGTTGCAAATTAGGCGCTACGCAAGTCTGTATCTACGGCGGCGATGCAAGCGGCTCGACCTATGAGGGCATACGGTTTGACTCTGACGACCAGTTTCGAGTTTTCCAAGCAAGCAGTGCCTACGACATAATTACAAGTCAAGTTTTTCGGGACGTTTCGGCGTGGAGTCATTTTGTAGTTGCTTTTGATACAGATAACGGCACCGCTGCTGACAGAATTAAAATCTATCACAACGGATCAAGGATCACTGATTTCAGTCTGGAAACAAACCCGTCATCTGGATATGTCACAAACTTCAACACGGGTGGTGCTGGTGAGGCAATTCAGGTTGGTCGAGAAGGAGGTAATTCACAATTTCTTGACGGCTATCTAGCCGAAATTAACTTTGTAGACGGCCAAGCACTAGACCCAACCAGCTTCGGTGAAACCAACGCTGACACCGGACAGTGGGTGCCGGTGCGTTACACTGGCTCTTATGGAATAAACGGCTATTACATCACAGGCGCTGACAGTGCTGATCTAGGTGCTGACGACAGCGGCAACGGCAACGACTTTACCAGCAGTGGCTTGACTGCGGCTGATCAGACGTTGGATACGCCGACTGATAATTACGCTACGCTTAATCCTCTTCTTAAACACAGCAGTGTAACCCTTGCGGATGGAAACCTAGAAGCCTCTGCCGGCACAAACGGCTGGTTTGGTTCTATTGGTACGGTAGGTATTAAGCTTGGCGATAAGGTTTATTTTGAGGGTAAATGCCTGACCAACACTCGTCTTTATTTTGGCCTGTCCCGTGTAAACGGCAGTGGCGGAACGATCAGACCAGAAAGCGACAGTACCTTTGAGGGTGGACAAAGCGACACAGATTATATGTGGCGTGTCACCGATGCCAACACAGTTTATTACCAGACCACAAACCAAAGCGTTACGGTTTCGGCAGTAGCAGTAAATGATATTGTTGGCTGTTCAGTTGATACTGATGGCACGGTAAAGTTCTATAAGAACGGAACGGAAATACACTCTTTTTCGACGACGCTAGTTGCCGGTGATACGTATATGCCGGTGTATAGCGTAAACGGTGCTACCAGTACCGAAAAATGGGAAGCACGATTTGGCTCAACCGGCATATCGCATCAGCCCACAGGATTTAGCTTGCTGCGAACATCCGATATGGACGACCCAACCATTGCCGATCCTTCGGCGTACTTCCAAATTTCTCTTTGGAATGGCAACGGTTCGACGCAGACTATTACTCAAGATGGCAATAGTACGTTTCAGCCCGGATGGATTTGGTCGAAAGGCAGAAATAACTTACAAGAGCATGTTGTTTTTGACGAAGTGCGTGGCACTACTAAATATCTTAAAGTTTCTCCCGCTGGAACAGAAGGTACACAATCAGGTGTTACCGCATTCAACTCCGATGGATTTGATTTAGGTTCGTGGGCTGTCACAAACGGCAGCGGTCAAACGCACGTTGGGTGGCAGTGGAAAGCTGGTGGCACCAGCGGCAGCAGCAACACTGATGGCAGCATCACGTCAACGGTGTCGGCTGATACGACAAGTGGCTTCAGTATTGCTACATACACAGGAAACGCTACGGTTGGTGCTACAGTCGGACATGGTCTAGGTGTTGCGCCAAAAATGGTTATAGTTAAAAGCCGTTCGAATAGTGAAAACTGGGTTGTTGGTCACGACAGCATGGGCTGGACTAAGGGGATTTATTTGAATTCTACTTCAGCACCATTTACCTTAGACATTTACTGGAATAACACCGCACCTACTTCTTCTGTTGTTGAATTACATGACCATGTAACCACAAATGGTAGTGGCTATACATATGTAATGTATTCGTTTGCAGAAGTAGAAGGCTTTAGCAAATTCGGCAGCTACACCGGCAATGGTTCCACTAATGGTGCATTTATTTATACAGGTTTCAAACCTGCTTTTGTCTTATGGAAACAATACACAAATCTAGGAACAAATTCTTGGGGCATTAGAGACTCGGCCCGTGATCCATATAATGTAGTCGAGTCGGTGCTTAGACCCGACACCTCCGCTGCGGAAACGACAGCATCAAGTGCTTATGCCGATTTTCTTTCAAATGGTTTCAAGCTACGAGCAACTGACGGCTTCGTAAATAAAGCATCATCAAATTATCTATACATGGCATTTGCCGAATCACCGTTCAAAACAGCAACTGCCCGATAGGAGGCACACATGACGACAATCTATAAATGCTGCCACGGGCAGACAATCCGACCGGGCAAGGCGTGGACCGATCAGACCGGCGTGACGCATCCGGCAAGCTGGCACACGTACAGCGCAGAGCGGAAAGCAGAGCTTGGTATTACCGAGATAGTGCAGCAACCTGCGCCGGATAGCCGGTTGTACAACTGGAGTTACAACGACGACGGCACGGTCAACAGCACGGCTAAGTCGCTGGACGACGTAAACGAAGTCGATGAGAACGGCGATCCGATCATGGAAGACGGCGTTCAGGTCGTTACCAAGGGCGTCAAGTCGAACCTGATTGCAGAAGTCAAAGCGCAACAGGGCGCACTGCTTGCCCAGACTGACTGGGCCGTGATCCGCAACGCTGACACTGGTGACGCAATCCCGGCGAACATTGCAACTTGGCGTGCAGCTATCCGGTCCAAGGCCACTGAGATGGAGACGGCTATCACTGCCGCCGCAGACACTGATGCGGTAGCTGCGTTGTTCGTCAGCTACGACGTTGATGGGAACAAGTCTGGCATCCTGTACGACTGGCCTGAGCTTGATTGATGTTTTATTATCTGTCCGTAATTCTGCTACCCCTGATGATGGCCAGTGGTTCTCAAGTAAGTGAAAAGTCAATGACCGGGCCGTTTGAAACAAAAGAACAGTGTGAACTCTATAAGCTCTCTATTGAAAACACTATAACACAAATGCCAAGCGTTGAGTTAATAAAGTCATCCTGTGAACAAAACCTGGCAGTTTGACAAACCTTTGTAATCGTGCTATAATAGGAAAAGGAAGTGAAAGATGACGGTAGAATCCGCCAGCTATATTAGCCAGCTTAACACGGCATACCCGGCAGCTGGCGATAACATCTCCGAAGGAGACGATCATCTCAGGCTAATCAAGTCTGTCCTACAGACCCAGTTTCCTAATCTGTCTACCACAGCTGTAAACCCTACTGCTGCACAGATGAACAAGCTGGGCTTCCAGACCGGCAGTGTTTTGATGTACGCCTCTAATACCATTCCTACCACCCAGACCATCAGCGGTCTTAACGACTTTTTGCTATGCGACGGTAGCTCATATTCTACCACAACGTATTCAGATTTGTACGCCGTGATAGGCACCACCTTTGGCGGATCAGGTTCTAACTTTAACGTACCGGATTATCGCACATATTTTCCCGTAGGTGTGGGTGGCAGCTTTGTGCTAGGAACAGCGGTGAGCGCAAGCGCAGCCACTGGTACAGACACCCTGAAGGTTCAGCCAATTAACTTTATCATAAAGAGCTAACATGGCAATCAACTACAGAGGCGAGCGGTTCTCAGGATATAACAAGCCAAAGAGGACTCCGGGCAAATCCAAGAAGTTTGCCGTGCTTGCAAAGCAGGGAGACAAAGTCAGGCTGGTCAGGTTCGGTGATCCGAATATGTCTATCAAGAAGGACCAGCCAAAACGTCGCAAGAGTTTCAGGGCTAGGCACAAATGTGACACCAGCCCGCCTAGTAAACTAACCGCAAGATATTGGTCTTGCAAAAAATGGTAGGAGACACCATGCCTTACAAAGAACCTTATAAGCAGAAACCCAAACCAAAGAAAAATAAAAAAGGTGGAAACCGTTACTGATGGACTCTAGAGAAAGAGCCAACCAAGCTAGTGCAATTTTGAACAACCCTGTATTCAAAGACACACTAGAACGAATCAGCAATGACTTGATCTCTCAATGGGGCATAGCTGACACTACACAAGAGAGAGAACTATGTTGGATGAAACTTAATGCTTTGCGTTCCATACAGGAAGACCTTGAAGCAACCATCCATAGCGACAAAATTGAAAACACAGAAAGGTAAACAAAATGAGTGAGGCACAGACCAATCCCGAAGGGGAAGTCGAACAGCCAAAGCTTAACATGTTCGATGTCATGTTTGGAAGTGAGGAGACCACCAATCCAGAACAAGCAGTCGAAGAATCTGACGATACGGGAGAGGAGTACGAAGTCGCCGAAGCTGAAACCTTTGATGAGGAAGAAGCGGAGGAAGCTCTCGAATCTGACGAAGTAGAGTACGAGGTAGAAGAACCGGATGCCCAGACGGACACCGCATACACTGTCAAAATCGACGGTGAAGAATTTGAGGTTACTCTTGACGAGCTACGGAACGGATACCAGCGGCAAGCGGACTATACCCGTAAGTCGCAGTCTTTAGCGGAACAGCGTAAAGCCTACGAAGCCAATCTACAGGCCGTTCAAGCAGAGCGTAATCAGTATGCGCAGGTGCTTGAAAGCATGTCAGCTAATCAGAATGCTGAACTACAGCGTTATGAAAACATTAACTGGCAGGAACTCAAAGACAGTGACCCCATGGAATACATGGAGAAACGGTTAGAGTACCAAGAGGCCAAGGAAAAGATTTCTGAACTGAACAACGAGCGTTATCGGGTTCAGCAGCAGAACGAAGCAGAAATGGCCAGTGTGCTACAGGAAAAAATTCAGAACGAAGCTGAACTTCTTGTTAAACAATTGCCAGAGTACGCCGATCCTAATTCTACTCTGAAGAACGACCTGCGCAACTATGGGCTAGGTCTGGGCTTTTCAGAGCAGGAGATAGATGGCATCACCGATCACCGGGTCGTCATGGTTCTACACAAAGCCATGATGCAAGACCAGATGTCGAAAGGTGTTAAAAGGGCCAAACCAGTTCCCAAGGTTGTTAAGTCTGGTACACCGCAGACCAAAGCTCAGAAAGCTAAAAAGTCTGTGCAGGCTAAACGAGAAAGACTAGCGAAAACAGGTAGTGCACGTGATGCTGCGGATGTTTTTCTGGACTTAATCTCATAACCCTATAAGGAGGGACTACACATGGCACAGCCTACTGGTGTTTACGTCACCTTCTCCTCTGCCGGTCTTCGCGAAGACTTGGAGAATGTGATCTACGATATCTCGCCGACTGATACGCCGTTCATGTCAATGGGCGGTCGCATGGACGCGATTGCAGTCAACCACGAATGGCAGACGGATGCTCTTGCGTCGGCTGCTGACAACTTTAACGAAGAGGGCGCGACTCTTACGGCTGCTGAACCAGCTGCTACGACTCGCGTTGGCAACATCTGCCAGATCAGCCTGAAAACCACGCTGGTCTCCGGTACTCTTGACGCCGTTAGCAAAGCGGGTCGTCGGGAAGAACTGGCGTATCAGATGTCCAAGCGTTCCAAGGAACTGAAGCGTGACATGGAACGTGCGATGGTTGGTGTTAATCAGTCCAAAACTGCTATGGCCGCTGACAGCACCGTGCGTAAACTCGGCTCGCTGAGTTCGTGGGTCACGACCAATGCTAGCGTCGGAAGCGGCGGCACGGCAGCTGGGGCTGGCGGTAATGGTACTGCTCGTACTGACGGTACTGCACGTACCTTTACTGAAACTCTGTTGAAAGCGTCGATCCTGTCCGCTTACGACGAAGGCGCTGACATCAAGTATCTGATGATGGCTCCTTCGCAGAAGCAGACTTTCTCCAGCTTCGTTGGTGTTGGTGGAGCGTCGGGCGTTAGCAACTTCAACGACGTTGCTGACCAGCGCATCATTGGCGGCATGGACGTGTACGTCAGCGATTTCGGTGAGATGGCGGTTGTTCCTAACCGCTTCCAGCGTTCTCGCGATGTATGGCTTCTCGATCCGGAATACTACGGCGTGGCTTATCTGCGTCCGTTCTTCCAGCGCGAAGTTGCCAGCACGTCTGACGGCGAACAGCGTGCGATCATCGCCGAGTACACTCTCGTTTGTAAGAACGAGAAGGCGCTCGGTGCGGTCTACGATCTGTCGTAAGCCACAAGGGGGAGGGCCACGTGCTCTCCCCCATTCTAACAAGAGGTTATCATGAACGACCCTATTAAAACCAAGTTTCGCTACGACCACAATGAAGACAAGGTTATCCTCCAGAATGTGCAGGACGTTGAGCCTCTGCTGGAACTTAACAAGAAAGAGATGAACGGCGACTCCATGTACGGCATCGGAGAAAACGCTGCCGGTATGCGAAAGGTTGCCAGCATTCCGTTGGTTGTCATTGAGAAATGGAAGCGTGAACTTGGCGTCGATATCATGAACAAGAATGACTGGCCCAAGATTAAACAACTGCTGAACGATCCTGAGAACAGGTTCCTTCGCACACATGAGAGCCATCTGTAATGAGCCTTTCAACGTACTCAGAGCTGAAGACCAGCGTAGCCAACTACCTGAACAGGGAAGACCTTACCGATGTCATTCCTGATTTCATCACGCTTACTGAGAACCGTTTGAACAGGGAACTGCGCATCCGTGCAAACGTGACTAGGGCGCAGACAACTACCACGTCTGGTACAGCCTTCTATGATCTACCAGACGATCTGATTGAGCTACGGAACATAACCTATGACACCACGTCTTCCAGCTATGCTCTGTCTTATCTATCTCCTGAATCGCTCAGCAGAGAGTATGGCACAACGTCCAGTGGTTTTCCACGGGCCTATACTAACATTGGAAAGACGTTTAAGCTCTCGCCAACTCCAGATGCTGCATATACTGTAAGCATCAACTACTTTGGCAAACTGAACCCACTGTCTGACAGTGTGACCACCAATAACATCTTGGCAGAGTTTCCTGATCTGTATCTGTTTGGTTCTTGCATGGAAGGTGCCATTTATCTGAACGACACAGAGCAGCTACAGCGATTTGGTGGCATCTTTCAGAAAGCCATGGACGATATCAAGAAGTCTGAAGACTCTGCCCGGTACGGTGGCACGGTGATGACCATGAGCGTACAGGGCGATCCCGGCTCGCTTGTGCGCAGGGGTGCCTAGATGCCTACCAACTGGGTAATAGAAAACTTTTGTCTGGTTCAAGAAGAGGGTGGTAACATCCTGATGGAGGACAGTGACCTTGTGTCTCTGCAAGAGTTTGACTCCACCACATGGACTGAACAGACAGCAACTGGCGCTGGTTAATGGCAAAAGAACTTTTCAACGTAGCAGCAACACCACAGAGCGGCTTTTCGCTGAACAAGGACTTGTCACCGTATGACATGCCCCCTACGTTTTTCAGCGATGTTCAGAACGCTCGCTTTCTAGATGGCAAAGCTGGTAAGATACTTGGACACACTTCTGTCCTAGGTACTCCCACCGCTGCTCCCTATTGGGCTATCAGCTGGCTACAGGGTACTACCAACCTGTGGATATATGGTGGCCTGACTGAGCTATATAAGATCAGCGGTGTTACGCACAGCACTGTCACACGGTCAAGCGGGTCTTATACAACCCTTGCCGGAACAGAGAACAACTGGCAGGGCGGTGTACTAGGTGGCGTACTGGTCTGCACCAACGGTCTAGACGTTCCCCAGAGCTTTACCCAAGCTGGCTCACTGTTTACTGATTTGCCTGACTGGCCGTCTACACTGCGTTGTAAGACAATTGTGCCATTTAGAAACCACTTGGTTGCACTGAACCTGACAGACAGCAGCGTTGAAAAACCGTTTACCATCCGGTGGAGCGATGCAATACCTGCCGGTGCAGCTACTAATGGTGCAAACACTTGGAACACTGCCAGCACAGCCAGTGAGTCAGCAGAGACTTCACTGACTGGTACCAAGGGCCACGTGCTCAATGGTCTTCAACTTGGCAACGAGTTGATCATCTACAAAGAAGACAGCATCTACGGCATGAACTACGTGGGTGGTTCGTTCACGTTTAACATTCGCGAGAAGTTCAAAGACACTGGTCTGTTTGCCAAGAACGCTGTGATAGACCTTGGCGATGGCAGTCACGTGATGATGTCTACCAACGACGTGATGGTACATAACGGTAACTCTATCAGGAGTGTTATTGACGACAAGGTCAAGACATTCTTGTTCTCCGAGATCGACTCCACGTACTACTACAAGACGTTCTTGGCACACAACAAGATCAGAAACGAAGTCTGGATTTGCTTCCCACAGACGGGAGCTACTAATGGTTTCCCCAATGCTGCCCTGATCTGGAACTACAGAGAAAACACTTGGACCTTCCGTGACCTTCCTAATGTAAACTTCATTGCCAAGGGTCTGGTCAATCCTGCACTGACCAACACATGGACAGCATCAACCAGCACATGGGAAAACAGTACCTTAGCATGGGCGCAGCAGGAATACAACCCGGCCATTGACTCGCTGCTCATGTGCGGCACAAATGATACAAAGCTGTACTTGGCAGACAGTGGCACCACGTTTGATGGCACTAACTTTATAACGCGACTAGAGCGAGTTGGTTTGTCGGCTGGCCGCACTGATGCAGTTAAGTCGATCACCCGTGTCTATCCTAGGATCGAAGGTACTGGCACGGTGAACATCAGCATTGGCTCTGAGCTACAACCGTTCCAAGGCGTGTCTTATAATGACCCGGTGGCGTTTGAGATAGGCACAGACTCAAAGGTAGACTGTAGGGTGCGTGGCAGGTACATGGCGATCAAGATTGAAAGTCAAGCTGCCAGCCAGTTCAGGTTGTCTGGCTACGCCGTAGAATCAGAGGTTGTGTCTGACCGATGAGCAGAGAGTTTCTACGGTTTGATCCAACGCTTGCGCCAAGTGATCCACAAGACCTTCCTCGTTTTCTGGACGAGATGTTTCAAGAAATCAGAACGGTCCTAGAGCTAGTAAGAGACGGACACCTAGACGTTCAGAACGTAGCGCCAACAAAACCACAACAGGGTGATATACGATATGCTGATGGCACTAACTGGGACCCCGGAAGCGGAGAAGGAATATACTTTTACAACGCCGCTGGAGCATGGACTAAGCTATAAGCTAGTAAATCACAACAGCCATCTGTTGATGAAGAAACTTGGAGAAGGTTTCGAACACATAGAAAAGTCAATAGTAAAAAGCAACTGCTCTGATCTGTATGACGCAGAGGACATTGTAAAAAGAGTTCTGAACAAACAAAGCGACTTATGGGTATCCACGGACTCTGACAATAATACAAAGGGTGTTCTTGTCATAGGCTTTGGAGAGATGCCAAAGGGGCGCATAATCGGGGCAGAAGCTATGGGTGGTAAGTTTGATTTCAACGTGATCACACCTGTGATAGCAGACTACTACAAAAAACTAGGCTTTAAGTTCTTTGAGATGACAGGACGAAAAGGTTGGGAAAAGATAATGGAACCTCTTGGATACGAATTTAAGACGATAACACTGAGAAAGAAGCTGTAAGATGAGTAAAATATTCGGATCACCACCGCCCGTAGTTGTATCTACGCCGTTTCAACAGACCAGCAGTGGCTCGTCTGAGATCAAGCCGTATGCTCCGGTAGAACCGTTTATTGAGCAGCTGCTTCCAGAGGTTCGGGAGACGTTTACACAGGCACCTGAACTGTTCACTGGTTCGTTGGTGCCGGAAGACGCTGCCCAAACGCTGGCAGCTAGGGACATTTATGGACAGGTAGGACAGACAGCTGCTGGCTTAGCTCCTCAGTTTATGCAGCTTGGCCAAGCCGACATCGCCCGTGGATTGGCCGACCCAAGTCAAGACCCTATCTACCAGCAGCAGCTTGGTGTGATTGCACAGCAGGCTAGGGAGATGACTGAGAGAGACAAGCAGCTTGCCCAACAGCAGGCGATCCAAGCTGGTCAGTTTGGTCTAGGCTCTACTGCCCTAGGCGAACTGGAGACCATGCAGCAGCAGAAGCGGGAAGAGCTTGCACAGCGCCAAATGGCCACTGCGCTACAGCAGGCTGAAGCCCGCAGGATTGCAGCTGCGCAGAGAGCACCGGGAGCGGCACAGCAGGCTCTGCAAGCGCAGATGACGCCTGCAACGCTACAGGAAGCGATTGGCAGGGATGTAGAAGCTAGGCAGGCAGCAAGAGCTACAGACGCTGCACGGCTGGCGCAGCAAGACCAAGAGGCCCGCAGAGCACAGCTGGTCACCATGGCCAACCTGTTTGGTGGTCTGGCCGGTCTGGGCAGCAGCACACAGATGCAGCAAACGTCCAGCGGCTTTGGTAGTCAAGGATTTGCTGGCGGAGCAAGTCCGTTCAGTCAGCTGGTCAGTGCTGCCGCCACAGGTGCTAGGTTCTTAGCTTAAGGAGAAAAACAATGGGTGCCTTACTTGGAAGCAATTTTGGAAGCGCTGTAGACCCTTCTAAAGCTAAGTATGATCTTGACACTGGCGAACCAGAAAACTTAGAAGCTCTTAAATTAGACGCAGAGTATGATCCTGAAACAGGAGAGCCGGTAAACGAATCTGCTAAAAAACTAGAACAAATGTTTGAGGAAGAATCAGAAGGCTTTGATCTAAAAAAATATACTGACATTTTAAGTGAAAGTGACTTTGTAAGCTCTGGTAAACCTACGTCAAATCGTCCATTGTTTACACAGCGTCCAGAAAGCGGTCCAAGAGTTCCAACGGGCAGCGTGAGCTACCGACCAACTCAAAGCCCTTACCAAGTACCCAGCTACCTGATGAGTTCAGCGCAGTACAACGAACAGATTTCCAAGATGCTCGGCGGCTTGCTGTCTAGGAGCATCCGCAGCAACCCCATTAAACTTCTGGTGTGAGATAGATTATGGCTGAACAGCGTAATAGCGGACTTTTAAGTCAGGGTACGGGCCTTGATCCGTTTATAAACCGTTTCAAACAGGCGTATGAACAGCAGGGCGCATTGGGCGCTATTGCGCAGGCTGGTGGGGGTCTTCTAGACCTTTTACAGCTGGGCGGCACTATGGCTGTTAACGAGGCTCTTCCAATTCTATATGGTCCAGAAGAGGCAAAGCGACGTCGCTTAGAAATACCATACCTTGAAAGAAGTGCCACGGCCAGAGAAATGGCAGACGTGGTGGCACGATCAGAGGGTCGCCTACCTCCTGTAAGAAGGCAGGATGTTCAAGCCATGCCCGGACCTGCTCCTACAGGCAGGGTTGTTCCCTCTGTAGAACAGCGCGTAGCAGCAGACAGGGCTGAACGTGCAGAACTGGCTAGGCTTGGCCAAGTTGTAACTGCCGCTGCACCAATAGACAGAACAGACGGAAAGACGGGAGCAGAGGTTTATATGCAGGAAGCTGCTCGTCTCAGGGAGGCGGAGAAGCAGCAAGAAGCAGCCGCACTGAAACAAAAAATAGACCGGGATAACGCAACTGGCACCCCCAACATTATGCCGTATGTTTTAGCCGGTGATAATCAAGCACAAAATGCGCGTGAGCGTTCTTTCCTAGAGCGCATGGCTCAATCAGGTCTGTTGTCTACCCTACAGGGCATGGCACGTGCAGAGCGCCAGTACGGCGTTGGTCCTTTGGCTGCGTTCAGTGAGTCTGCTCTGGATGTACAGGCCGCTAGGAGTGCTGCTGAGCAGGAGGCAGCAAAGAGACAGTCTGAGGGAGCAGATCGACAAGCTAAGATACTTGCGGAGCAGATTAAAAAGTCTGGTCCTTCCAAACTTACTGGACCTATAGACAAAAGACTGACTTCGTTTAGAAACAATTCAGAAGCTCTGAACACAATAAACAGATATCTAACAATTCTGACATCTGGTCAGACAGGTGGTATAGCTGGTAAAATGGATTCAGGTATTGACGCTCTTGCCTCTTTGGTTGGCCTAGGCTCTGGTAGTCAGGCGTCCAAAGCTGAAGCAGCCAGATCGTTATTGTTGTCTACAATAAGCAGCCTGAAACAAACTGAAGGCCAGATTTCTAAATATGATTATGAAGAAATCGAAAACTATCTTAAAAAGCCAAATTCTTGGTTTATCAACAACGAAAAAATAGCAAACCAGCTTAGAAATCTAAGGCCAGTAATTCAGAGAACTCTGTCGCAAGATGCAACGCTCATACGAGAATCAGGACGCGATCCGGCAAAATACAGCGGATACGATAATATCAAATTGTCTACTCCCGGCAGGACTATAAACGAATAGGAAAAAACGTGGCTCAAAAGCAAATATACACTTTGTATAACGGCATGGAAGTAAAACTTCCTGTCGGTCTTTCTCAAGACGAAGCTGACAACCTGATTGCCAAAGCTCTTCCGGGAGTTGCGCTGGGTGCTGGTACTTTCTACGATCTTGAAAAAGAGTTTGACATCTCTTCAAGCGTGGACAATGCTGGTCTTCGCTTTGATCTTGCATTGGCCAAAGATAATCCAAAAGAGGCCAAGGCTGTTCTGGACGCCCGTCTGGGCAAAGACGGATGGGGTCTAAGCGATTTTGGTGAGTTTTATGCCAATCCTATCGGTCTTCGTCGTCTCGGTATGGAGCCTAAAGACAACCGAAAAGTTTTGATAGACGGTATAAGCAACAATGTCTACGATCTTGTAGACCTTGTGCCAGAGATTGCCACTGGTGTTGGCGCTTTGGCCGCTGAATTGTTAGTACCAGTGCCGGGAACGGGTGCAGCCGGTGCGGCCGCCGTGGGAGGCTTCCTGTCGTCCTTTACCGCAAGACAATTGGTGGCTAGATCAGTAGCAGCGGGAGCAGGAGATGTAACTGCTAATCTTGGTCTGGAAGCCGTTCAGACATACCGTGGTAATCAATACGAAGACCTTGGTGAAATACTCTCCGATGCTGGAACACAAGGCGCAGTGGTTGCAGCAGCGTCTCTGGGTCTTGGTCTGCCGTTCACGGCTATTGCTCCAGTGGCAGGCAAGATCAAAAACGTAGCAAAAGAGAACATAGACAACGTAACTACGAACCAAGGTATAGCGGTTACCGCTGAGTCTGCAAAACAGGCAAGGCAGGAAGCTGTTGACTTCCTCAGAGCGCAGGGCGTTCCTGAAAATGAAATACAAGACATTGTCCCATTGATCACATTGAAACACCAGCTTGGCGACTCTGGTAACCTGTTTGCCAAGTTTGCTATTGTCTCTGAAGGCGCTGGCGCAAAGAACTTGGCCGATAGTCTTCCGGCAAAGGGTCTGGAGTTTCTGGACAAGATCGACAGTTTCTTCAGGCAGGGACAGGCCGCTGGCAGAAACCCTGCGGAAATTGCAAAACAGCTTAGAGAAACCTTGACCCAAGCAGAGCTACAAACTGCTAAAAACATACAGAAGGAGATTGACACTGCCTATAAGCAGATGTCCAAAACATCTGTGCAGAGAGACAGGGCGGAAATAGGAGACTTGATAGAACTTCAGGCCAACAACCAGTTGCGCTACATGATGAAGAACTTTGACGAGTCTCCTGAGCTATATGCAAGCCCTGATCTAGACCTTGACAATCTGTACAAGACAACGGTAGACGGCGATCTTGTTGCAGACTTGATTAACAAATTGTCCGGGGAGTATTCTAGGGGTGCTGAGGACGTAATAGCTATTCTCAATAAGACCTCTAATGGTTTAGGAGATCGTCTTCAGAAAGTTATAGACATCGAGGACGGATTTGCCGTTGCGAAAAAGGCAGACGAAGCTATTAGTGAACTGGACGACCTGATAACAGAGATTGGTCTGGGGAAAGGTTTTGCAGCCGATCTAGCGGCCTATACTAATAGGTCCTCTAAGGAAGCCAAAGAAGAGATCGCGTCTGTGACTGCCAGAGACCTATACGAGCTTGATCGAGCTATCCG
>Ga0208547_1000558_pt1 | contig 21299 bp, 18 predicted proteins | sample DEB08_DNA_5_FD_185501 | JGI IMG/M metagenome (GOLD analysis project Ga0208547, IMG submission 185501) | Aqueous microbial communities from the Delaware River and Bay under freshwater to marine salinity gradient to study organic matter... | ecosystem: Environmental > Aquatic > Marine > Coastal ...
GTCGCCTATCTAAACGAGACGTACTACAAGTTCGAAACGGATTAGTGCAGACAGATTAGGGCCGCAAAATCACCTTAGGGGCGCCACAGGTGCCTGCGTGAAGTTCTTTAAATGCTGCACCGCCTTCGGATAAAGGCCGTTCGTCGATCCAGTCAAGTTTGCCTAGCGCGCCAGAGTGAAGCTGTTGTAGCGTTGCCCTGAGATCAACCGGCGTGTAGGTGTACGTCCCGATAAGGGTAATCTCCTGAAGCGTGATTCGACGGATATCCAAGCCGTCGTTATTGTCCATGAGCCCGATGTGCATGATCACGCCACCGGGCATTACGGCCGTGCAGGAGGCCTGGCGTGAAAGCTTGCCGCCCACCGCATCAATCACGAGATCGTAGGCGGAATCATCCGCCAGTCTTCGGTGTAGCGGTGGGATAAGCGCCCGGAATTTTCCGAGCGCTTAGCCTCAGCCCTGCCTTAAGCGCTTCGATACAGCTTGGTCATGACGAACTCGCGATGACCGAGGGCCTCGGCCGCCGTCAGTCGCCCGTTGCAGGTGCGAATAACCATATCAATCAACGCATCGCCCGCTTGGTCGAGATTCATCTCTCGGCGTAGCAGTCCTGAGACATCAAGATCCACGTGCTCGCCCATGGTGCGCACGGTTCGCGGGTTGGCCGTCACTTTGATGACAGGCTCAATGGGATTCCCGATGATGTTGCCTTGCCCGGTGGGGAAGATATGCACGGCGAAGCCGCCCGCTGCCTGAAGCGTGACACACTCCGCCGCGGCGGACGAGGTATCCATGAAGTAAAGGCCTGGGCCTTTTGTGGGCGTTTCAGCAGGTACGAGCACGTCAATAAACTTGGCGTTCTTGCCGATCTTCTGAAGGTTGCCCATCGCTTTTTCTTCGATGGTCGTCAGGCCGCCCTCAATATTGCCTTTGGTGGGCTGGCTTTCCGACAGGTCACTGGTCTTGTTGGGTTCAATGACTTCATCCATGTATGCCTGCCAGGTGGCAAACCATTTGTCGCCCACTTCTTTATTGATGGCACGCTCGCGGCAGAGATGCTCCGCCCCAGTGATCTCGGATGTCTCGCCAAAGCAGTTCGTTACGCCCATCGCATCAGTCTTATCGATGAAGTTACCTACGGTCGGGTTGGCACCCATGCCTGAGGTGGTATCTGACTCACCGCATTTATGGGAGACCCAAAGATCGGAAAGCGGACACTCCTCGCGCTGTAGCTCGGACGCTGCCTGGAGAAAATCTTTAGCTACGCGGCTTGCACTGGCGATGGTTTCGATATCGCCATGCTGCTCAATTGCAAAGCCCTGCACGGGTTTACCGGTTTTGGCAATGCCTTCAACAACGCGAGCCGTCCAGCCCGGCTCAATGCCGATGACCACAACGGCGGCTACGTTCGGGTTTGCGCCCGCGCCGATCAGCGTTCTGAAGTGCAGCTCGAGATCCTCACCAAACTGCAGCCGCCCGTAATGGTGAGGTAGTGCTAGCGTGCCTTTGATGTTATTCGCGACGGCTTCGCAGGCGGCGTTGGAAAGATCGTCCAACGGCAGGATGACGACATGGTTACGAATACCGACTCGGCCGTTTTCGCGTCGGTAGCCCCAAAAAGAAAGATTACTCATGATTTACCACTTGCTCGTTTTCAGGTTGTGGACGTGGACGTGATCGCCCGGCGCAATGTCAGCAACGGCATGGCCAATGTTCTCGCCATACTTCAGTACTGATTCGCCATTGCTGATGTTCTTGAGGGCAAACTTGTGCCCCAAAGGGATGGCGTGATTCACTTTCACGCTGATGGTTTTGTCAGAGTCCATGATCCAGCCGGACAGATTTTGTCCAGCCTCAATGCCCTCAACGACAACCACACCGACGGCGTCGCGTTCGTCATGGACCAGAAAATCGGGAGGTGTGCTGCTCAACTTGGGTGCCTCTCTCAAAGGAAAAGTGGGAAGAAAAATTCTTATATAAGAATCGAGCATGTGTTATAACTGAATCTTCCTGTGGGGTCAATTGCCCCTTCAGACCAGGTTCGCACGCTGCGATTTATCAGGCTTCTTGTGGAAAAACGACCGCTATACGAGGAAATAAAGGAAACCTTGCTCGCGCGATTGGCGGCGGATCACTGGCGTCCCGGAGAGCTGCTGCCCAGCGAAATAAAGCTGGCCGAAGAGTTTCGCGTCAGCCAGGGTACGGTACGGCGGGCGCTCGACGATCTTGTCGTCCAGGGGTTGCTGGCGCGACACCAAGGGCGCGGCACAGCCGTAACGCAGCATAAGCCGTTCGGGTTTTTTCATTTGTTTCGGGATGACGGCGTTCGCGAATTGCCGGAGAGTAAGACGCTGCGCATTTCCGTGCATACCGCGACGCGTTCTGAACGGGATGCACTTGAGCTTGCTGAAGGAAAGAAGGTCATCCGCATTGCACGGGTACGTTTTTTAAATCTTGAGCCCAAGATCTATGAGACCATCGTGTTGTCACATGATCTATTCGCTCCGATTGAAAAAATTGATGCGAGAGATCTACCTAATACGATTTACAACTTGTATGAACGAGAATTTGGCGTCCCGGTGGTGGGTAAGCGGGAGCGGCTGCGAGCCGTGAGCGCAGGTCAGCAGCATGCACGATACCTGCACGTCGAGCCGGGCACACCCCTGCTGGAAATCGAGTGCCTCGCGATGAGTCATCGGCAGCAACCGATCGAACTTCGTATCAGTCATTGCCTAACCGATGAGCATTATTACTGTAATCTTCCTGAAGACGCCTAGGCCTCTTCAACTCTCTTAGCCATGGACTTTGACTACGTCATTGTGGGCGCTGGATCGGCCGGCTGCGTTCTTGCCAACAGACTGTCGGCGAGTGGACGCCATCGCGTACTGCTGCTGGAAGCCGGGCCAAAAGACCGCTACCCGTGGATCCACATTCCCATCGGTTACGCCAAGACGATGTTTCATCCGGTCTATAACTGGCGCTACTACACCGAGCCCGATCCAGGAATGAACGGCCGTTCTATTTATTGGCCACGAGGGCGCACCCTGGGGGGCTCAAGTGCGATCAACGGGCTTATCTACGTGCGCGGTCAGCCCGAGGATTACGAGCACTGGGTTGCGCTCGGTAATGCGGGTTGGTCGTGGCAGGAAGTGCTGCCCTATTTTATTCGTGCGGAACGCAATCAAAGAGGTAAGGATACCTTTCATGGCGACAGCGGCCCGCAGGGCGTGTCCGACATCGGCACACCGAATACTCTTGCTCAGGCGTTCATCGATGCATGTGGTGAGGCGGGCTACCCCAAAAATAATGATTTCAACGGGGAGAGTCAGGAAGGTGCCGGCCCGTATCAGCTCATCACCTGGAACGGTCGGCGTTGCTCCAGCGCTACCGGCTATTTAAAAGAGGCCAGGTCGCGGCGCAATCTATCCATCGAAACGAACGCGCATGCCTGTCGGGTTGAATTCGAGAACGGGCGAGCGCGGGCTGTGATCTTCCGTCAGCACGGCAAAGAGAAAAAAGCGATCGCGCACCGCGAAGTGATTCTGAGTGCTGGGGCGTTGCAGTCACCGCAGCTGTTGCAGTTGTCCGGTATCGGCAATGCCACTTTGCTTCAGGATCTGGGTATTCAGCCTCTAGTGGATCAGCCTATGGTAGGGCAAAACCTGCAGGATCACCTCCAGATTCGCGTCATTCACCGGTGTAACCAGCCGCTCACCACGAACGACGACATGCGGAGCCTTCCCCGAAAACTCGCGATGGGTATGAAATATGTGTTCAAGCGCGCGGGCCCCATGGCGGTAGGTATCAATGAAGCCGGCGCCTTTGTGCGGACTCGCCGGGATCTGGATCGGCCAGACATTCAGTTTCACTTCGCGGCCCTCTCTGCAGACTTGCCCGGGGCACCGCTGCATGAATTTCCCGGCTTCACCTCGTCGGTCTGTCAGCTTCGACCCACGAGTCGAGGTCATCTTGCCATCGACAGCCCTGATCCCATGGCGCGGCCCAAAATCCATCCGGGTTACCTCTCCACCGCACACGATCAGCAAACCGTCGTGGCGGCGCTTCGGGTGACGCGACATATCGCAGACCAGCCCGCACTAAAAAAATTCATTGTGGATGAATACAAACCGGGCGCGAAGGCGCAATCAGATGAAGAACTGTTGGCGTTTGCGCGTGATAACGGCGTTACGATCTTTCATCCGGCAGGCACCTGCAAGATGGGGGTGGGTAGCGATGCCGTGGTTGATCCCACGCTCAAGGTGAGGGGTGTGCACGGTCTTCGGGTTGTGGATTGCTCTATCATGCCGACCCTGGTCTCCGGCAATACCCATGCACCGGTCGTGATGATCGCCGAGAAAGCCTCGGACCTTATCCTCGCCGAGGCAGATTAGATCAAGACGATGCGTTCGCGTACTCGATCGTAGCGGTTACGGCCTGACTCCACTCGGCAACCAATGCATCACGCGTTGCTTTGTTCATGGTTGGACGCATGCGGCTTTCGGGATGCCACAAATTATTGAGTGCGTTGGTAGAGTCATATAGACCCGCGCCAAGGCCGGCCAGACGCGCCGCGCCGAGCGCGGTGGTCTCAAGGAGAGCAGGGCGCTCCACCGGGATCTGCGTAATATCGCTCAGGAACTGAGCCATCCAGTTGTTTCTTGCCATGCCGCCATCAATGCGAAGGATGCGGGGTCGCTCGCCAAAGTCCTGACTCATCGCGCGGAGCAACTCCTCGGTTTGATAGCAGATCGATTCAAGCGCGGCCCGGGCGATATGAGCGCGGCCGGTATCTCGGGTCATGCCGAGCAGCGTGCCGCGGGCGTTGGGATTCCAGTGCGGTGCGCCGAGGCCGGTAAAGGCGGGCACGAGATAAACACCGTGGTTGCTTTGCAGACTGGCCGCAAGCGCTTCGGTTTCTTCAGCAGACGCGATAATGCCGAGTCCGTCTCTTAGCCATTGGACACTCGCGCCGGCCATAAAGAGGGAGCCCTCAAGCGCATAAGTGGTACGGCGATTGATGCGATACGCGACCGTAGTCAACAGGCGATGTTTGGATGAGACAGGCGTCGATCCCGTATTCAGCATGGCGAAGCAGCCGGTGCCGTAGGTGCTCTTGAGTGCGCCGACCTCAATGCAGGCCTGCCCAACAAGGGCGGCCTGCTGGTCTCCCACCAGCGCATGAATCGGTACTGAGGCGCCCAGTATTTTTTCGTCCGTGAGGCCAAATTCATCCACCGTATCGCGTACTTCGGGAAGCAATTCGCGTGGGACATCAAAAATGTTTAACAGGTCTTCATCCCAGTCTTGGCTATGAATATTGAACAGCGCCGTGCGGGATGCGTTGGTAGCGTCCGTAGCGTGGGTTCGACCTCCGGTGAGACGCCAAAGCAAAAACGTGTCTACGGTGCCAAAGGCAAGCTCGCCTTTTTCAGCACGCGCCCGGGCGCCGTCGACATGATTAAGAATCCAGGCAATCTTCGTGGCTGAAAAGTACGGATCCAACAGCAGCCCCGTTTTGGTCATAACGCTTGATTCAAAACCGCGCTCGCGCAACAGATCGCAATGCCCCGCTGTTCGGCGGTCTTGCCAAACAATAGCGTTATGGATGGGTTCTCCCGTCGCACGGTCCCACATCAGCGTGGTCTCACGCTGGTTTGTTATGCCGATGGCGGCTGGGGTAGCTGAGGCGCTCGCCAGCACATCGCGTGTCACCTTAAGAACAGACGACCAGATCGCCTCAGGATCGTGCTCAACCCACCCGGCGCGCGGATAATGTTGTGGGAATTCCTCCTGCGCGATGTGCAACGGATTGCCCGCCGGATCAAACAGGATAGCCCGTGAGCTGGTGGTGCCCTGATCGATAGAAAGCAAGAGTGGTGTATTCATCGTTTTTTACGTGTGTCCACACGTCGACGGCTTTTGGAATTTGGGGTCGGGCGTAATCCAGAATATAAAAGAGTCGATTATTTAATGCTCATGGTCATCCATAGGCAGTCAAGCTTATGCTCGGTTTAAAAAATGTGCCAATCGCGCGTTTATCCTTTTTTCGGTTCATTGACGGACCTTCATACGATGCCTATAGTGCGTCGCCCGATGGCAGGCCTTTAACAATGCGCTCGTAAGTTGATGATCTAGTGTGGAGAACGACCTGAATATTCAATTCCAGCAAGTGGCGCTCACCAAGCGCTACCCGCTTCGCATAAGTAGAGGAGAGAGCGCCGGTTCGGTGAATCTTTTCTGTACGCTAACTCGGGATGGGGCATCGGGAGTCGGGGAGGCCGCCCCCGGCGGACTAACCGGGGCCGAAACCGCAGAGCAGTGCCAGCAACAATTGCAGTCCTTTCTGGATGAGCAGCCCTTGGCGCTCGATAACCCGCATGATGGCTGGGCGATCGCCAGGGCGGCGGATGTTGCCCCTTGCGCCTGGGCCGCGGTAGATACGGCGCTGTGGGATCTCATGGCTCGCCAGGCCGGGTTGCCCTTGTATCGGATGCTCGGGTTGGCTCACCGCGCGGTGCCCACGTCTGTCACGATCGGTATTTTGCCGCCCGATGTAGTTCGGGAGCGTGTTCCAGAGGTCGTGGGTCGAACCGGTGCGCGCTACCTTAAAGTCAAACTGGGAAGCCCTGACGGGCTCGACGCCGATCAGGCTATGTTTAGCGCAGTTGTTGAGGCAGCCTCGGGCCGAGACGTCACCATTCGTGTCGACGCAAACGGCGGATGGGATCTTGCCGGCGCGCAACGAATGATGCCCTGGCTGAAAGATCGGGGTGTTGATTACGTGGAGCAGCCGCTGCATTACGAGGCAGACGATGATTTACCAGCGCTTTTTGCATCCCGCGTGCTGCCGATTTTTATTGATGAGTCCTGCAATTTCGCAACGGATGTAAGCCGCTTAAGTCATTGTGTTGACGGCGTGAATCTGAAACTCATGAAGTGCGGCGGCATTACCGAAGCGCTTCGGATTGTGGCCACTGCACGAGCGCATGGGCTGAAGACCATGATCGGCTGTATGGGCGAATCCTCCGTCGCTATAGGCGCCGGCGCTTCGCTGGGCGCGCTTTTTGATCATATTGATCTTGATTCGCACCTTAATCTGCTGCCGGATCCGGCGGAAGGTCTGCAGCTAATAGACGGCGTCGTGAATGTGGACCCGGATCGTCCCGGACATGGAGCAACTCTGACATGCTAAAGCCCGATCAAAAGCTCGCCATTCACTTTTGGGAGCAAATTGACAAACTGAACGGCAAGACCGGTCACGGCGTACTGCGTTACTCGCAAAACCCCATCGCCTGCGTTATCGACTTCAAGCAAGGCGGCCGCCGCACGCGCGACCTCCTTAATTTTGGGCCCGATGTGCCTATTTATAAGAATCTTGCCTCGGCCAAGGAGGCCGGCGCCGATGTTCTGGTGATCGGCATGGCCCCGTCGGGCGGGCAACTGCCGCCGGAGATGATCGCGGAAGTGGATGAGGCCATTGCGTCCGGGATGTGCATCATCAATGGACTGCATCAGCATCTGGGTCCGCGTTATCCGCAGCTGAAAAGCGGTCAATGGATATGGGATATCCGTCAGGAGCCCAAAGGTCTCGGCATCGCGTGGGCTCGTGCGGCCGCGCTTGGCAATCGCCGGGTGCTGATGGTGGGTACGGATATGGCCATCGGCAAGAAAACAGCAGGCCTTGAGATCTGGCACGCGGCCCTGCGCCAGAACATTCGCGCTGAGTTTCTGGCGACCGGCCAGACGGGCGTGCTGATCAGTGGCAAGGGCATTCCACTCGACGCCATTCGTGTGGATTACGCATGCGGGGCCGTCGAGAAGATGGTGCTTGAGGCGGCTGATGCGGAGCTTGCGATTATCGAGGGACAGGGCTCGGTGGTTCACCCCGGCAGCACGTCCACGCTGCCGTTGATTCGCGGATCCTGTCCTACGCATCTAGTGCTTTGTCACCGCGCGGGAATGACGCATCTCGATACCGTGGGCGAACCGATTGCGGTGCCGTCGCTGAACGACGTGATCACGCTCTATGAAGATATTGCCAATGCCTGCGGTGCCTACCGTCGACCGATCACCGCAGGGATTGTGCTAAACACAGGTCACCTTGATGAGGCGGCGGCGCATCGTGCCATCGAGGACACTGCCCAGGCCACGGGTCGACTGACGGTTGACCCGATCCGTCAGGGAGCGGATGCGCTGATCGGGCCGTTGATGGCGTAGGTAAAGGCGAAGGGAGCAACTGATTCGCGTCTTTCTTTTATTGAGCGCCCAGCGTTACTCAAAGCCGGCGCGGCGCAGGCCATCAATAAAAGGCTGAAGATCTTTCGCATACTGATAGGGCTGTGTCTTTTCTGAGTCCGCGATTCGATATAGTGGGACTTCGCGCATGACTCGCTCACGTTCTTGTGCGGCGGCCGCATCATCGCCTAGCTGGGCATAACTCGCCGACAACAGCCGGCGATGAAAGCGATTGAGGGGCGCAATCCTGGTGAGGGCATCGACCGCGTTTCGGTACTGTCCCGTGTTGTAACAGCTGATGGCAAGCGCCCAGTGGTACCACGCGGGCGCTATCGGGTTGTACCGCAGCGCATCCTGAATCTGCACGAAGGCGTCGTTCGGGTCGCCTCGAAAAATCATGGCAAGGCCCCGGCCGGCGCGCGCATCTGCGTGGCTGGGATTCAGGTCGATCGCGCGATCAAGATGGTCAATGGCCAAACGATAGTGACGCCGCCATATTGCGGTGATGCCGAACACGGCATGCGCCTCGCTGTCCATGGGGTCGAGGTCAATAGCCAGCGCGGCCTGCTCAAATGCCCGCTCGATCGATTGCTCTGGATTCGTCGACCAACCCATCAGGAAATCCACAATCAGCCCCAGGGCCCTGGCTGAGTGAGCCGGCGCGTGGTGTGGATCCTCATCGAGTAGACCATCGAGAATATGGTGCGCGGCGAGAATGTCTGATGATTCGCGCATGCGATACAGCAGACGTCGTGCTTTAAGGATTCGCTGGTAATGAGTAGGGGAGCGCGTGCTCGGGCTGGGGCGCGCTAGCGCAAGTTCGATGTGCTGCGTCAGTTGGCTAACGATGGTGTTGACGACATCCTGACCCTCCTCGATGGCTCCATACGCGTGCAGATCAAAGTCCCGCGCCCAGCGGAGCTCGCCGGTCCCGATATCCCATAACTGCGCAAAGAGGGTCGGCGCCGTTTTATCTGCGCGGATTTGGGTCTGCACCAAATAGGTCACTCTCATCGCCCGAGCTCGCTCAAAGGGCGAATGTCCCGAAAGGGAATTCGACAGGACCGTATGCGGTGAGAGCACCGCCAACTGACGAAAACGGGAGAGACCGCTAATGATATCGACGCTCAATAGCTCCGCCCTCTCGTCGGGCGCCATCTCCGGCAGCACCAGAATAGACAGACGATCGTGGTCCGAGCGCTCTTGTTCGGCACTCACAAACTCATGACCCGTCTCAAAAAGATAAGCGGTCATGACGGTATTGATCTTGCGCAGGGAAACCTTGCCGACGTGGGTGCACCGCATGCGGTGGGACTCCGGCAATTGCTCAAAGCAGGCTTGCGACAGGCAGACGCCGCCGGGTGGCGAACGCTCCTGAAGGCGTGCGGCAATGTTCACATCATTTCCAAAAGCCTGGTCACCCTTTAGCCGTGCCTCACCCAGGTGAATACCGATTCGGCTGCGAATGCGCCTCGATTCGGGTAGATGCTGACCGGCAAGCGCAAAGTGCTGCTGGAGTCCGGCTGCCGTCTGGATCGCGGCTTCAGCCGTATCAAAGACAGCGAGTAAGCTGTCGCCCGCGGTATTGATGAGCTCACCGTCATGATCGGCGACAAGCAGTCGTGCTCGCGCAAATCCGTCCACCACGGCGTTAAGGGTGCCGTCTTCATCCTGCTCGGTGAGACGAGAAAACTCGACAATATCGCAGTGCAGAATGGCGATATCTTGTTTGTGACGTAACGCGTGCATCGTTTTCGGGGCGGCGGCTCACAGGGCCACCGGTTTGTTTTTCTACCATGCGATACGGAAAACGCGCATGTTATCTACTTCACAAACCTCCTGGCGGCCTGACCGGTAACGGTGAGCCGGGCGAAACCGTCAGCGCGACAACGTCGATCAATAAGTTAATAAAACGCTTTAACTTTATTTCCTTCAGCAGCCAGTTGTCGAGAGTGCTAGCTTGGCGAGCCGCGTGCAACTTGGAAAAATGATCTCGGGCTTTCCATTGAGAGGAGCGCGTAGATGCAAAGATCAAACGATGCAGGCGCCGTGGTCAACTGCATGTCTGTCAAGGATTACTTTCGTCAACAGGTCAGCGACGCCATCGATGATGAAAAGCTCGCGGTGGCCGAAGAGACCCGGGCGTACCTTGTCAATCTTTTGAGTTTTTACGCTCGCACGGATCACTTTTTTGAGTACACCGCTGAGGGCATGGGCCTTCGCCCGCTCGCGCTGGTCTATGGCGAGGCCCTGAACGCCCCAACCTCGATGGAGCGGGCGGCCGGGCTGCGACGGGTGGGTGATGTGGCCATGTTTCTCGCTGGGGTTTTTCGTCATGGCCTCCGCCGCAAGTCGGTCGGCGTGGATTACTACATTGCCATCGGCGGCACCGCCTACGGCCATCTTTCTAACGACTGCGCGCATAAGGGGTATGAAGTGGGTTCGGTCTTTGAGGAGCTGGGCACCAAGTTTGCCCAACTGGCTGAGGTGCTGGCCCGCGCCTGCGAGCAGGATCTCAACAAAGACATCAACCTTCTCGAAATTTACGAGCGCTGGCAGCGCACCGGCAGCCTTCGCTGCGCTCGTCAGTTACGGGAGGCCGGCATCAGTTTGGGCTTTATGTCTGCCCGGGCGCACTGAATGCATTCGCTGATCCGACTGCAGCACTGGTTGCAGCGGGTATACGAGATCGACGTACCGCTGAACGTGACTGATTTTCTGATCACGGACCACGCCCTGGCCCAGGCCCTGCAGGGCAACGCCGACCGACCGGCTTGCAAAGAGAAGTTGCTGGTGCACGAATCGGCAGGCGAGTTGGCGATGTCTTTATTTTTATCGCCGGAGGTTGTCAACGTCTGGGAGGACGCGGGCGACCCATCGATGGCTGAGCGAGCCAACGCCTGCTGCCAGGCGATTGAAGGCGTCAGTCACTTTTTGTATCTTGCGTGGCGTGCCGGTTTTAATCGTGAGCTGACCCAGCTCGAACTGGAACTGCAAGCGGAGATCGACAAGTTCATAGGCCTTTCGACCATGACCGGCGGCGGCGGTTTTGAAGAGACCGCCACCATTTGCAAATGGCTCTTCGATGGGGTGTCTTATGAGCCGGGTCTTGAGGCAGAGACTAAAGCGCGATATGAGACTGCTAACTTTTATGCCGGGCAATACTGCCGCCACCTTAATGAGCGTTACGTTCGTGGCCACGATAGTGCAGGCCTGACCCGAGAGCTGCGCCGTTTTTACCGCCAGGGCGAACAGGGCAAGCTGGGGATGATTCCCATCCAATCGCGTTGAGGCAGTGGCGCCATTCGCCGCTTTTAAAGGGCAGCCCGCTTGCCGGTCTCGAACACCCCCTGAACCGTGAGCGCACGAGCGGTTTAACGGCGCACAAGATTCCCCGCCGTTAGTCAAACATGTTCGATTAAACAACGATTTATCTATACAATATCGCGTTCTTTAGTAGGTCAGACGCGGCTGGACCGCTTTTTTCATGCGCGATCACATCCTCTTAATGGATACCACCCTTCGGGACGGGGAGCAGACCCAGGGGGTTTCGTTTGCCCCCGACGAAAAGGTCAGCATCGCGCGCGCCTTGTTGCAGACCCTGAAAGTCGACCGTATTGAGGTCGCCTCCGCAGGCGTTTCTCATGGCGAAAAAGAAGCCGTTACGCGCATCCATGACTGGGCTGCAAAACATGGTCACCTGGAGCGCGTTGAAGTGCTGGGCTTTACGGATCACACGCGCAGCGTGGACTGGCTGGTCAGCACCGGCGGCAAGGTGCTCAATCTTCTCACCAAGGGCAGCGAGAAGCACTGCATCGAGCAGCTGCGCAAGACGCTTGATGAGCATCTTGCAGATATCGAGCGCACGGTCGACTATGCGCTCGAAAACAATCTTCTGCTCAACGTTTACCTCGAAGACTGGTCTAACGGTTACCGCGACAGCCGAGATTACGTGTACAAGATGGTCGAAGCGCTGGCAAAGCTCAATATCCGCCACATCATGCTGCCCGATACGCTGGGCGTCATGAGTCCCGCTGAGGTGTCCGAGGCCGTCGGCGATATGTGCAAACGGTTTCCCGCCAATGATTTTGATTTCCATCCGCACAACGACTACGGCCTGGCCACGGCGAATGCGATGGCTGCCGTGCAGTCGGGCGCTGCCGCAATTCATGCGACGCTCAATTGTTTGGGCGAGCGCGCCGGCAATGTCTCGTTAGCTGAGGTTGCCGTGGTGCTGCGTGACAAGCTTGGCTTAAAGGTGTCGATCGACGAGACCAAAATTCATGATCTGAGCAAGATGGTCGAGAACTTCTCGGGCAAGCGGGTGGCAGCGAACGCGCCGATCATCGGCACCGATGTGTTCACCCAAACCAGTGGTATCCATGCCGATGGCGATCAAAAAGCCAAGCTTTATCAGACCGATCTAAGCCCCGACCGGTTTGCCCGCCAGCACAGTTACGCGCTGGGCAAGATGAGCGGCAAAGCCTCGCTCACCAAAAATCTTGAAGAGCTCGGTATCGAACTCTCCGAGGAAAATCAGGCCAAGGTGCTTAAGAAAATCGTCGAGATCGCGGATACCAAAGCCACAATCACGCTTGAAGACTTGCCGTTCATCATCGCCGATATTCTGGAAAGCGGTGATCAGCAGCATGTGGAGCTGCTGAACTGCTCCATTACGAGCGGCTATGAAGTGGAGTCCACCGCGAGCGTTCGCGTGCGGGTGGGTGACGAGATTCGCAAAGCCTCGGGATCAGGCAACGGCGGTTTTGACGCCTTCATCCGCGCCATGGATCAGGTGCTGGGCTCCACAGGGTTTGTCTTTCCGGAGCTGACCGACTTTGAGATTCGTATCCCCAAGGGCGGGCACACCAGCGCGCTGACCGAGTGTTTTATCTCCTGGGATGACAACGGCCGGCGGTTCAAAACCCGGGGCGTGCACGCCAACCAGGTGTTTGCCGGGGTGAACGCGGCGATGCGAATGCTCAACCTCAAAATGCGTGATGAGGATTCACCCGAGAGCGAATCCCGACCGCTGCAACAGCCGGAGTAGTTATCCAGCGCTTGGCATGGCGGCGAGAGCCGCCACCACACGATCTCCAAACTCGCTGGTGCTGATCTGTTTTTCAGCATCGCCTCGGCGAGCCAGATCGGGCGTGGTGTAGCCATCGCTGAAAACGCTCTGCATCGCTTTCCAGAGGTTAGCGGCCTCAGCGTCCATACCGAAGCTCATCTCCAGCATCATGGCGACCGATCCGAGCATGGAGTACGGATTGGCGATCCCTTTTCCTGCAATATCGGGCGCCGATCCGTGCGACGGCTCGTAATAGGACTTTTCTGGACCGACACAGGCCGAGGGCATCAGGCCCAGCGAACCCAATATGCCGCCGCACTGATCACTCAGGATATCGCCGAACATGTTTTCCATGACCATGACATCGAAGCGCGTGGGATTCAGCACAAGATAGGTCGCGGCTGCATCCACCAGAACGTGCTCGACGCTTACCTCGGCAAAATCCTTGTGTACCTCGTCCAGCACCTCGTTCCAGAGCACGCTGGATTTCAGGACGTTACTTTTATGGACGTTGGTCAGCGACTTCTTGCGTTTCATGGCAAGTTGGAACGCCACTTCGAGCACCTGGCGAATCTGGTCTTCGTCGTACTCGAGCATCTCATGCACGTAGCGTCGTCCCTTATCGTTTACGCCGGCTGTCTTTTGACCGAAGTAAAGCCCGCCCACCAGTTCGCGGATGATCACTAAATCAATGCCGTCTCCGATCACCTCCGCTCGAAGCGGTGAGAAGTGCGCGAGGCTCGGCGGCAGGGTGACAGGCCGGAAGTTCGCATAGGTCTGGTAACGCCGGCGCATCGGCAGCAAGCCACCGCGCTCGGGCTGCTCATCGATGGGAATCTGCTTGGATTCTTCGTGACTCAAGCCAATGGTGCCTTTCAGAATGGCGTCTGCGCCGTCGCAGATGGCGATGGTTTCGTCAGGGAAGGATTTGCCGGTTTCGAACCAGGCGCAGGCACCAAAAAGAGCGGGCTGCAGGTCGAAGGTCACGGCGTTGCGCTCCTCAATCAGCTTGAGGACTTTCACGGCCTCGGCCATGATTTCAGAACCAATGCCGTCGCCGGCCAAAAGAGCAATTTTGTGTGTCGTCATAGTGGTACGCGTGTGGTCTTAAGAATCCGCAGGTTGTTTTTCGCAGGCGTCACCGATCCCGTTCCGGTTGCTGTCGGTTTGCGCGGGGTTAAAAATCCCAAAGCAGTTATCGAGCGCATCGAGCACGCCGTCGTCGTCAAGATCGTCGCAGATCATGACGTCATCGCTCTCGTCCGAGGGCGTGATCGAGGGGAGGGCGTTTTGTGCATTCGCCTGCGAAAAACCGAGAATCATGCACAAGCCGGTTGCTGCGCGACGGGCGCGAGTATACCGGCCTTTGAGAATCACCACGGCAGGGCCGCGCCGGAGTAATCGAAAAACTGCCCGCTGACGGCCGGGCCGGCGTTATCCAGCACGGCTTTCAGACCGCTGGCGCTGGTGACGCTATCGATCAGGGCATTCGGCCCGCCCATGTCGGTCTGCACCCATCCGGGATGCATTGCGATAACGCTAATGCCGAGCTTGGCCAGATCCTTTGCGAGGCTTACGCTGACCGCGTTGAGCGCGGCCTTGCTCGACCGGTAACTGTAATCACCACCGGAGGTGTTATCGCCCATGCTGCCCATCTTGCTGGACATCATCCCAACGACGCTTGAGCCGGCTGCCGCGAGATTTGATTTCAACGCGCGGGTGACCATCAGCGGCGAGATGGCGTTGACCCGAAACTCGTCAACCCAGGTGCTCTCATCCAGCGTATCAAGCTCGGTGGGTTTGGATTTGAAAATGCCTGCGTTATTGATTAGAAGATGAATCGGGGTATCGCCCAGCGTCTGCACGGCGGCCGCAATACTCGACGCATCGGTTACGTCGAGCGTAACCGGCGTCAGCGTGTCGGCGTATTGGCTTTTGAGAGCAGCCAGCGCATCACAAGACGGGTTGCGGGCCGCCGCGAAGACGTGATCCCCCGCGCTCAGGTATTGACGAGTCAGTTCAAGGCCAATGCCGCGGCTCGCGCCGGTAATAAAAACGTTCTTGGTCATAATGTTTGCTGTGGGTGGTTAAGTGCCGTCGTCAAACGGCGCAAAAGAAGAAACCATCTCGCGCCGCGCTTTGACGGCCGCATCCGATTCATCGAGCGCGACATCCGCCTCGCAGAGCACGGTGCCGGCCGGCACGTTTCGTTGTAACGGAAATCCGCCTGCCAGTCCGAGCGGCAGTGCGCTTTGCTCAACAGAGCGACCGGCTGGCATTTGCCGTCCATACACGCAAAAGCCGCCTTCGCCGTCGAGCATCTCGCCGGCTTTCAGATCCCGCTTGGCAACCGCCACCACGTCGGAAGAAAAACACACCGGCGAGCCGGTCGGTTCGGCGCGCAGCGCCGCCGAGGCGACTGATACGCCAAGTTCCAGACCAATCATGTGCGTCGGCCGATATAGCGCGCCGTACTCTCCGCTGGCGTCCGGCAGCATGTGATATTCCTTAAAGCACTGCCGCGCGTAGTCGGTGGTGGGGCGTACCACGACAAAAGTACCCATCGCCAGGTGATGCTCGATCGTCTCGCCCTCGCGTGTCAGCGAGGACACAACCTCCGTGGTGCCGGCCCGACTCAAACTGCCGCCGTGCGATGCCGGCTTGCAGATGTCAGCCAGCTCAAAACGCGAGGCCGGGGGAAACGCCAGCCCATCTGCCTGCGGCACAAGGCGCATGGCGTTACAGACGGCAGTCATTTCGATGGCGGATTTGCTGCCGTCCAGAAAAGAGTTAAACATCTGCAGGTTGATGCTGTTCGGATCTTCAATTTCGAGATACTGCTTCAGCACGTCCCACACCGTATCCGGCGTGAGCGCGTGGTAGTCAGGCAGGTAGCGCGTGCCCTTGCCGGCTGAGGTCACCTCAAACCCGCAGCTTCGGGCCCAGTCAATGTGCTCACAGATAAGCGCCGGCTGATCACCCCAGGCGAGGCTATAGATCACGCCCGCGCTTTCGGCCTCGCGGGCAAGCAGCGGCCCGGCAAGCACGTCGGCCTCCACGTTCACCATGACCACGTGATGCCCGGCATCAATCGCAGCCCGGCAATGCCGAATACCCTCACGCGGAATACCGGTGGCCTCGACCACGACATCGACTTGCTCGCTTTTGATGAGCCCCATCGCGTCTTCGGTAAGCAGCGTCGTGCCGTTTGTTAAGGCATCGGCCAAATCTGCCGCGCCGTACTGCTCAGCGGGCCAGCCGGCTTTGGCCAAATTGGCCCGCGCGCGCTCATGATTAAGCTCCGCGATACCAAGGATATGAATGCCGGGCGTGATCCGGGCCTGCGTTAAATACATTGTCGAGAATTTTCCGCAGCCAATGAGCGCGACTCGAACGGGACGTTGCTCGGCGGCGCGTTTTTCCAGAAGTCGTGACAGGTTCATGGTGTGTTCCTTCTTGTGAGGGAGCGCCTTACGCCTGCGCGGCGCGATGGTCCCGAATGCGCTCCCAGGCTTTTCGGATCTCCTGGGTTTTTTCGTTGGCGATTTTAATCATCTCTTCGGGCATGCCCTTGGCCACAAGTTTGTCCGGATGGTGCTGGTTGGTCAGACGCCGATAGGCTTTTTTGATCTCGTCATTGCTGGCGTTAGGCGATACCCCCAGCACTTTGTAGGCCTCTGAGACGGGCTGTACTTTCGCTGAGGCGCGCTGCCCGCCCGAGGCCCCACTGACAAACTGAATGAGCTGCTCTATCTGTGCGCTATCAAAGCCAAGCGCCCGACCCACATGGCGCAGCACCTGGCTCTCGGCCGGATCCATACGCCCGTCAGCCATCGCCGCCTGCACCTGGATCTCAAAAAACATCCGAAGCAGAGTTGTCTGCCGATGACACTCGCTTTTGAACTGCGTGAGCACATCATCAAGTGGGAAGCCCGCTTCTTTACCCTTTTGAAAAAGCTCAATGGCCGCCTGCTTTTGAGCCTCGTCGAGGCGCATCTGCTCCATAAGCGATCGAGCCGCCTGAATTTCGTGTTGAGAGACCCGTCCATCGGCTTTGGCGATATGCCCCATCACGGAGAATGTGGCGGTAAAAAAAGCCGCCTGCGTGCGCTCCAGCCGGGCACCGATACCGCCACCCCCGCGGGCCATGCCGCCATCAAATTGATGGCCGAGCGCACTGCCCAAAAGGGCGCCAAGCGGCCCGCCCATCATGAAGCCAAGTGCCCCGCCGATTACTTTTCCCCACCACGCCATGTGACTTATCCGTTTCGTTGCGACGTGCGATTTTAACGGAGCCGGATACGTCGCGAGAGGGCGCCCCTGACGAGTTGCAATAAACAAAGCAGGCGCTGAGTAAAATAGGAGACCTACTCGTGAGCACAAGGACTTTCGTGAGCAAAGATTTTGATTTATTGGTCATCGGCGGCGGCAGCGGCGGTATCGCCGGGGCAAGACGCGCTGCGCAATATGGGGCAAAAGTAGCGCTCGTCGAATCAGGTCGGCTCGGCGGCACCTGCGTCAACGTCGGCTGTGTCCCCAAAAAGATCATGTGGAATGCCGCGCATTTTGCCGACGCGCTCGCTATCGCCGACGACTATGGGTTTGCCCTGCCGCCGGTGGATTTCAACTGGGCATCCGTAAAGGCCTCTCGCGATGCGTACGTCGAGCGTCTGAACGGCATTTACCTTCGTAATCTCGAGGCCTCGGGCGTCGAGATCATCCGCGGCTGGGCGAGCTTTGAATCGGCCGATACCGTGAGGGTAGGCGAGCGCGTGATCAGCGCCGAGCATGTGTTAATCGCTACTGGCGGTCGGCCTATCGTACCGGCCATCCCGGGCGCAGAGCTCGCCATTACGAGCGATGGCTTTTTCGAGCTTGGCGAGCAGCCCAAACGGCCGCTTGTGATTGGCGCCGGTTACATCGCGACCGAGCTGGCGGGCGTACTGCACAGCTTGGGCTCGGACGTCACCATGCTGCTGCGCAAAGAGATCTTGCTTCGCGGTTTTGATTCCACCCTGCGCGAAACGGTCATGGACGAGATGCAGTCGGCCGGTATCAACATCCTCACCTGTATTCATATGCAGAGCATCACCAAAGAGCAGAACGGCCAGCTGGCGGTGATCGCAGAGGATGGCAACCGCTACGGCGGCTTTGATTGCATTCTCTTTGCGACGGGTCGTGAACCCATGACGGACGCGATGGGCATTGCATCGGCCGGTGTGGCGGTTGATGAAAGAGGGTTTATCCCCACCGATGAGTGGCAGCAGAGTTCGGTGCCGCATATTTATGCGGTGGGTGACGTCACCGGTCGTGCCGCCCTGACCCCCGTTGCGATCGCGGCAGCGCGCCGGTTGTCGGATCGTCTTTTTGGTGGTCAGGCTGACGCCAAACTGGATTACGAGAACGTACCCACCGTGGTGTTCTCGCATCCGCCGATCGGTACCGTGGGTCTCACCGAAGAAGAAGCCAAGGCAACCTATGGCGATGACGGCGTAAAGGTGTACCAGAACCGCTTTACCGATATGTATTACGCAGTCACACAAAAGCGTGAGCCCACCGTTGTGAAGCTGATCGTGACCGGGCCCAACGAAAAGATCGTCGGCTGTCATGTGGTGGGCCGTTCTGCGGATGAAATCATCCAGGGCTTTGCCGTGGCGGTAAAGATGGGCGCGACCAAAGCCGATTTCGACAACACCGTGGCAATTCACCCCACGGCGGCAGAAGAACTGGTGACGCTTCGCTAAGCGCCAAGCTGCAAACAAAAAAAAGCCCCGGCGGTGGCCGAGGCTTAATCTGTAAGGTATCAACTTACGTTGGAGGAAAACCAACGCGGCGCATTCTGAAGGGCGGTGGGTAAAGAGCGCGTGAACGCAAAAGAAAACCCTGCGGGCTTGAACCCATGCGGATTGGGCGTCTGGCACTACCCGAGCTGGGCGACGGCTTTTAAAATATAGATGCGTCATTCCTCCTCTTAGCGACGTACCCCGGTGGCCCGCAAGGGCGCCGGGGTTTTGTTTTTTTGGCCGCTGAGGTGAGCGCTGACCCTCCCTCAACCCTGCCTTGATAAAGTAAGGGTTGATTCTCCTTTCATCTTTTACGTTCTCGATCAAAGAAAAGCGTATGTCCAGCCAACACCTGTCGTCCTCTGATACCTCCGATCCCCTTTTGGATCTCGCGGGGCTGCCGCGTTTTTCTGAGATTGATGCCGATCAGGTGGAGCGTGCCCTGGATCTGACGCTGGCCAAAAGCCGTGAGCAGATCAAGACGTTGGAAGCCGATGCCCATAACGCCACCTGGGAGTCGCTGGCGAGCGCGCTTCAGGATATCGAAGAGCATCTGGATCGGGTGTGGTCGCCGGTCTCGCATTTAAATGCGGTGAAAGACAGCGAGGCTTTTCGTTCGGCGGTCGAGGCCTGCCTTCCCAAGCTCAGCGCGTTTCACACCGAGGTGGGGCAAAACCTCGCGCTTTTTAATGGGTATAAAGATATTGCGTCCGCCAGCGGCTTTGAGGCATTAAGCCCGGCGCGCAAAAAGATTATTCAAAACGCCATTCGCGAATTTCGTCTTTCGGGCGCCGAGCTAAAGGGCGATGCCAAAAAGCGTTTTGGTGAGATCGTTAGCGAGCTTTCTACACTGACCAACAAATTTGACCAGAACCTGCTGGACGCCACCGATCATTGGTTTTTGGATGTGGCAGATGAGGCCGCGCTTTCGGGTCTGCCGCAAAGTGCGCTCGATCTGGCTCAAGAGGCGGCAAAAGAAGCCGGGGTGAGCGGCTGGCGCTTTACGTTAAAAGCGCCTTCTTATGTGCCCTTTATGATGTTTTGTGAGAACCGTGCGCTGCGCGAAAAGATGTACGAAGCCTACGTAACGCGCGCCTCCGAGCGTGGGCCCGATGCCGGGCAGTTTGATAACGGCCCGCTGATGGTCAAGATTCTGACGCTGCGCGCAGAACTCGCGTCGCTCCTGGGGTATGCGCATTACGCCGAGTACGCGCTTGAAGGGCGCATGGCGACGAGCGCTGAAGAGGTCTCAACCTTTTTGCAGAAACTGGCCGACTGCGCAAAAGCCGCTGCACAAGAAGAGCTTGATGCGCTTTGCGAGTTTGCGCAAAGCACCTACGGCGAGAGCGATCTTAAGGCCTGGGACATCGCGTTTTATTCTGAAAAACAAAAGCAGTCGCTGTATGCCTTTAGCGACGAAGAGATCCGCCCGTATTTTCCTCTGCCCAAGGTGCTCGAAGGGCTTTTTTATGTGACCGAGAAGCTATTTGGCGTAAAGGTTGCGCAGGCCAAAGGGGAGCATCTCTGGCATAAGGACGTGCAGTTTTTTGAGCTCCTGAATGACGATGGCAGCGTGCGCGGATGCTTTTATCTTGATCTTTTTGCCCGCGCCCATAAGCGAGGCGGCGCCTGGATGGCCGACTGCATAGGCCGCCGGCGCCTTGCCAGCGGCGGTATTCAAAACCCGGCGGCGTTTTTGACCTGTAACTTTATCCCGCCGGTGGGCGATAAGCCCTCGCTTTTGACGCATGATGACGTCGTCACGCTCTTTCATGAGTTTGGTCACGGCCTGCATCACCTGCTGACCCAGGTGGATGAGCCATCCGTCGCCGGCATTAACGGCGTGCCGTGGGATGCCGTTGAGCTGCCGAGCCAGTTCATGGAGAACTGGTGCTGGGAGAGCGAGGCGCTCCACAAGATCTCCGGCCATGTGGAGACGGGCGAGCCGCTGCCGGCGGATTTGCTTGAGCGCATGCGTGGGGCGCGCAATTTTCAGAGCGCCATGCAGATGCTGCGTCAGGTGGAGTTCTCTATTTTTGATATGGCCGTGCATGAGCGCGGCGCCATCACATCACCTGCGGACATTCAGCGCGTGCTCGATGAGGTTCGACAAAAGGTGGCGGTCTTAAAGGCGCCTGAGTTCAATCGCTTCCAAAACAGTTTTTCGCACATTTTTGCCGGCGGGTATGCCGCTGGGTATTACAGCTAT
>Ga0208547_1000560_pt1 | contig 21258 bp, 26 predicted proteins | sample DEB08_DNA_5_FD_185501 | JGI IMG/M metagenome (GOLD analysis project Ga0208547, IMG submission 185501) | Aqueous microbial communities from the Delaware River and Bay under freshwater to marine salinity gradient to study organic matter... | ecosystem: Environmental > Aquatic > Marine > Coastal ...
ACGACGGCAGGATGACGAAGTTCCAGCGCGCTCTTTGATCCAAACAGCTGCATGGCTGGACCCGGGTCGCTTTGGACCTCGAAGGGGCCTTCCCAACAGCGTGAGCGCAGAAACCGCCCCTGCCAACTGATGGCGTAGATCCAGCCGTCATACTCGAAGGCACGAAAGTAGGGCGGGCCCAGCAAGGGTTCTCGCGGCGTGAAGCGAAGGCCGTCTTCGGAGTGGGCAATTCTTGTCTGTTGATCACCATTCTCCAGCAGTCCGTGGTAGTACATGCGGATCAACTGCTTCGATTCGTCGATGTGCACATCGGGCGAGGCGACATGAGCATACAGATAACCCCCGGGCAGAGTCGTTGCCCAACTGGGTCGTTGTTCGACGGGCGGCTCTGGCGGATCCTCCGCCGGGAAGAGCGATTCAGACACGTCCAGCACGCCCGGTTGATGAATATGCCAGGGCCCGTTCACGTCATCGGCATAAGCCAATCGGATGAAGCGGCCTTTGTGATGTGCAAAATAAAGGTAGTATCGACCGAGGGGCTGCTTAATCCACGACGGGACCCGGATGAGGCTGGGTCCGTTGATGTTGGTGCCGATTCGCTCGTCAAGCCCGGCATGGATAATCGGGTTCTCAGTGAGTCGAGTGGCTTTCACCGCGGCAGTATACAGTCGTCGCTTCTTCGCACCGAAATTTCTAACACTGATCTCTAGGACAAAAACAGAACGTTATGGATAGTAAAGAGCTGATTCATATGGTGTACCGCGGTACCCACGCTGGAGCATCGTCAACCGTGAGTATTTTCAGGCGAGGCATTGAGCAATCGCCGTATGCTGATAAATGGATCACGGATGGACTGATGTACTCGGTGTACGCAGGTCGCTTGTCTGCCGTAGGAACGGATCGTGACGATCCTTTGGATGCCTACTGGAAGCTCCGTAAAAATTTGATGCTGTATGACATCCCTGAGCGCCCCATTGAAATAGAAGGCCCAGATGCCGTCGCGCTTCTTGAGCGGGTGTTTACCCGTCGGATTGCAACACTGCCAGTTTTGCGCGCCTGTTACGGATTGATCTGCGCCCCGCATGGTGGCATCGTTATGGATGGAGTATTGATTCGATTGGCGGACGACAAGTTCTGGTACGTCGAAGCCAACGGCGATACCGCGAAATGGTTCTTGGCTCTCTCGGACGGTTTTGATGTCACCATCCGGGACCCAAAATCCCGAGTTCTGCAGGTACAGGGGCCCAACGCGTTGAAGTTTCTTGAGGCCGCAGCGCCGGGTCAAATACCGGAAAAGTTTCGCTACTTTGATGCGGGGTTTTTCAACTTGGGTGGGCAGGAGGTGCTGATTTCGCGCACGGGCTGGACCAACGAGATGGGCATTGAAATTTACGGCAATGCCAATCTTGATCACTCGAAGCTATGGGATTTCTTGTTTGAGATCGGCAGCGCATTTGACCTTGAGCGGGCCGGGAGTGCATCGCTAGGCCTGCGTCGCGTCGAAGGAGGGATTCTCGACTATCAGTCGGATATCGATTTGACGATGACGCCTTACGACGCCGGACTTGGCGCCTTTGTGGATCTCAGCAAAGAGGACTTTGTGGGCAAGAGCGCGCTTGAGAAGGCATCGAAAGAGCCCCGACTTTTTGGGTATACGACGAAAAGCGCCAAGGTTAATGCCGGTCTTTCGATATTCGAAGACGGCCAGCAGGTAGGTCATACGCGAAGCAGTTGCTGGTCGCCGACGCTCGAGAGAGGCGTTGGATACGTGGTGTTTGATCGACCGGCAGACGCTGGGCAGTCCTGGGTGGGCCGCCATTTAACGGTGCGTGATGTAGATGGCGTGGATCAAGCCTGCGAGATTGTGACGCTGCCCTTTTTTGATAAACAAAAACGACTCCCCCGAGGTTTGCCGATAATTGACTAAACTTGACCTCAGAACCCGTACATTGTTTTACAGAAACATCTGGACTCCAGAACACCTATGACCATAAAAACATCTACCCGATCGCTGTTTGAGCTGAACGGCAAAGTCGCGCTCATAACGGGCGCCAGCAAGGGCATTGGCGAGTCTATCGCCCGAAGCCTTGCTGAGTTTGGGGCAAAGGTGGTGGTCAGCAGTCGAAAGGCCGAAGCCGTTGCAGAGGTGGCTTCAGCGTTTAAAGCGGATGGCCTCGAGGCGACATCGGTGGCGGCCAATATGGGGCGCATGGAAGACGTCGACCAGCTGATTGATGCGACGATTGAGGCCTATGGCGGAATCGACATTATCGTAAACAACGCGGCAACAAATCCCGTCTACGGACCGATACAGAAAACGGACGAAGGCGCGTTCGATAAGATCATGGATGTGAACCTCAAGGGGCCTTTGCTTTTATGCACTCGAGCTTATCCCGTTCTTAAAGGGCGAGGTGGCGGGTCAATAATTCACATCAGCTCGATTGGAGGTTTAACGCCTGAAAAAGGTATCGGTATGTACAGTGTCAGTAAAGCAGCGCTGATCAACATGACCAAGGCGATGGCCCAGGACTGGGGAAAGGACAATATCCGTATCAACGCGATCTGCCCGGGACTGATAAGAACCAAGTTTAGCGAAGCCTTGTGGAACGACGACGAAAACCGTGAGCGCTTCTTGAGCAAGATCCCCATGGGGCGACTGGGCGAAACGGAAGATTTGGGTGGTTTAGCGGTTTACCTCGCGTCAGATGCATCGGCCTACTGCACTGGCGGGGTTTACATGGTTGATGGCGGCTACGCAGCCGCCTAAGCGTGAGGAGAAGAATCTATGCCCTCGTTTGATGTTGTCAGTGAGATAGACGAGCACGAGCTCGCCAATGCAATTGATCAAGCTAATCGTGAGGTGAGCAATCGATTTGATTTCAAAGGATCTGATGCGCGGGTTGAGTATGCCGCTCCCGTTCTCACGATCTTTGCTGATGATGAGTTTAAGGTAACGCAAGTGCGCGACATTCTGGATATCAAGCTCTCAAAAAGAGGAATCGATATCGCCTGTCTGGAGCCTAAGGAAGTCGAAGAGCGGGGCGGCGGAAAAGCCGAGCAGAAGATCACTGTGCGAAGCGGAATCGACAGCGCGCTTGCAAAAAACCTGGTGAAAAAAATTAAAGCAAGCAAACTGAAAGTGCAGACCGCTATTCAGGGCGATCAGCTTCGTGTGACCGGCAAAAAGCGGGATGACCTTCAGGAGGTTATTGCGTTCTTGAAAGAAGAAGACGTCGGTCTACCGCTTCAGTACACCAACTTTCGGGACTGACGTCTGATTGTTGATGTCCGCGCGCGGAGGCGTCGGCGACAATTCAGTTGATGTCCTCGCACGCTAGCGGTGCTGAACTTGGGCGAAGGCGCTGACAGCCAAACTCCGTCATGGCATCAAAAAATGCCCGCATCGAGCTAATCCCGAAATGCATTACGGCTTCACATTGTGCGGCGAGCGTGTCGGCCAAAGTTTCTTTTGCCATCGCCGGCGCGCTTAAAAGGAACACAAGCAGCACTGGTATGAATCGTTTCATAAATTAATCCTTGCTGATCTGCCTCTTAGGTATCGAAGCTCTCCAGGCCGCGCCGATGGGCGGGCCGGGCTCATCTTACTCTTCTTTCACGAGAGCGGCCGGGTTCTCCTGTGCCGCATTCCAATAGCAGATCTAATGCTTGCAAGATGAATAGGTTTTGGCGCCTGATGATTATCGTGATGCATCACGCCTTAGTACGCTTCCGTGCTTAAAGTTGAACGAAAGCGAATTAAGGAGCAATTGATGAGACGTTTAATACCGGTGTTGTGTGTTTTTATTCTGATGGGGCCTGCTCATGCATCAGATAAATTGACTGAGGCCTTTATATTGAAGTGCGAACATCTCATGGGCTGCATGATTGACAAAGCGGCGGCAGACTTGGAGAACTCGGACCAACTCAATTTTCTTAAAGCACAGACGACGCTTCAATGTCAGGCGCAGGCGGGTCAATTGGGACGCCCGGCACCTGAATCGGTAGACAAAGTGATAGGGTGTCTTGAGACCATGGCTGAAATGAGCTGTGACGACATTACGGCGGGAAAAATTCCTGCAACATGTCAGGAGATGAATATCTAAACGAGACAAATCACAACACACAGGTAAAGAGGGCCTGTGCGTTGGTTGGGCCCGCTCTGTGCGATCTATGTTGCTTTCTCAGCAGTTGGATTGACTAAATAAAAAGCCGGTTTGGTGATTTTCGAGTCACTTGTTACAGTTGTCTGAATCTTGCCAATCTGCGATCTACTTTAGATCGTAAGGGAGTTAGCAATCTGTGGACATGGCCCTGCTGCTGGAAAGCCTCACCGTGGTCGGATACTGGGGATTGGTGTTTGTAACGGCTCCCGCGCTTATGTTTGTTTTTATCTATCTGGGCGGCGTGACTCTCGTTCTCTTTGCCATGCTTTGGGACGTGATCAGGAGCGGGGCTGGCATGATTGTTAGCGAAAAAGCGTCAGAAAAAACGTAATCAAAGTTCCAAAATAGCAGGGCTAATGCTTCCTAGGTGATTAGGTTTTGGCGGGCCTTGATTAATCAGTTCTTAAGGTCGTCGGATCAAAATGGAGTCTCTCGAAATTAAGGAGATTTCCCATGTCCGTAAAGACCGGTGATCGAATCGAAGTGGTGGGTCAACGCTATATTGTTAGAGAAGTCGACAGAAAATTAGGCGTTGTCTGGGCAACAGATAAATGGAATGGGCGGCACGCCATTAGCATTTATGCGATAAGTGACATACTCAGGAAAGATGCCCACATCATTAATGCGCTAAGAGCGGTTGCTTGATTAGAGCAGTGAATCTTTTTCTCATTGAGGCAATCGGCTTAATAATCTTGGTTGTCGTGATCATTTATTTGATCAAGCGACCGCCAAACGCCTAGACCGCTTTGCGCCGCGGCCTGTTAAATCTTGCCTGAACGACGTGGCGGTCGATCTGGCACTCGATGTAGCACTCAAAGAAACGTAGGCTGATTGACTACGAAGTAAATGATTACCGCGGCCGCAATAAGAACCACCATAGCAATATATCCTCGCGATTTAGCGTTTATTAAAAAGCCTGATTCAGTGTAAACGATCAGGCGTCCGAGCTATTGCTATTATGCGGGAGTCAAAAAGAGATCCTTGTGCGGGATATTTTGTCTATATCAGCTACAAAACACGTTCGACGGGTTATATCGGCCTCTGGCTGGCAGCTTCGCCCATGATGGAGCGTCGTGATCCTCGTGATCCGTCCGTGAAATTAAGCACCCGGGCGGCGCTCGCGATTGTTCTAATCACTGCAGCCGTCATCCTCTGTATTCTGCTGGTTAACCCGTGACAGCTGCTAACGCTGTCCGGAGCAGGTCCAGCCCTTCGGACGTTTGATGCCATCGCAGTAAACATACTCATCTGCTTTTTTATGGTTATCGGCCATACCCAATGCGGGCAGAAAGACAATCACAACAGCGCATAGTAGACGTTTCATATTCGCTCTTCCAGAAATTACAAAAAAAAGATACGCCCATTGCTGTGATGTAACTGTCGAGATCAGCACTAGGCCGACGATAAAATTAGGCGAGAAGATACCTGCTCGAATCACAAGATAAAGGAACAATCATGAGAAAAGTAATTCTGGCGTTGTGTCTTTTCGGGATGGCCACTTCGGTATCTCTCGCGCACCAGTATTCCAAAGACCACAGCCATTGCCATGGTTCCGTAAAGCCCGCGTGGTGGAACTGCGCGGACGGTAAGTAACTGTCCGCCCTGCAAAACTATCGTATGCGAGCTGGTGGGGCGGATCAGACCGCCTATATTTAAGACGAGAGGGTTCGGGGCAGCGTGCTCAATGCGCCTCGTAACGCCTGCGCGGCTGGCATATAGCCTGCGTGATCAAAATCCTTCACGACCTGCACGCCACCCACGATCACATTCCGGACAGTGTTAGCAGTGCTGGAAAAGATCCAGGTATCGAGCGTTTGATCTTCTGTTAGCGTTTCATACTCGATCCGGTCGGACGCGATCTCGATCAAATCTCCCCTTGCGCCGGGTGCGATGCCATCCAGGCGCTCGCCTTCTGCACGGCGCCCGCCGGTAACCGATGCCTCGAGCAGATGGCGGCCATTGCTCCCGCCATCGCTAGGCGCAAGAACGGTGCGCTTTCTTAGGCGTAATCTCTGCGTGTATTCAAGCAGACGAAGTTCTTGTATCGGCGAGACGCTTATCTGGCTATCTGAGCCGATACCGATTATTCCGCCTTCATCAAGGAACTCTGCAGCCGGGAAGATGCCGTCACCAAGGTTTGCCTCCGTCGTCGGACAAAGACCAACGGTAACGCCGTTTTTTGCAATCAGGGAACGCTCTGCCTCCGAGATATGGATTGCGTGGATTAAGCACCATCGCTCTGAGACATCACACGAATCAAACAGCCAGTCCACGGGCCGAGCGCCATTCACCTGCAGACAATTTTCAACTTCTTTTATTTGTTCTGCGATATGGATATGCACTGGCGCTGACGAAAGCGCTGGCCCGGCCTGCTCAATAACTGCCTGAATATCGCTAGGCGATGCCGCGCGAAGTGAATGCGCGGCAATGCCGATCGAGCGATCTGGGTGATTGGCACAAAGCGACTGACATTGCTGCAGAAGCTGAAGGTAATCGTCAGTCGTGTGAAAAAAGCGTTTTTGAGTCGCCTGCAATGGCTCATCCTGAAAGCCACCTCGGCAATAGAGAACGGGAAGTAGCGCTATAGCAATTCCCGCTTCGTCAGCCGCGGCGATTAGCCGCTCTGACATTTCTGCTGGGTTTTGATACGGCAAGCCGTTGGGCTGATGATGAAGATAGTGAAACTCCGTCACCGATGTGTAGCCCTGACGCAGCATTTCAATATATAGATAGCGGGCGATGTCCTGAAGCTGGTCAGGATTTATTGCCGCGTTCGCGCGGTACATCATCTCCCGCCAGCCCCAAAAGTCGTCGTGATCGGCAGCGCGATGCTCGGTGAGCCCAACGATTGCTCTTTGATGCGCATGGGAATGAAGGTTAGGGATACCGGGTATAACAAGGCCGGTGAGGATCAGCTCAGCCGTCGCCGTTGAGTCATCGACGATGCTCTCGATACGTCCTTCTTCGTTGAGCCGAATGACGCAGTCACGACGCCATCCCGCAGGAGTCAGCAGGCTCGCACACCGAATGGTTTGAAGACGAGATCGGGTCACGGCACCCCTATCAACGAATTACCGTTAAAGCCGACCGTAAGTCTCGATCAAGGCATCGTCAATGCACATGGGACCCTTTTCGGCATGGCGATCAGGACGGGACTCAAGATAGGCGCCAACAGCCTTTGCCCAGTCTTTATACGTGGACCCGTCAGGAAAGTTTATGTGCTGAGACACATTGCCAAGCACATAAACATAACCCGCAAAGAAACCGGCCTCAAAGTGATCGGCCGCGGTCTGTTCAGAAGCAGCTTTCTGAGAGCTGATCCAGCCCTGCCAGAGTTCGCCGCAGGTAAATGCCCTCGCGGGAGAGCTCAGCAGAAAAGCCGCCGCGAGCAGGCTAACGAGTTTTAGGTGCATCGTAGGCTCCAATAATCATTTCACGGCGAGGTAAAAGGTCGCGCCTTCTTCGTTGGTTCGTTCGCTGTGAAGTGTCCCACTCGGGAGATCACAGTATTGCCCAGTAACGAATATATCTTCGCGGCCGTCTTGGTAGGCAAGCCGCAGGGTGCCTCGCGTAACAAGACCCAGCACCGCAAAATCGTGCGCGTGTAGTTCACTCAAAAGGTTTGGCTCAAACTCCTTGTGCGTGGGTGCTGAATATCCCCGTTCCATAGCCAGGTTGCGCAATTCGTCTTCAGTCATCACTGTCTCCTCAGTTCATCATGTGTTGTCTCACCAGCGCTCACCAAAGGGCCGAAGATCCAACTCAAAGGTCCACGCTGAGCGTTCTTGCTCGGTGAGCATATAAACGCTCTTGGCGATGGAACTGGCCCGCATAAAAAATGCGTCTGGCTTATCCGGTAGTCGAGCGCGGGTGCGTTCAAGATCAATGATCCCATCAATAATCACGTAGCCGATATGTATGCCCTTTGGGCCCAAGTCCCGCGCCATCGATTGTGCGAGGCTGCGCTGACCGGCTTTGGCTGATGCGAATGCGGTTGACGTTGCACCGCCACGCAACGATGCGGTTGCGCCGATCACGACGATGCTGCCCTTCTCATTCTCAAGCATGGCAGGTATCACCTGCTGCGCACTCAGGAGCAAGCCCCGCACATTGATTGCCCAGCTGTCATAGAGATTCTCTGCTGTCGTCTCCATAACCCCGGTCCAAAGACCCGAGCCCGCGTTATAGATCAGCGTTTCTACCGGGCCGAGCCTATCCCGAATGTCCTTAAAGACTCTGTTGATGGCCTCCGGGCTCGACACATCGCACGGGAAAGCGAGGCAGTTTGGAATCTGCTCAGCAAGATCCCTTAAGTATTGTTCGTTTCGGGCCAGCATGGCGACGGTATGGCCTTCGGAGGAGAACTTCCGACAAAGCGATGCTCCGTTGCCCGGGCCAACGCCGGCGATCACGCAGACTTTTGCCATAAAAACTGCTCCTTGAGATAATGAAGCTCGTCGTCGGGATGAAGGGCCCCTACGACAGTCCTTCGAGTCTATCAATTTTGTTTGAGCGGCTTTTTTTCAGGAGTACCGCATGATTATTGATTGTCACGGTCACTACACCACCGCCCCAGAGGCCCTTGCCAAGTGGCGGGATAGGCAGATTGCGGCGATTGGCTCGCCCTCCCATCGGCCGAGTCCAAGCGAGCTCCGTATTAGTGACGACGAGCTGCGGGAATCCATTGAATCAAACCAGCTCGCCAAGATGAGAGAACGCGGGTCCGACCTTACGATCTTCAGTCCTCGCGCGAGTTTTATGGCGCATCACATTGGCGGTCTTGAAGAATCTTCCGCTTGGGCAGCTATCTGTAACGAGCTCATATACCGCGTTACGACGCTTTTCCCTGGTGAATTCATCGGCGCTGCGATGCTGCCACAATCACCGGGGGTAGATATCCGAACTTGTCTGGATGAGCTGAACCGCTGTATCGAGGAGTATGGCTTTGTCGGGGTAAACCTCAATCCCGACCCCTCGGGCGGCCATTGGACGAGTCCGCCGCTGTCTGATTCCTATTGGTTTCCAATCTACGAGCGCATGGTCGAGCTGGACATCCCGGCGATGGTGCACGTATCAACGAGTTGTAATGATGCCTTTCACACCACAGGCGCCCACTATTTAAATGCCGACACCACTGCCTTCATGCAGTGCCTTACAGCAGATTTATTTAAGGATTTTCCAACCTTACGTTTTGTTATCCCGCATGGTGGAGGGGCAGTGCCTTATCACTGGGGGCGTTTTCGAGGCCTCGCCCAGGCGCTTAACAAGCCTCTGCTGGATGAGCATCTTCTGAATAACATCTTTTTTGATACCTGTGTGTACCATCAGCCCGGGATCGATCTGCTGACGCGGGTCATTCCCGTAAAAAACGTACTGTTCGCTTCCGAGATGATCGGTGCCGTGCGGGGTATCGATCCCGAGACTGGATTTTCCTTTGATGACACCAAACGCTACATCGAAGCGGCGGACCTCAGCGCCACCGAGCGCGAGCTTATTTTCGAAGGCAATGCACGCCGGGTATACCCAAAACTGGACACAGCGTTAAAAGCCAGAGGTCTTTAGGCGTGAGTTCCCATCAGGAGAAAACTCCCGGTTGGCTTGATTGGTACGACGGACCCAGCAAGCCGCATTTCGTGCCACCACCCGGCAGCGTGGATGCACATTGTCATGTGTTCGGTCCATCGCCTGATTTTCCGTTTGCGCCGGAGCGCAAGTACACGCCTTGCAATGCCTCAAGGGATCAACTCTTTGCGCTTCGTGATCACTTGGGTTTCTCTCGTAACGTGATCGTTCAGGCCACCTGCCACGGAGCCGACAATAGTGCGATGGTGGATGCTTGTCGAGCATCTGGCGGCAGGGCTCGCGGTGTCGCGACCGTAAAGCGGAGCGTGTCAGACGAGCAGCTGCAGGCTCTGCACGACGCGGGCGTGCGCGGAGTGCGCTTTAATTTTCTGAAGCGGCTGGTGGATACCACGCCGCCGGATGAGCTTTTGGAGATTGCAGGGCGTGTGGCACCACTCGGATGGCATGTGGTGCTTTATTTTGAAGCGGTCGACCTTCCGGAGCTTCTCGATTTCTTCAATGCGCTGCCAACGCCGCTGGTCATTGACCATATGGGGCGCCCCGATGTGACCCAGTCAGTCGATGGCAGAGCATTCAAGACCTTTATTGATTTCGTAGATGGTAATCCCAACATCTGGACGAAAGTCAGCTGCCCTGAGCGGTTGTCGGAGACCGGCCCGCCCGCACTCGATGGCGAACGATCGCCGTATCGTGACGTGGTGCCGTTCGCTAAGCGCATCGTTGAGACCTTCCCCGACCGCGTGCTGTGGGGAACGGACTGGCCGCATCCGAATCTCAAAAGTCATATGCCGGACGATGGGCTGTTGGTGGATGTGATTCCGCATATTGCGGCTACCGCCGAATTGCAGCAAAAGCTCCTTGTGGATAACCCGATGCGGCTATATTGGCCGGAAGAATGTTAGGACAAAAAAATGGCACTGGATAAACCCTATAAAGATGTCCCCGGCACCACCGTGTTTGATGCAGATCAGTCACGGCGAGGTTACTGGCTGAATCAGTTCTGCACATCCCTAATGAAGGCCGAGAACAGGGAGCGTTTTAAGGCCAACGAACGCACCTATCTTGATGAGTGGCCCATGACTGAAGATCAGAAACAGGCGGTTATGGATCGAGATCTAAATCGTTGCATTGAGCTCGGCGGAAATATTTATTTTCTCGCTCGGGTGGGTGCAACCGACGGGAAAAGTTTTCAACAGATGGCGGGCAGCATGACCGGTATGACTGAAGAGGCGTATCGGGAGATGATGGTGAAGGGCGGACGATCTATTGAGGGTAACCGATACACCGGCGAGAAGGAGCAGGTCTGATGGCTCGAATCAGTGCCAGCGTCTATTCCTCGCATATCCCGGCGATTGGGGTCGCTATCGACCAGAATAAAACGCAGGAGCCTTACTGGGCACCGCTGTTTCAGGGCTTTGAAGCCTCCAGAGAATGGCTCAAAGATAATCCACCGGACGTTGTCTTCCTCGTTTATAACGACCATGCGACAGCATTCAGTCTCGATATCATTCCTACGTTTGCTATCGGCACAGCTCCCAGGTTCGAGGTCGCGGATGAAGGTTGGGGTCCCCGGCCTGTACCGGATGTGGTTGGCCATCCGGAATTTGCCTCGCATATTGCGCAAGCGGTCATTGAGGATGAATTCGACCTGACCATCGTCAACCACATGGATGTGGATCACGGGCTGACGGTGCCGTTATCACTTATGTGCGGCAAAGTGGATGCGTGGCCGTTTCAAATCATCCCCTTCGCGGTGAACGTTGTGCAGTATCCTGCGCCGCTGGGTCGACGTTGTTACAGGTTGGGTCAGGCGATTCGTCGGGCGGTAGAAAGTTTTGACGAGCCTCTGAATGTGCAGATATGGGGCACGGGCGGTATGAGCCATCAGCTGCAGGGTCCGCGCGCCGGTCTGATTAACCGAGAGTTCGACAACGCCTTTTTGGATCGGCTGATTGCGGACCCGGAAGACTTAGCGCAGATGCCGCATATCGACTACATCCGAGAGGCGGGCTCTGAAGGAATTGAACTCGTCATGTGGTTAATTGCCCGCGGTGCCATGGGCGACGGGGCAGGGGGCCCCGCTCCGCGCGTTGTGCATCGCTTCTATCATGTGCCTGCGTCCAATACGGCGCTTGGGCATCTTATCCTGGAAGAAAAGGGTTAAAGAAGATCCATGAGTAAGCAAGACACAATAAAGGTAGCGCTGGCCGGGGCTGGAGCATTTGGCATAAAGCATCTTGACGGTATCGCACAAATTGACGGGGTAGAGGTGGTCTCGCTGGTGGGTCGCCGCTTAGAGCCTACCCAGGCGGTTGCAGAGAAGTACAACATCAACCATGTCACGGTTGACCTCTCAGAAAGTCTTGCCCGGCCGGATGTGGATGCTGTGATTCTGTGTACCCCGACGCAGATGCACGCGCAGCAAGCCATCGCGTGCTTATCTTCCGGAAAGCATGTTCAGGTCGAGATTCCGCTCGCCGACTCACTGGCAGATGCACAAGCGGTGGTCGCGATGCAACGTGAGTCGGGGCTTGTGGCCATGTGTGGCCATACGCGCCGCTTTAATCCCAGTCACCAGTGGGTGCGTCGACGTATTAGTGTGGGTGACTTTAATCTGCAGCAATTGGACGTGCAGACTTATTTTTTTCGCCGCAAGAATATCAATGCGCTGGGTGAACCTCGTTCGTGGACGGATCATTTGTTGTGGCATCACGCGGCTCATAGCGTGGATCTTTTTGCCTACCAGGCCGGGAGCCCGATTGTGAAGGCCAATGCGGTCCAGGGGCCAATTCATCCCGAACTTGGAATTGCCATGGATATGAGCATTCAGCTCAAAACAGAGAACGGAGCGATCTGCACGCTTTCGCTCTCATTTAATAACGATGGGCCATTAGGAACCTTCTTCCGCTACATTGGGGATACCGGCACGTACATCGCCCGCTATGATGATCTTGTGGATGGGCGCGAAGAAGCCATCGATGTGAGCAAGGTAGACGTGTCCATGAATGGTATCGAACTTCAGGATCGCGAATTTTTCGCAGCCATTCGAGAAGGTCGGCAACCGAACGCCAGTGTCGCTGATGTCCTGCCGTGTTATGAAATCCTGCATAGACTCGAGCAGCAGCTCGATTAGTTACGTCTGTGCCGGTTTTTCACTAACCGGTATGACGTATTCAACCCCTGCGGCATTAAAGTGCAGCCATTAGAGTTTTGGTGGTGACGCAAGTGCCAAGCGACGTTAAAAAAACGCAGGTTGCAATCATCGGTGCCGGGCCTTCCGGGTTGCTCCTGTCTCAGCTTCTCGATCTTGCCGGTATTGAAAACGTCGTTCTTGAGCAGCGATCGCGTGACTATGTGCTTGGTCGGATTAGAGCCGGTGTGCTCGAGTTCGGCACGGTAGAACTGCTTCGAGAGGCTAAAGTTAACGCAAGGATGGACCGCCAGGGCCTGATCCACGAGGGTTTTTATATCGCGGCAAACAATCATCTGCATCGGATTAATCTCAAGCATTTCACTGGCTCTTCCGTGATGGTGTACGGACAGACCGAAGTGACCCGAGACCTGATGGACGCCCGTGATGCGGCGGGCGGATTGCTTATCTATGAGGCTGAGGATGTCTCCATTCATGAATTAGACACGTCCGCGCCTCTGATTCGATACAAGCATCAAGGAGAGCCTCAAGAACTGCGTTGTGACTATGTCGCGGGCTGTGACGGGTTTCATGGCGTCAGTCGCAAAACGATTCCATCGTCTGTGCTGCGCGAATACGAGCGCGAGTATCCATTTGGCTGGCTGGGTTTGTTGTCGGAGACGGTGCCGTTCCATGAATTGGTTTATGTGCGTCATCCGCGCGGGTTTGCACTCTGCAGCCAACGGTCCAAGACGCGCAGTCGCTATTACCTTCAGTGCGCGTTAACCGACAGGGTCAGTGATTGGAGTGATGAGATGTTTTGGGAAGAGCTCAAACGCCGTCTGCCGTACGAGTTGGCGCGGGATTTGGATACCGGCCCTTCGATCGAAAAGAGCATTGCGCCGCTTCGTAGTTTTGTCGCGGAGCCGATGCGGTATGAGCGCTTATTCCTTGCCGGCGATGCGGCTCACATTGTCCCGCCAACCGGAGCGAAAGGTCTTAACCTTGCCGCCGCTGACGTTCACTTCCTTTCCCGGGCTTTAACGGCCTGGTATAAACAAAATGATGCCACCCTTATGGATACGTATTCGACGGATTGTTTACGGCGGATCTGGAAGGTGGAGCGCTTTTCGGCTTGGATGACTCAGATGCTCCACGAATTCCCCGGCGAGGATGAGTTTGCGCCTCGGATCAGGGAGGCTGAGCTGGACTATTTATTCTCCTCAGACTCGATGATGGCCTCCTTGGCAGAAAACTATGTAGGGTTGCCGTTTTAAAATTTCAGAACATCGGCGCGGTCGATACCCATCGGCCAGAAGCCACTTTAAGAAGGAAACGTTATGAAACCTGTCGCTGTAAGGAACATTCAGCGTGCTGACGCAAAAACTATCGATCAGTTGGGCGAGCTTGGCGTTGCTACCGTGCATGAGGCCGCGGGACGATCAGGTCTTCTAAAGCCCTATATCCGACCCATTTATCCGAAGGCGACGTTGGCGGGAAGTGCGGTGACCATTTTGGCTCAGCCCGGCGATAACTGGATGGTGCATGTCGCGATCGAATTATGTCAGCCGGGGGATGTGCTGGTCATTGCCTGCACCGCCGATAACACGGACGGCATGTTTGGTGATCTGCTTGCCACATCGGCGAAGGCTCGAGGGGTGCGAGGCGTGATCTCCGATGTGGGTGTTCGTGATGTACGGGCACTTGAGGCCATGGATTTTCCGGCGTGGTGTCGGGAGATTTCTGCAAAGGGCACTGTCAAGAATACGCTCGGCTCCGTCAACGTCCCGGTCGTATGTGCGGGTCAACTGGTTAAGCCTGGAGACGTTGTGGTTGCTGATGATGACGGCGTCGTTGTCGTGCCTCGGACTCGGGCCGATGCGGTGCTGGAAGCCGGTCTTGCCCGCGAGGCGGCTGAGGTGGCCAAGCGCGACCAGCTCGCGTCAGGCGTTCTCGGTCTTGATATCTATGACATGCGACCTCGGCTGGAAGCGGAGGGGCTCGTCTATCTGGATTCTCTGGATGAGCTCGGAGAGTAAGGTCTCGACAGGCGGTGTGCCGTGCACGTGGATGCGCGGCGGCACCTCGAAAGGCATTTATTTTCTAAAAGACGATCTACCTCAAGACGTTTCTGAGCGTGATGCCTTTCTGCTGAAGATCATGGGCTCGCCGGACGCGCGCCAGATCGACGGCATCGGCGGCGCCGACCCCCTGACAAGCAAAGTTGCGGTGGTCTCCCGTTCGGATCGGACCGATGCCGATATCGACTATCTTTTTTTGCAGGTGTTTGTCGATCAGCCAATTGTCACCGATGCCCAAAACTGTGGAAACATTCTGTCGGGGGTGGTGCAGTTTGCCGCAGAGCGAGGGCTCATCACGCTTCAATCGGGCCACACTCAGGTCGCGGTGTATATGGTTAATAGCGATCAGGTGGCTAAGGTTACGATTGAAACGCCTGGCCGCGAAGTCACCTATAGCGGAAACGCCAGTATTGATGGTGTGCCCGGTACGGCTGCGCCGGTGCTACAGAATTTTCCGGAAGCAGCCGGTTCAACCTGTGGCGCGCTTCTGCCGACCGGTCAGGCTGTTGACCTCATTGATGGTATTCCGGTAACGCTCATTGATAACGGCATGCCCGTCATGGTGCTTCGCGCAAGTGATGTGGGTGTGTCGGGATATGAGTCGCGCGAGGAGCTCGAATCAAATCAGAATCTGAGGACGCGAATCGAGACCTTACGTCTGTTGGCAGGGCCCATGATGAATCTTGGCGATGTTAAAGAGAAATCAGTCCCGAAGATTACGCTAGTCGCTTCACCCATTAACGGCGGTGCCATCCATACCCGCACCTTTATTCCCCATCGCTGTCACGCCTCTATTGGAGTGTTGGGTGCTGTGAGCGTGGCCACCGCCTGCATGCTCGAAAGCTCGCCGGCTGGGGATCTGGCGGAGTTGCCCGAGGGGCCGACCAAGAAAATATCGGTGGAGCACCCGCTCGGCGAAGTCAGTGTGGTCGCTGAGGTGTCGATGAAGCATGGAGCGCTTCAGATTCACCAGGCCGCGATCGTTCGTACTGCCCGCAAGCTTTTCGAGGGCAAGGTGTTTATCTAGGCGTAGGCGCGATCGGCGCGGTATGGCTCCAGTGGGATTCGCGGCGTTTTGCCGCTAATCAGATCGCAGATAAACTGCCCTGTGGTGGGTCCCATGGTGAGTCCAAGTTGGCCATGGCCAACAGCGAGCCATGCATTTTTTACACCGGGCGCTGGACCGATGACAGGGAGCGTATCCGGCATAAACGGCCGAGCCCCTATCCACTGCTTGCCGGTCGTGGACTGCATTTGCGGGAAGAGATGACGTTTGGCTTTTTCCACGAGTACTTCAGCCCGACGGAAATTAGGTTTTGCATCCAGCGGAGCGATTTCAACCGTGCCCCCAATCCGAAGCCCGGTCTCGACAGGGGTACTGACAAATCCTCCTGTGGAGTAAATGACAGCCCGCGAGAGATTAATGCCGCTATCGGGAATATCGGTGTGGTATCCGTGCAAAGGCGCAAGCGGAATGCGAATGCCCATGTCGTGCAGGAGTGCATTCGCCCAGCAGCCTGCGGCCATCACAAGTTTTTGCACGGGGTGATCTTGGCCATCCGCAAACATCAGGGCTTGCGCGCTATCCGAGCGCATCCGGATGCCGGTTACGTCTTGATAAATGACCTTTCCGCCAAGTGTTACAAAGTAATCAGCAAGCTCACGAGTCAGTCTCTGGGGGCTGGTGAACGATTTCCACCCGTTTGCGATGAGGCCGAATTTCCCACTGGTGTTTACCGCAGGCTCGGCAGCTGCGAGCGCTCCGGGATCAAGCTCTGTAGCGAAGCAGCCTTCTGCCTCGCGAAGCGCCCAGCTAAACCGGTCAGCGTCGTACTGCGCTTTGTTATCGTATAAGTAGAGAACTTCTTCTTCTGCCCAAATATCTTTTATCTCAGCTGCGGCAATGACTTCGTCGAAGTCCTCCTGCGCCAGCGCAGCGATCTCGCCCAGGCCATGGCAAATTCGCGCAACGCGATCCGCGGTGGCATTACGAAGGAAACGCAGTAACCACGGTAGGGCCGCTGGCAGGTGCGATGGGCGAACAGCTAAAGGGCCTTCGGGATTCAGCAGCCATCCGGGGAGTTTTTTGAAGACGCCGGGTTTTGCCAGCGGGACAATTTCGCTGCGCGCCATAAGGGCGCAGTTGCCGAATGTCGCTGCGCCCCCAATGTCGCTGCGCTCCACCAGGGTGGTTGCAATACCGGCCCGTTGAAGTGCGAGGGCGCTACAAACCCCGATGATTCCCCCACCGACGACGGTAACTTCAGTCAATGGATTTCGGTCCAGACGCTAAGGGGTATTACTCGACGCCTTCGACAATTCGAAAGTCGCGAACCACGGCGTTGTCCAAAACTTGAAGCGCCTGCTGGTATTTCTCGGAGGCATAAGTCTCTTGTGCCCGTTCAAAGCTTTCAAATTCCACCAGCACAGTACGGGCGTCCACTGCAAATTCTTTGGGCTCCATGCGACCACCGCGGGCCAGAAAACGACCGCCATGCGCCTTTACAGCTTCTGCCGCTATCGCCGCGTAAGCGGCGAGTTTTTCGGGGTCTTTCACCTCGCGATACGCGGACATCCAGTAGCCTTTTGCCATTTTATATTCTCCTCTCTTCGGTTTTCGATGAATGAACGGGTCAAAACACGCACGCGTATGCCGAGCCGTTTACTTTTGGGTGATCTCGGCCAGTGCGTCAAGAAGCGCGAGGATTTCTTCTTTACTGTTGTAGTGACAGAACGACGTGCGAATACAGCTATCGAGATTGATCGGGTCCAGCACGCTTGCCGAGAAGTAATCGGCTTTGCGTAGGTGGGTGCGGATACCTTTGTCGTTCAATGCAGCGACGACATCTACGGACGGGATATGATCAAACGCGTACGAGACAAGACCTTCACGATAAGGATTATCCGCACCGCCCACGATGAACGCCCCGGGTAAATCGCGGATACCTTTGCGTCCGTCTGACCCATTTATGGCCACGTCCACTAGATGCGCCTCCTGTTCTGCCATTGCTCGTCCGGCGGCCTCTAAACGTGCGCGTCGGTCGGAGGCATCACTCACCTGACTGCCCAACCACTCCAGGTATTCGACGACGGTACTGAAGGTCGCAAATGCGCCGGTGTCACGCGTCCCGAGTTCCCAGAAGTTATCCGCGGTCCCATCAAGTTTCTCATGACGGAGAGTGCTCATTCGTGGCGATACCCAGGCGACACCATAGTTATGTCGCGAGAAAACCTTGTAACCGGAAAGGGCGCAGCCGTCGACGCCGGTGGCGCCGATGTCGATAACACCATGGGCGGCATGCTGAATGCTGTCCACCACAATAAAGCAATCGGGAGAGATGCTACGGATAGCTTCTGCCACGCCCTTTACGTCAACCGCCATGCCGGTTACGGGACTCGTCTGAATGATGGTCGCCGCGCGGGTGTCTGGGGTGACGTGCGCAAGGTAATGCTCCGGAGTGACGATTGCCCGATCTTTATCGTGCGCAATGTTGATGTTCTGCTTTCCGGCCACCGGGCACCATTGATTTCGCGCGCTCGCCGTGGCCGGATGCTCCAGCGTGCTGCCCACTACGTTACCGCCAGCGGGAGATCCCATAACCGCTGCCCTCACCAGGCGAAACAGGAGCTCCGTACCGCTCTCTCCCGTAAATACCACACCCTCAGAGACGCCGAAGAAAAGTTTCATGTCTTCGCGCGCTTTATTGATGATGCGCACCAACTCCCGACTGGCAGGGTTATCCCGCCCCTGGTTATCGGGAATGGAGGAGAAATGGGTGCTGACCTCAACCACTGACTTGAGGGTTAAGGATCCACCGGCGTTCTCAAAAAATATACGTGGCCCCTGATAAGGACAGTGATCCACATGATGAAAGCGGTCTCGAATCGCTTTGAGGAGTTGGGCGTCGAACATAGGGTGCTCTTGATCGTTAGAGGGTGGGCCTAACCCAGTTTTGCAACCGCTGCCTGGGTAGCGGGGCGTGCAAGCATTCTTTCGTGATGCGCTTGTAGTTTCGGCAATTTTGATGTGTCAACGCCGTCACTCTCTATCCAAGAGCAGATCGTGAAAAGATAGGGATCACATACCGTGTAGGCATCTCCTAAGACCCACGGGCCCTTGAAGAAATCAGACTCGATGAGGCCCACAGTTTGCGTCATGGTTTCGGGTACTTTCTTCTTCATGGCTTCAAGCGCTTCAGGCGCATCAGCCCAGCGCGCGCCGCGGAATCGATGCGCGTGGGCGACGTGCACCGTGGATGCCAGATAACTGTTGAACTCCTGAATCTTGGCGAAGACGAACGGATCGTGCGCGCCGGTCATCTGAGCGGATCCAAAGCGTTGGGCGATATAGACCAGGATGGCGGGCGTTTCGGTAAGAATGCCGTCCTCTGTTGCCAGAGCCGGTACGCGACCTTTGGGGTTAACTGCCCGATACTCCGGCAAGTTTTGCTCGCCTTTTGAAAAGTCCAGTACGTGCAGTTCGTAATCGGCTTCGACCTCTTCAAGCAGGATGACCGAGGCGAGGGCAACGCTCTGACGCGCGGCAAATATTTTCAACATGGTTCGGATACGCTGGGTGCAGGTGCGCCTATTCTGCACCAAAAGGGAGTGTTTTTACGATTTTCGAAGGCCTGAGCGTTAGGGCGTCTGATCCTCTGCCGGGTCCTCCCCAGCTGTGCTTCTAAGGCGGGTCTCCCGAAGTACAGCGTCCGAATGTTGCTATCATCGACGCTGAAAAAATTTGGAGAATGTTATGAGTTTTCAGGGAACCGAGCGCTATGTCGCTACAGACGATCTGGCGATGGCCGTTAATGCGGCGGTGACGCTCGAGCGTCCGCTGTTGATCAAGGGTGAACCCGGCACCGGCAAAACCATGCTGGCGGAGGAGATTGCCCTGGCTCTGGGCAAGCCGCTGATTCGCTGGCACATCAAATCCACCAGCAAAGCCCAGCAGGGCCTGTACGAATATGACGCTGTGTCACGCCTGCGGGATTCGCAGCTGGGGGACGGCCGTGTTGAGGACATAAAGAACTACATCCGCCCCGGTAAGCTTTGGGAGGCGTTCACCGCGCAAGAGCAGGCAGTGCTGTTGATTGATGAGATCGATAAGGCGGACATCGAGTTTCCCAATGATCTTTTGTTGGAGCTCGACCGCATGGAGTTTTTTGTTTACGAGACGGGCGAAACGATCTCCGCAGTCCATCGGCCTATTGTCGTGATTACCAGTAACAATGAAAAAGAGCTGCCCGACGCCTTCTTGCGGCGCTGTTTTTTCCACTTCATATCGTTCCCGGATAAGGCAACGATGGAGAAAATCGTTGAGGTGCATTACCCGCAAATCCGAAAAAACCTTATCAAGGAGGCGTTAGAAGTCTTTTTTGAGGTCCGAGAGATCCCGGGCCTGAAGAAAAAGCCGTCCACCTCTGAGCTTATCGATTGGTTGAAACTTTTAATGGCAGACGATATTCCCGAAGAGATTCTCAAGTCGCGAGATCCATCTAACGCCGTCCCGCCACTGTATGGCGCGCTGCTTAAAAACGAGCAGGATGTGCACATGCTGCAACGTCTCGCGTTTATGGCCCGCCGCGAAAAATCTCCAAATTAAGTCGAGAGCGGGCGAGCTGTCATGCTGATTAGTTTTTTTCAGACGCTGAAGAAAACCGGCATACCGGTGTCGGTGAAGGAATATCTGATACTTCTTGAGGCGCTCAATGCACGAGTGGCTTTTGCATCGGTTGATGATTTTTATCTGCTGTCGCGGGCTTGCCTCGTTAAAGACGAGAAGTACTTCGACCGGTTTGATAAGGCATTTGCCGCGTGGTTCAACGAGATGGAGAGCATTGATGACATTATCAATGCGCTTATTCCAGAAGATTGGTTACGAGCAGAGCTCGAAAAATATCTGACCGACGAAGAAAAGGCGAAGATTGAATCGCTGGGCAGCCTTGAAAAACTGCTGGAAGAGTTTCGTAAACGGCTTGAAGAACAAGAGAAGCGTCATTCCGGAGGAAGCAAGTGGATTGGTACGGGCGGTACGTCGCCGTTTGGCCATAGCGGCTATCACCCGGAAGGTATTCGGATTGGCGGAGAGAGCCGGAATCGACGCGCCGTAAAGGTCTGGGAAGAGCGGCAGTTCCGTAATTTGGACGATTCCGTGACGATCGGCACGCGCAGCATCAAAATGGCGCTCCGTCGACTTCGCAAATTCGCACGCAGCGGTGCCGACGAGGAGCTGGATTTGGATAGCACTATAAGATCGACAGCACGTAACGCAGGGCTATTGGATATTCAAATGGTGCCG
>Ga0208547_1000563_pt1 | contig 21219 bp, 24 predicted proteins | sample DEB08_DNA_5_FD_185501 | JGI IMG/M metagenome (GOLD analysis project Ga0208547, IMG submission 185501) | Aqueous microbial communities from the Delaware River and Bay under freshwater to marine salinity gradient to study organic matter... | ecosystem: Environmental > Aquatic > Marine > Coastal ...
CGCGGGCGAGGTCGTCGCCGACACGGTCGTCCTGGCGACGGGCGCGCACGAGCGGGTCCTGCCCTTCCCCGGCTGGACCCTGCCGGGCGTGCTGACCGTCGGCGGCGCGCAGGCGCTGCTGAAGGGGCAGGGCGTGCTGCCGGGCCGGGCCGTGGTCGTGGCCGGCGCCGGACCGCTGCTGCTGCCGGTCTCGGCGGCACTGGCCCGGGCCGGTGCCGGCCTCGTCGCCGTCTGCGACGCCGGGGATCCGCGGCGGTGGCTGGCGGGCGGTCCGCGGGGCCTGCCGCCGGCGAAGCTCGCCGAGGGCGCGAGCGCCGTCGCGACGCTGGCGCGGCACGGCCTCGCCGTCCGGCCGCGGACGGCCGCGGTCCGGGCCCGCGGCGACGGCCGCGTCGAGGAGGTCGAGCTGGCCCGCCTCGACGCCCGGTGGCGGGTCGTGCCGGGATCCGAGCGCTGGGTCGCGGCGGACGCGCTGGCGACGTCGCACGGCTTCGTCCCGGACCTCGGGCTGGCGCTGGCGCTCGGCTGCCGCCTCGCGGGCGGCCCGACGCCGTCGGCCCCGCCGGCCGTCGCCGTCGACGCCTACCAGGCGACCGGCGTGGCCGGCGTCTGGGCCGCCGGCGAGGTCACAGGCATCGGCGGCGCGGACGTCGCGGCGCACGAGGGGACGACGGCCGGACTCGCCGCCGCCCGTGCCGTCGGCGGCGCCGTCGCCGACGACGCGCTCGAGGCGGCGGCCGCGCACCGACGGGCCGACCGTGCGTTCCTCACCGCGCTCGGCGCGGTCCTCGACGTGCCGGACGGCTGGGTCGGGTGGATGGCGCCCGAGACCGTCGTCTGCCGGTGCGAGGAGGTGCCGCTCGGCCGGATCGACGACGCGATCGCGCACCGCGGCGCACGCGACGTCCGCAGCGTGAAGCTGACGACCCGGTGCGGGATGGGCCGGTGCCAGGGTCGGATGTGCGGCGCGAACGTCGCCGGGGTCGTCGCGGCCCGCACGGGCGCACCGGCGCCGGACGCGGCGGCGCTGGAGCGCCGCCCGGTGCTGGCGCCCGTGCCGCTCGGTCGCCTCGGGGGCGCCTGAGCCACGACGTCGCCGGCGTCTGGCATCCTCGGCCGACAGCGACGGCGCCGGCCCGCCGTCGGCGCGACGAGGGGGACGGCATGGGACCGGTCGACGCGATCCGCAGCGGCTTCCAGCGGGCGGTGGACTTCCGCGGCCGCTCCACGCGCCCCGAGTACTGGTGGTGGGCCCTGATGACGGGGTTCGTGAACCTGCTGGTCGGGCAGACGCCGTCGACGCTGGAGTCGCTGGCGCTGCTGGCCCTGTTCGTCCCGTCGCTGGCCGTGGCGTTCCGACGCCTTCACGACACGGACCGGTCGGCCTGGAACCTGCTCTGGGCCCTGCTGCCGGTCATCGGCGTGATCGTCCTGCTGATCTTCCTCGTGCAGCCGGGCACCCCGGCCTCGAACCGCTACGGCCCGCCGCCGCCGGGGACGCGCACCGCCGACGGTCCGCCGACCGGTGGGTGGGACGCACCGCCGCCCCCGCCGCCCCCCGCCGGCTGATCAGCCGTCGAGTCCCAGCGCCGCGGCCAGCGCGGTCCGTGCGTCGGGCCCCGGGGGTCCGACGGCGTGGAACGTGACCTCCCCCGACGGTGACGCGACGACGGCCCGGACCTCGGAGCCGTCACCGGGGAACCCGCAGGCGGCGCGGTGGGCGGCCGGACCGCCGTAGACGGTGATGGTCCGGGCCAGCACGTCGGGGTCGCGGATGCTCGAGGCCATGCCGGCGTCGATCATCCGCCGGGTCGGTCGCCACCGCCCCGAGATGTGCGGGACCTCGATGACGGCCGTCGCCATCGACCGTGCGGCGCCGCGCGGCGTCGGCGGCACTCCGAGCGAGACGGCCAGGTCGATCCAGGCGTCGACGTCCCGCTGGTGGCGCTGCAGGTAGGCGAGGACCACGAGCGTCCGGTCGGCCGGCAGGTCGTCGGGCAGCCGCCACGGCGTGCCGTCGAGCGCCCGACCGCGCAGCGGCGCCAGGCGGACCCCGCCGGGCGCCGGGACGCTCACGCGTCGGCCGCCTCGTCACCGGCGGTCAGCGTCGGCTGCGCCTCGACGTTCGCGAGGTCGTCCAGCCGGTCCGCGTCGGCCATCGCCGTCAGCTCCTCGACGCGCCGGGCGGCGGGCAGCACGCGGCGTTCGAACGATCCGACCGCCCTGTTGAACGCGTCGACCGTCCTGTCCAGGGTCGACCCGACCTTCGCGAGGTGCCCGAGGAACGTGCCGAGCCGCTCGTGGAGGCTGAGCACCTCGTCGACGACCTTGACGGCGTTGTCGGCGAGCGCCTGCTGCCGCCAGGACGCCGAGACGTTGGTCAGCAGCATCGCGAGCGACGTCGGCCCGGTCAGCACCACCCGCAGCTCGAGCGCCTTGCCCAGCAGGTCCGGGTCGGCGTCCAGCGCCGCGGCCAGCGCCGCCTCGTTCGGGACGAACACGACGACGAGGTCGATGGACGCGCCGTCACCGCGGTAGCCGCGGTCGGCGACGGCCTTCGCGTGCTGCAGCAGGTCCTTGGCGTGCTGCTGGAGGAACGGCTTCTGCGCGGCGCGGTCCTGCTCCTCGAGGGCCTTCAGGAACGCGGCCATCGGGGCCTTGGCGTCGATGTAGAGGACCTTGCCGTCGGTGAGATGCACGGTCAGGTCGGGCCGACCGGACCCCTCGCCGACCTGCTGGACCTGCTGCGTGTACGAGACGTGCTCCTTCAGCCCGGTCAGCTCGACGATGCGCTGCAGCTGGAGCTCGCCCCACTGGCCGCGGGCCTGGTTGGACCGCATCGCGCCGTCGAGGCGCTGGGTGACCTGCTTCAGCTCCTCGAGGCGCTGCACGGTCGAGACGACCTGCTGGTCGAGGCGCTCGTACGCGCCGGACCGGACGCGCTCGAGCTCGCGGACGTGCCCGTCGAGCTTGGACATGCCCTCGCGCAGCGGGTCGACGAGCCCGCGGATCGCCTCCTGGGCGGCGCGCTCGCGGGCCTCGGCGGTGGCCTGCTCGGTGCGGAGCCGCTCCTCGACCTCGCGGCGCAGCTCGCCCGCGACGCGGTTGGCGAGCCGCTCGGCCAGCTCGTCGGGCGGCGCGGCGGGTTCGGTGGGACGGCGCCGCAGCAGCGCGCCGACGAGGAGGCCGACGGCGAGCGCCGCCAGGGCGAGGATGAGGGCGGTGGTGTCCATGGGGAGAGGCTAGGGACCGGGTGCGACGCGGGGTGACGGCTCCTACCCCGCGCTGCGCCCGAGCTCGGCCGCGACGGCCGTGAGCGCCAGCTCGACGCCGGCGGCGTCGACGTCGAGGTGGGTGACCATCCGCAGCCGGCCCCAGACGACCGACGTGCGCACGCCCCGGGCCAGCAGCGCCGCCTGCAGCTCGCCGGCCCCGCGCCCGACCGAGGCCGGGTCGATGAACAGGATGTTCGTGTCCGGCGGCGTCGTCGTCACCCCGAGCGCGGCCAGGCCCTCGGCCAGCCGGCGCAGGTTCGCGTGGTCGTCGGCCAGCCGCGCGACGTGGTGGTCGAGCGCGTGGAGGCAGCCGGCCGCCATCATCCCGGCCTGGCGCATCGCCCCGCCGACGCGGTGCTTGATCGCCCAGGCCCGCTCGACGAACTCGCGCGGTCCGGCCAGCACCGCGCCGAGCGGCGCACCGAGCCCCTTCGTGAAGTCGATCCAGACCGAGTCGACCCGGCCGCCCCACCGCGCCGGGTCGGTCCCGGTCGCGACCGCGGCGTTCATCAGGCGGGCCCCGTCGACGTGGACGGGGACCTCCCGCGCGTGCGCGGCGTCGACGACCGCGTCGAAGACGTCGCCGGGCCAGAGCGCCCCGCCCCCGAAGTTGTGGGTCTGCTCGAGCGCGACCAGCCCCAGCTGCGGCCAGTAGTTCGACCGCGGCGCGTGCGCCGCCTCGACCGCGTCCGGACCGTAGATCCCGCGGTCGCCGTCGACGACCTCGAGCTGCACGCCGGCGCTGACCGCACCGCCGCCACCCTCGGCACGGGCGATGTGGGCCCAGCGGTCGACCAGCACCAGGTGCCCCGGCCGCGTGTGCGTCGAGATGGCCACGAGGTTGCACATCACGCCGGAGGGCAGCATCACGGCCGCCTCCTGGCCGAGCAGCGCCGCGACGCGCTCGCACAGCGCCGTGACGGTCGGGTCGAGCCGCTGCTGCTCGTCACCGACCTCGGCCGCGGCGATCGCGGCCCGCATCGCCGGCGTCGGCCGGGTCTGCGTGTCGCTGGAGAGGTCGACGACGTCGGCGGTCGTCGTGCCGGGGGCGCCCTCGGCCATCATCTGCTCCTCGTCCGAGACGGTGACGCTAGGCGGTGCGCCGACCCCCGCTCACTCCGCCCACGGGTCGAGCACCCTGACCCCGTCGAACCGAGCGAAGTCGGCGACGTCACGCGTCGCCACGGTCAGGCCGTGGACCAGCGCCGTCGCCGCGATCAGCGCGTCGTGGGCCGGGGCCGGGTCGGGAACGTGCAGCGCCGCCGCGCGCCGCGCGACCGCGGCGTCGACGGGGAGGACGCGGTCCGCGAACGCCGGGCGGACGTCCTCGTCGAACCAGCGCCGCAGCGCGGCGCCCTGGCGACGGTCACGCCGCTCGATGCGCAGCACGTCGACCTCCAGTTCGGCCAGGGTGACGGCCGAGACGAACTGCACGGCCAGCGGGACGGCGCGGGCCCAGGCCACGACGCGAGGGTCCGCAAGGCCGGTCGCATGGCGGCGCAGCTCGGAGACGACGTTCGTGTCGACGAGGAACATCAGTCGAGGAACTCATCGAGGTCGACGGGAGCCGGCACATCGTCGAAGCGCTCGAGCGGGAGGTCGACGTCCGCCGCCGCGGCATCGCTTCCGAGGAGGTCGAGCAGGGTCGGGGGCCGGCTGGCGGATCCGCGAGCCGGGTCGCCCGCGGCAGCGGCGCCGGCGGCGACCAGCCGCTCGTACTCGGCGATGCTGAGCAGCACGTGCGAGGGCCGGCCCCGGTCGGTGACGTAGACGGGCCCGTCCTCGGCGGCCCGCTTCGCGCCGGCCGTGTCGCGGTTGAACTCGCGGGCGGAGTAGCTGCGGACCACGGCGGACCTCCGAGGGACCCCACGAAGGTAGCAACGTAACTACCCGGAGGTCACGCCCCCGGCGCCACCCCGAGCTCGCCCATCAGCCCGCGGACCCGGCCCTCGATGGCGTCGCGGATCGGCCGGACCGCGTCGACGCCCTGTCCCGCCGGGTCGTCGAGCGGCCAGTCGACGTACCGCTTCCCCGGGATGTAGGGGCAGGTGTCGCCGCAGCCCATCGTGACGACGACGTCGGCCAGGTCTAGGTCCGCGTCGCTCCACCGCTGCGGTCGCCGGCCGGCGATGTCGACCCCGACCTCGGCCATCGCCGCGACCGCGGCGGGGTTCACGGCGTCGCCGGGTTCGCTGCCGCCCGACAGCACCCGGACGCGGTCGCCGGCGAGGTGTCGCAGCCACCCGGCGGCCATCTGCGAGCGGCCGGCGTTGTGCACGCAGAGGAACAGGACGGTCGGGACGGCGTCGGTCACGGGGTGCTCCTCAGCTCGGCGGGCAGGTCGGGGACGGTGAACAGCCACCGGGCCAGCGCGGCGGCGGCGGTGCCGCCGCCCAGCTGGGCGACGACGAACGGCAGCACGCCGTCCGGCGCGATGCCGGTGTACGAGTCGGTCAGCACGCGGGCGACGGTGACCGCGGGGTTCGCGAACGACGTCGAGGGCGTCAGCACGATCGCCGCCGCCACGTAGGCGCCGACGGCCGGCGCGACCGTCCGGACGGCGCCCTGACGGACCAGCCCGAGGATCACCAGCACCAGGCCGAACGTCGCGACGACCTCGCTGGCGACCAGCGTCGCCGCGCCCCGGTCGGTGGTCCCGACCGTCGCCGCCGGCAGGCCGAACAGCAGGTTCGCGCCGACGACGCCGAGGACCGCGCCGCCGAGCTGCGCGGCCAGGTAGCCGGGGACGGCGCGGCGCGCGAGTCCGCCGAGCGCCGCGTCGACCAGCGTCACGACGGGGTTCAGGTGCGCGCCCGAGACGGGCTGCAGCAGCCGGATGATCACGGCGAGGGCCAGGCCGACGACGACCGCGTGCGGGAACAGTGCGCCGACGGCCGTGTCCGACGACGACGCGACGATCCCGGACCCGACGACGGCGAGCAGCAGCAGCGCCGTGCCGACGAGCTCGGCGACGACCGCCCGTGCGCCGCCGCTCACGCCGCGACCCCGAGGCCGGTCGCGGCGGCGAGGCGCGCCACCCGGTCCGCCAGCTCGTCGTGCGCGGCGCGGTAGGCGGTGACGGGACGGCCGGCGGGGTCCGGCACCGACCAGTGCAGCGTCGGGGCGGCGAACGGCAGCGGCGCCTCACGGACCCGGTCGCAGACCGAGACGACGAGGTCCGGCCGGACGGCGAGGTCGTCGACGTGCCGCGGTCGGACGACGCCGAGGTCGAGCCCGCGGTCCGCCGCGACGCGCACGGCCCGGGGATCGACCGCGTCGGCCGGTGCCGTCCCGGCGGAGGCCGCCGGACGGCCGGTGGTCGCGGTCCAGAGGGCGGCGGCCAGCTGCGACCGGGCGGCGTTGCGCGTGCAGACGAACACGGGCCGGCGCGGGGGTCGGACCGGGGCGGGGGCGGCCGCCCGGTCCGCGCCGGCGGCCCGGCCGACCAGGACCGCGGCGGCCGGGCGGAGCGTCACGTACCGGCGGCGGCCGTCGCCCTCCGAGCGCCGGACGGCGACCAGCTCCGCCGCCTCGAGGGTGCGCAGGTGGAACGCGAGATGGTTCGCGGGCAGGCCGACGACGTCACCCAGCTCCCCCGGCGTCAGGTCCCCGGCGACCAGGGCGTCGACGACCGCCAGACGGATCGGGTCGCCGAGCGCCCGGTGCCGGGCGGCGCGTGCGGCGAGATCCCCGCGTGCGGTCGGATCGATGCCCATCGGATCCCCCCGCGGTCCGGGCCGGGACGTCCGCCGCGGCGGGTGCGAAACTACCTCAACGGCCCTTGATGCTTCACCCGGGCCGGATCGGACGCGGCGCAAGCCGTAGAACCGTGTTCTACAGTGGCGGCGGGAGTCGCCCCGGCCCGCCGACCCGGGGACCCCGGGAGACCGACGTGCCCACGACCATCATCGAACCGTTCCGCATCCACTCGGTCGAGCCGATCCGGATGACCACGGCCGAGGAGCGCCGGGCCGCGCTGGTCGCGGCCGGCTGGAACCTCTTCGCCCTCCGCGGCGAGGACGTGCTCATCGACCTCCTCACCGACTCGGGCACCGGTGCCATGTCGAGCGAGCAGTGGGCGGGAATCCAGCGGGGCGACGAGTCCTACGCCGGCTCGCCGTCCTGGTTCCGGTTCGAGGCGGCCGTCCGGACGCTCTTCCCGTACCGCCACGTCATCCCGACCCACCAGGGACGGGCGGCCGAGCGCATCCTCCTCGGCGCGCTCGCGGGTCCCGGCTCGGTCGTGCCCAACAACACCCACTTCGACACGACGCGGGCGAACACCGAGGCCACCGGGGCCGAGGCCGTCGACCTCGTCATCCCGGAGGGTCTCGAACCGGCGCTCGACCACCCCTTCAAGGGCGACATGGACGTCGAGCGGCTGGACGCCCTGCTCACCGCCCGCCGGCCCGACGTCCCGTGCGTGATCGTCACGGTGACGAACAACTCCGGTGGAGGACAGCCCGTCTCGCTCGCGAACCTGCGCGAGGTCCGCGCGGTCTGCGACCGCCACGGCGTGCCGCTGTTCCTCGACGCCTGCCGCTTCGCGGAGAACGCGTGGTTCATCCGCGAGCGGGAACCGGGCCAGCAGGACCGTGACGTCGCCGACATCGTCCGCGACATGGCGGCCTGCGCGCACGGCATGACCATGAGCGCGAAGAAGGACGGGCTCGCGAACATCGGCGGCTGGTTGGCCGTCGACGACGACGAGCTGGCCGAGCGGTGCCGGACCCAGCTGATCCTCACCGAGGGCTTCCCCACCTACGGCGGCCTCGCGGGGCGCGACCTCGACGCCATCGCGCAGGGCCTGCGCGAGGTCGTCGATCACGACTACCTGCGCTACCGGGTCCGCTCGACCGCGTACGTCGCGGAGGGCATCGCCCGTGCCGGCGTGCCGGTGCTGAAGCCGGCCGGCGGTCATGCGGTCTACCTCGACGCCCGCGCCCTCCTCCCCCATGTCCCGCCGCTCGAGTACCCGGGGCAGGCCCTGGCCACCGCCCTGTACGAGGCGGGGGGCATCCGCAGCTGCGAGATCGGGACGGTGATGTTCGGCCGGCGACCCGACGGCTCGGAGCACCCCGCGCCGCTGGAGCTCGTGCGGCTGGCGATCCCGCGCCGCACCTACACCCAGTCCCACATGGACTACGTCGTCGAGGTCGTCGCCGAGGTCGCGGCGGACGCCGAGCGGCTGCGCGGGCTCCGCATCACCTCCGAGCCGCCGGCGCTCCGCCACTTCACGGCCCGGTTCGAGCCCCTCGGCGGACCGGCCCGCGACTGACGGCCCGCCGCCGCTCCTCACCCTCCGGCGAGCATCCGCGCGACCCACGGCGAGGCCGGGGCGGCCGCCACCTCGTCCGGTGTGCCGAGCTGCGTCACCGCCCCGTCCTCGACGACGGCGACCCGGTCGCCGAGCGCCACGGCCTCGGTCGGGTCATGGGTGATCAGCAGCACCGGGCCGGGGAACGCCGCGAGGTGCGTGCGCAGCAGCTCGCGCAGCCCGTCGCGGGCGGCGACGTCGACGGCGGCCAGCGGCTCGTCGAGGAGCAGCAGGTCCGGTTCCGACGCGAGCGCGCGGGCCAGCGCGACGCGCTGCGCCTGCCCGCCGCTGAGCTCGGCCGGCCGCGCACCGCCGCGGTCGCCGAGCCCGACGCGCGCGAGCCACTCCCCCGCCCGCGCCGCCGCCTCGACCCGCGGCGCGCCGCGGGATCGGAGTCCGAACGCGACGTCGTCCCGGATCCGCAGGTGCGGCAGCAGCCGCAGGTCCTGGAACACGACGCCGACGCGACGCGCCTGCGGTGACCGGCGGACGCCGCCCGCCGCGTCCTCGAGCACCCGGTCGCCGAGCGTCACCCGACCGGCGTCGAGGGCCGTCAGCCCCGCGACGGCGCGCAGCAGCGTCGTCTTCCCCGCCCCGTTCGGTCCGACGACGGCCACGACCTCGCCGGCGGCGACCGCGAGGTCGAGGGTCAGCGCGAACCCGCCCCGCCGCACGCGGACGCCCTCGAGGCGCAGGTCGGCGCTCACGCGTCACCGCCCGCGCCGCGGTCCGCGTCGCCGCCCCGCCACCCGCCGAGCCACCGGTCGCGCAGCAGCGCCAGCACCGCGACCGAGATCCCGAGCATCGCGAGGCTGAGGAGGAACGCCAGCTCCGGATCCCGCTCGAGCTCGACCGCGACCAGCAGCGGCAGCGTCCGCGTCGCACCCGGCAGGTTCCCGGCGAACGTGATGGTCGCGCCGAACTCGCCGAGCGCCCGCGCCCATGCCAGGGCCGCGCCGGCCGCCAGCGTCGGCGCGAGCCCCGGCAGCACGACGCGGCGCAGCAGCGTCCACCGCGACGCGCCGAGCGTCGCCGCCGCCTCCTCCAGCCCGCGGTCCAGCTGCCGGACGCCGCCCTCGACGGTGACGACGAGGAACGGCAGCGCGACGAACGTCGCGGCCAGCACGACCGCCGCCGTCGAGAACGGGATGGTGACCCCCGTCAGCGCCGCGAGCGGCCCGCCGACGACGCCGCGCCGGCCGTAGGCGGCCAGCAGCGCGACCCCGCCGACGACGGGCGGCAGCACCATGGGCAGCAGCACCAGCGCCCGCACGATCCGTCGCCCGCGGAACGGCACCCGGGCCAGCACGACCGCCAGCGGGACCCCGAGCAGCACCGAGAGCCCGAGGGCGACCAGCGACGCGGTCAGCGACAGCCGCAGGGCCGTGCGGATCGCCGGGTCGAGCGCGAGGTCGGCGAGGCGCGACCAGGGGGCGCGCAGGACGAGGCCGACGAGCGGCAGCACGATCAGCACGACGGCCAGGGCGGCCAGGACGGCGACGCCCCGCGGCGGCCCGAGTCCCGCGTCGCGCCGCCCGGCGCCCTCCCGGTCGCGGCGGCTCACGGAGCGTCGAACCCGTGGTCCGCCAGGATCCGCCGACCCTCGGCGGAGCGGACGAACGCGACGAACCGGGCGGCCGCGTCGACGCCGGCCGGCGCGCCGGCCAGCACCGCGATCGGGTAGGTCGCGATGACGTTCAGGTCGGCCGGGATCGCGACGCCCGTGACGCGGCCGCCCGCGGCGGCGACGTCGCTCGTGTAGACGATCGTCGCGTCGGCCTCGCCGAGCGTCACCTTCGACAGGGCCGCGCGGACGTCCGGTTCCAGCGACACCGGAACGACCGTGACGCCGGCCGCGGCCAGGACCGCCCGCGCGTACCGGCCGGCGGGGACCTCCGCGGCCGGCAGCACGACGAGCAGGTCGTCGCGCGCGAGGTCCGCGAGGTCCGTGATGCCGCGCGGGTTCCCCGGCTCGACGGCGATGGCCATGCGGTTCGTCGCGAACGGCTCGGCCGGGCCGGCGAGCAGCCCCGCGTCCGCGACGCGCGCCAGCTGCGTCGCGTCCGCCGCGGCGAACACGTCGGCCGGTGCGCCCTCGATCAGCTGCGCGGCCAGCGTCTGGCTGCCGGCGAGGTTCACGACCACCGGGACGCCGCCGTCGATCGTCGCGAAGGCGGCGCCGAGCGCCTCGAACGCCTCGGTCAGCGAGGACGCGGCGAACACGACGAGCGGGTCGGGGCCGCCGGACCCACCGGCGTCCGCGGGGCCGGCCGCGCAGGCCGCGAGGAACGCCATGGGGGCGGAGAGCGCGGCGAGGGTGCGGCGGGGGCCACGCGGATCGGGACGCATGCCGCGACGCTACGCCGGCCGCCGCCCCTCCCGACCCTCAGTCCTCAGCCCAGACCGCCTTGACGTTGACGAACGCCCGCAGGCCCTCGACGCCGAGCTCACGGCCGTAGCCCGAGTCCTTCACCCCGCCGAACGGCAGCCGGGGGTCGGACCGCTCGGCGGCGTTGACGCCGATGGTCCCCGCCTCGAGGCGGGCGGCGATCGCCTCGCCCCGCGTCCGGTCGCCGGTCCAGACCGACGCGCCCAGCCCGTACCGGGTGTCGTTCGCGAGCGCGACGGCGTGGTCGTCGTCGTCGGCGACGAGGATGGACGCGGCGGGACCGAACGTCTCCTCGCGGCCGACGGCGTGGTCGCGCGTCACCCCGCGCAGCAGCGCCGGCGCGAAGAAGAACCCGGGCCCGGACCGCACGCCGCCGGTCAGGACCGGCTCGGCCCCGGCGGCGACGGACCGCGCGACCTGGTCCGCGAGCTCGTCGCGCAGATCCGCGCGGGCCATCGGGCCCATCGTCGTCGCCTCGTCCCTCGGGTCGCCGACGACGACGTCGGCCAGGCCGTCCTGCACGGCCGCGGTGAACGCATCGGCGACGGCGCGGTGGACGACGAACCGCTTCGCGGCGATGCAGGACTGCCCGGCGTTCACGAACCGGCCGGTCACGGCCGCCGCGGCCGCGCGTGCGACGTCGGCGTCCTCGAGGACGACGAACGGGTCGGACCCACCGAGCTCGAGCAGCGTCGGCTTCCCCGCACCCGCGGCCAGCGCGGCGACGGCCCGGCCGCCCCGCGTCGAGCCGGTGAACGCGACGCCGCGGACCCGGTCGTCGGCGATGACCTCGGCCGCGACGTCCGTGTCGACCCGCAGGGTCGTGAACACGCCGTCCGGCAGGCCGGCCGCCGCGCAGACCTCGGCGAACGCCTCGCCGGTCCCCAGCGTCGTCGGCGCGTGCTTCAGCACCACCGCGTTGCCCGCGGCGATGGCGGTCGCGCCGGCCCGGACGACCTGCGAGTACGGGAAGTTCCACGGCATGATCGCGAGGACGACCCCGAGCGGATCGAACCGGACGAACGAGTGGGCCGCCTCGGTCGCGACGTCGACCGGCGCCAGCCCGGCCGGGGCGTGCGCGGCGTAGTGGCGGAGGATCCCGACGCACTTCGCGACCTCGGCCCGGGACTCGCGGATCGGCTTGCCCATCTCGGTGGTGGCCAGCAGCGCCAGGTCCTCGGTCCGGGCCTCCATCGCGTCGGCGATCCGGCCGAGGGCCGCCGCCCGCTCGGCGACGGGGACCTCGCGCCAGCCGAGGAAGCCGTCCTGCGCCGCGGCCAGCCGGGCGTCGACCTCGGCGCGGGCGTGCGCGGGCCAGACGCGGGTCGTCTCGCCGGTGGCGGGGTCGATCGAGGCGAACTCGGTGGCGGGCATCACGGGTCCTGTCAGCCGGGCGGGGTGGGGGCGGTGGCGGCGAGGCTAACGACGCGGACGGGGGACCTCCGGCCCTGCCCGCGGGACCCCCGGCACCGGCGCGGCGCGGGGCCCGTCGGCACGCTCGGGCGGACCGGGCGAGCGCCCGGCGACCGACACGGCCCGGAGGACCGCCATGGACCCGACCGCCTTCGCCGAGCTCGTCCGCGCGGTCACGGCCGACGACCCGCCGGTGACCGTGACGCTGGTGCTCCCCTTCGACGGGTCCTCCCCCGATCGCGGGCCCGACGGCATCCGCGCCCGGCGGTTGGCCCGGACGGCGGTCGCGGCGCTGACCGCCGGCGGGGACGGCCTGCCCGCGGTCGACCGCGACGCGATGGCCGCCCTGGCCGACCGGCTGGACGAGGTCGCCGACGAGGTCGGGACGCGGCTGGACCGCGGGATCCGCGGCGAGGGGCTGGCCTGCGTGGTCACGCCGAGCACCGCCCGGATCGTCGGCCTGACCCGCACCCCGCGCGAGCGGGTCGTGATCGAGGCGACCCCGACCCTCATCGATCCGCTGCTGGACGCGGTGACGGCCGACGCGGAGGTCGACGTGCTCCTGCTCTCGACCGGCGGCGGGGCCACGCCCGGCACGCGGCTGCTGCGGCTCTCCGACCACCACCTCGAGGAGCCGGCGGGGACCGGGTTCCCGCTGGCCCACGACGTCCGCGACCACGGCGAGCCCCGGAAGGAGGAGCCGCCCGACGACCGCGTCCGCGACGCCTACGTCGACGACTTCCTCCGTCGCGTCGACGCGGCGCTGATGGTGCTGCCGGAGGCCGACCGCGCCCGGCCGCTCGTCGTCGCCGGCACCGCCGAGCTCCGCGACCGCTTCGCCGGCGTGCGCTCGGGCGTCACCGACAACCGCGTCGTCGCCGACGTCGACGGGAACCACGACCGCGGCACCGACGCCGGGCTCGCGACGGCCGTCCGGGGCGCGCTCGACGAGGCGCGGCGCGGCGAGGCGATCGCCGCCGTCGCGGCGCTCGAGGAGCTGCCCCCCGAACGGCGGGCCGGTGGGACGGACGTCGACCTGCTGGCGACGGAGGGCCGGATCCACCGCCTGCTCGTCGAGGTCGACGCGGCCGACGAGACGCGCGTCGACGGCGCCGTCGTGACCGGCCGGATCGCCCGCACGGTCCGGGCCGCCCACGACACCGGCGCCGAAGTCGTCGTCGTGCCGCCCGGGTCGCTCGGCGATCGCGGTGGCCTCGCGGCCGTGCTGCGCTGGTAGCGGACGGACCGGCCGCGGCCGCACGGGGCGTCCTCCGGGGCGCCCCGTGCCTGTGCGCACCTCCGTGCGCACCGCGTGACCCCCCCGTGACCCCAGCAATGGACGGACTGTCCATAGTGCCCGGGCGGCGTCGGAGCGCGCCGATCCAGGAGCCCCGTCATGCGAACGCCCCACCGCGGCGCGCCGTCCACCCGTCCCCCCACGGGCCGGGCCGGCCGGACCGCCGCCCGGACCCTGACCGCCGCCACGGCGGTGCTGCTCGCCCTCAGCGGCACGCTGACGGCGTCGGCGAAGGACACCGAGATCTCGCTCGAGGTCACCGGTGACGAGCTGGTGCTGGTCGGCGGGACCCACACGCTCGACATCACCGCCACCAAGACGGCCGACGACCCGAGCAACCCGATCGGGTGCGTCGAGATCGTCGCCCCCGCCGGCTGGACCGGCCTCACCATCGTGGCCGGCACCCAGCCGGCTACCGGCTGGTCCGCCGACGACGGCCCGCCGGCCACCTGGAGCGCCGACACCGGCGGTGGGAAGCTCCGGGACCTCGGCGAGGCCGCCGAGGTCCAGGTCAGCGCCACGGCCCCCGGCGCGCCCGAGACGGGCACGTGGACCGTGACCCTGTACGACTCGGTCACCTGCGCGGACACGCCGATCATGTCGGCCGAGTTCGAGGTCGACGTCGTGACCTCGGTCCCCGACCTCGACGTCGTCCCGGCTTCGGCCACGGTCACGACCGGCGCCACGCACGAGGTCGCGTTCACCGCCGAGTGGATCGCCAGCGACGGCGACGAGATCGGGTGCATCGCCGTGACGCTGCCGGCCGGCTGGACCGGCATCGGCACCACCGGCATGGGCTCGCCCGGCGGCTGGTCGAGCAGCACCATGAGCCAGGTCATCGTGTGGCGGGCCGACACCGCCGGGGACGTCATCGACGCGACCGGCGAGTCCGCGTCCTTCACGGTCACCGCGACCGCGCCCGGCACCGCCGGCGTGTCCGACTGGATGGCCGCGGTGTTCGCCGCGATCGACTGCAGCGGCGAGCCGATGCTGACGGGCGTCGCCGAGGTGACCCTCGAGGCACCGACGGTCGACCCGGACCCCGACCTGACCATCGTCCCGGCCTCGGCCACGGTCACGACCGGCGACACGCACGACGTCGCGTTCACTGCCAGCTGGATCGCGAGCGACGGCGACGAGATCGGCTGCATCGCCGTGACGCTGCCGGCCGGCTGGACCGGCATCGGGACGTCCGGCATGGGCGTGCCGGTCGACTGGTCGAGCGGCGGCATGGGCCAGGTCATCACGTGGTCCGCCGACACCGCGGGCGACGTCATCGACGCGACCGGGGAGTCGGCGACGTTCACAGTCGCCGCCACCGCGCCGGGCACGGCCGGCGACTCCGACTGGACGGCGGCCGTGTACGCGGCGATCGACTGCTCGGGTGAGCCGCTGCTGACCGGCATCGCCGCGGTCACGCTCGAGGAGGCGCCGGTCGAGCCGGACGCGACGCTGGACCTGACGCCGGCGACGGCGACGATCACGGTCGGGACGACCCACGCGGTCGACGCGGTCGCGACGTGGCTCGCGGACGAGGGGAACAGCATCGGCTGCGTCGTCGTGGCGCTGCCGGCCAGCTGGACCCTGCTCGGCCTCTCCGACGGCCTTCCCACCGGCTGGAGCGGAGCCGTCGACGAGACGACGCGGACGGTGACCTGGCAGGCCGACACGAAGGAGGACGCGCTGTCGTCGCCGGGCGACGAGGCGTCGTTCACCGTCGCGGCGACGGCACCGGGCACGCCCGGGACGTCCATCTGGGAGGGTGCGGCGTACGAGAACATCGACTGCGAGGCCGAGCCGGCGCTGACGGACTCGGCGCTGGTCACCCTGGTCGCGGCGCCGCCCGGCGGTGACGGCGGCGACGACACGCCGGCGGTCCTCGCGACCGACCCGGCCCTGCCGGAGGTCCTCGCCACCGACCCGCCGGTCCCGGGCCTCATCCCGGCCGGCGAGGGTCCCGCGCCGCTGACCCGGCGCACCGGCACGGCGAGCGTGCTCGCCGGCCTGGCCGCCGCGGCGGCCGCACTGGCGGCGCTGCTGCGGCGGCGTGCGACACGCCGGGAGCGGGAGGAGGTGACGGCCCGCTGACCGGCGGGTCGGGCACGGACCCCGCGCGAGCGGGGCACCGGCCCGGCCGGACCCGCCCCCCGTCCCCCGCCCCCGGGCGGTCCGGACGGGGGGCGCGGTCGTGTCCGGGGCGGCGTCGCCCGATGGCGCCGCCCGTGCCACCGGCCGCGAGGTCTGCGACCGCTGCCCCGACGTGCGCGACCCGCAGCAGCTCTACAACTACGAGCGGGGCCGCCGCGCCCCCGAGTCCCTCGCCGTCGTCCTGCAGCTCGAGGCGGCGGTCGAGCTGGCGCCGGGGACGCTGTGCCGGCTGCTCGGGCTGGCGCCGCTCGACGCGGACCTCGCACCCCCGACGACCGCGGACGCGATCGCGGCCGACCCGGCGCTGTCGCGCGCGGCGCGGGCGCAGCTGCTCAGCGCCTACCGGGCCCTGAGCGGCTGACGGCGTCCATCGCACCGGAGACCAGCGACACGAGGGTCACCAGCTCCTCGATGCGGTCCTCGACGTCGCTGAGCCGCGAGCGGATGTCCTCGAGCGCGTGCACCGTGTCGTCGACCACGTCCGTGCCTCCCGCCCCGCGGGCCGTCCCCGGCCGCCGCCCCGCGGACGACGACCGGCGCGACCGTCGCCGCGCCGGTTCTCGCGCCCCTCACCGCGGGCTGTCGGGACCGTGACGCGGTGCGGGCCCCGCCCGCGGCCACCGGCCGTCGGACGGGGCCCGCGGGGGGCCCGGGCGTGGCGTCAGCCGGCGGACCCCCCCGCCTCGGCGACCCAGGCCGCCAGCGTCCCGTCGGCCAGCGCCGCCGCGGCGGCGTCGACCTCGCCGGGGGTGACCAGCGCGTCCGCGACCGCCGCCTCGACGTCGCCGTCGGCGGCCAGCAGCAGCGCCGCCAGCAGCACGCCGTCGGGCCGGACGTCCGGCGCGACCAGCGTGCCCAGCCGGGGTGCGTCGCCCGGATCGGTCGGGAGCACCATGCCCTCGGCCGGGGTGACGGCCGTGTCGGCCGCGTCCTCACCGGTGCAGCCGGCCGCGGACCCGCCGACCAGCACGGTCAGCGCGATCGCCGCGGCGCGGCGCCGCACCGGATGCGTGCGGGGTGACGTCCTCATGGCCGCACCCCCATCCCGGCGCGTCCCAGCCGCTCGAGCTCGGCGATGCGGTCACGCAGCTGGTCGCAGGACCGCTCGAGCAGCCGCAGCTGCTCCGCGTCGCAGTCCTCCAGCAGCCGCAGCCGCTCGACCGCACGGTCGCGGGCCCGCAGCAGCTCTGCCTCCAGCCGGGCCCGCTCCTCGGTCGCGAGCTCCGCCGCGGCGCCGAACCGACCCTCGAGGGTCAGCCGCAGCTCCTCGGCGTGCCGCAGCCAGAGCTGGGCCCGCAGCGGGTCGCCGCAGTCCGCGGCGGGGTCGCCGGCCGGGTCGCCGTCGCGGCAGGCCGCGACGCGCTCGGCGAGCTCGCGCCCGACCGTGCGCCACTCGGGGGCGACGACGGCCCAGGCCTCGACGGATGCCGCGACCCGGGCCGGGTCGAGGTCGGCGAGGCCGCCGGGCAGCACGTCCGGGTCGGCCGCGGCCAGCAGCGCCGCGAGCCGCTCCTCGAGCGCCGTCGTGGCGACGCCGCCCTCGAGACGGGCCAGCGCGACGCCGACCTCGGCGGGGGTCTGCGCCGCGGCGGGCGCCGGCGGCGCGGCCGCGAGCGCGGCCGGGATGAGCACCGCGGTGGCGAGGGCCACGGCGAGGGGGGTGCGCCGCCCGGGTGGGCGTGCGCGTACGACGGAAGGGGGTCCCACGGGATCCTCCGGATCCCCCCGCACGCGCCGCCGGCGGACGCCGGCGTGCCGACCGTACGCCCGGCCGACCCCCGGGCCCGAGGCGGACGGCACCGCGGGAGCCGGTCGGGACCGGACCGTGACGGCGTAGCGTCACACCGCCGCGGCGCGACCCGCGCCGCCCCCCGCCGCACGCGCCCCGACCCGGAGCCCGACCCTGGCCCGTCCCGTCCTGCACCCGACGCCGCCCCCGGCGCCGCCCCCGGTCGCGCCCGACGCGCGGCAGCTGTGGCGCGAGCTCGCGACGCTCGGCCTGGTGCCGCGGACGCTGGTGGCCGGCCCGGCACGGGCGCTCGTGCGCCGACCGCGGCCGGAGGCCCGCGCCACCGTGCTGCTGCTGCCCGGCTGGCGCTCGGGCGAGGCGACCATGGCGCCGCTGCGGGCGTTCCTCCGGGCCCGCGGGCACGACGCCCACCCCTGGGGCCGCGGCGCGAACGTCGGCGACCCGGCCGACCACGTCCACGCGCTCGCCCCGCGCGTCGCCGCGCTCGCGGACGCCGGTGCCCGCGTGGCGATCGTCGGCTGGTCGCTCGGCGGCGTCATCGCCCGGGAGGTCGCGCGGCTGGCCCCCGACGCGGTCTCGCACGTCGTTACCTACGGCACGCCGGCGGTCGGCGGTCCGACCTACACGTTGGGCGCGGCCGAGTGGGGGGCCGAGGTCTGCGCCCGCGACGCCGCGGGCGCCGCGCACCGCGACGCGACCGACCCGATCCGCGTGCCGGTCACCGCCGTGTTCTCGCGCCGCGACCGGGTGGTGGCCTGGCCGGCCTGCATCGACCGCACCTCGCACCGCGTGCTGCACGTCGAGGTGCGGTCCAGCCACGCCGGTATGGGCGTCGATCCGCACGTCTGGGCGACGGCCGCCGCCGCGATCGAGGGGCGGCTCCCGGCAGTGTCCACAGGTCGCGGAACGGACTGATCGGCCGATCCCGCGCTGCCCCACGGCCACGCCCTGTAGCATGTTGGTTCGTTCCAACACATTGCGGCACGGGATGATGCGGAGGGACGGCATGCCCGAGACGGAGTTCACCTTCGCCCTCGTCGTCGACGGCCTGGACGTCGCGGACGACGCGGCGATGGACGCCTTCTTCGCGGGCGGACTCGACGACGCGACCGTCGAGGACCGTGACGGCACCGCGGTCATCACCCTCTTCCGCTGCGCCGCCTCGGCGGATGCCGCGCTCCGGTCGGCCCTCGGTGACGTCCCGCGCGCGGTCCCCGGCGCCAGGGTCCTGCGCGTGGACGACCAGCTGGTCGGCCTCGCGGACGTCGCGGACCTGATCGGTCGCACGGCCGAGGGCGTGCGGCTGATCGCGACCGCTGCGCGCGGCCCCGGCGGCTTCCCGGTGCCGGCGGGGGTGGTCGGCCGCGGCGTGCGCCTGTGGCGGTGGTCCGACGTCCGACCGTGGCTGGTCGAGCACGGCTTCGTGGGCGACGACGAGGTCGCCGCGACCTTGCCGACCCCGCTGATCGACGCCACCAACGTCGAACTCGCGGCGCGGGCGATCTCCGGCGGGGCCGCAGCGGCCTGATGGGGTCGGCGGAGGGCCCTCGGAGTAGGGTTGGGTCGCCGGTCCGGGGGGACGGAGGGACGGGGGAAACATGCGGGGACTCGTGGCACGGCTGGCCGCGGTCGCGGCGATCGCGGCGCTGGCGGCGACGGTCTCGGCGACCGTCACCGAGGCGCTGCGCGATCCGGAGCACCTCGCCGCGGTGACCACCGCGGTGACCGACGACCCGGCGCTGCTGGACCTCGTCGCGGCGGTGACGGGTGCGCCCGCCGCGGTCGCCGCGACGGTGCTCGACGGGCTGCCCGAGCTGCTCGCGACGACCGACGCCGCCGCCACCGCGGCGCTCGTCGAGTCGCTGGTCGGGGAGACGCCGCTCGGGGGGCTCGGGACGCTGCTCGAGGCCGGCGACGTGCTGCCCCGCGACGAACTGGCGCTGCTGGCCGCGGCCCTCGTCGCCCTGGTGGCGCTGCTGACCCCGCCGCCGCTCGGCCGTCGGGCGGGCGCCGTCGGGCGGGTGCTGCTGACCGCCGGGCTGCCGCTGGTCGCGCTGACCTACGGCGGACCGTGGGTCGTGCGCACGCTCGCGCCGCGGCTGGCGTCCGGCGCGGCGGACGTCGAGGTCACGGCCGACCTGGTCGCCGGCCTCGCCGAGCGGGTGCTGCCGGTCGTGCTCGGCCCCGCGCTGACGCTCGCGACCGGGCTGGCCGTGGCCGGCGGGGCGCTGATCGCGGTCCGGCTGGTGCTCGGCGGGCGCCGCTAGGGACGGGACCGCGCCCGGGGCCGGACGGGAGCACCGAGGAAGTGCGGTCCGCCCCGCCGGGGCAGGTCCTGCGAGGCGGACCGCGTCGCGACCGTAGGACTGACCCCTCGGCCGGCGCGGGGGCGCTCGTTCTAGTTCGCGGGAACGGCCCCCCGGTGATGCCGCGGTGACGCCGACGGAGCCCCCACAGTCCGGTCCGCACCCCGGTCAGCGCCTCGGTCGCGTCCCGGACGGCGGCGGACGGCCCGGGCGACCCGTCCCGCGCCTTCACCGCTGCAGCGCCACCACCAGCGTCACGGTCAGCCCGGTCTGCGCCAGCGACACGGTCAGCAGCAGCTTCAGCATCCTCGCCATCAGCGCCGACGGACCCGCGTGACCGCCATGGTGACCTCCGCGCCGTGGGACGGCGACGGATCCGGTCGCCGGACCGTACGGCGGTCGCGACGTCACCGAGGGGCGGATCCGCGACCTGTGGAGGACGCCGACCGACGCCGCTCCACCGGGCCCGTCGGACCCGTCACCGCCGCTCTCGGACCGCCTCCGCCGCCACGTCGACGAGCGCCCGGCCCGTCGCGGCCGCGTCGTCGCGCAGGCGTCCGAGCGCCTCGTCGGCCGTGCAGGCGAACCGCGTCCGCAGCACCCCGACGGCCTGCTGGACGGTCGTGCGGGCGACGACCGCGGCGTGCAGCCGCCGGGCGACGAGCACCGCGTCCTCGTCGGGGTCGGCCTGCAGCAGCGCCAGCGTCGTCGCGTCGGCCAGCGCCTGCGCGACCGCCAGCGTCGCCGCGTCGAGCCCCCGCGCCGCGAAGAGGTTCAGCGCGCCGTGGGTGCGACCGCGGGCGGCGAGCGGCAGCGCGTGCACCGCGCCGAACCCCTCGGCCCGCACGGCCGCCGCGAACCGCGGCCACGGCGCCTCGGCGGCGAGGTCAAGCGCGACGTCCGTGACGGCGGAGCCGTCCCGGCAGCAGTCGCGGCACGGTCCGGCGTCGTCCTGGACCTGGAGCAGGTCGAGCAGGTGCGCGGCGGTGCTCGACGAGCCCAGCACCCGCAGCGCCCCGCCGACGTCGACGACCATCACGCCGGCGGCCGCGACGGGCAGGACGGCGACGACGTGCTCGCAGAGACGGGTGGTCAGCTCGACGGGGTCGGCGCCGGCCGCGCCGGCCGCGGCGAGGTCGGCGAACGCGGCCAGCACCCCGGCCTCGCCCGCGGGGGCGCGGCGGGTCCCCGCCGGCCCGCGTGCGTCGTGGTCCATGTCCGTCACTCCTCCAGCACCAGTGTGCCCTCGGTGATGCTGCGGCCCACGTCGGCGACGCGGAGCCCCTCGGCGTAGGCGTGGCCCCGGATGCGGACCAGCGCGTCG
>Ga0208547_1000564_pt1 | contig 21213 bp, 26 predicted proteins | sample DEB08_DNA_5_FD_185501 | JGI IMG/M metagenome (GOLD analysis project Ga0208547, IMG submission 185501) | Aqueous microbial communities from the Delaware River and Bay under freshwater to marine salinity gradient to study organic matter... | ecosystem: Environmental > Aquatic > Marine > Coastal ...
GGATTGTTCCCTATACGTTCCCCAAGGTAAAAAGCAAAGCAATCTCTGTGCTAATCCAACCCACATCGCCCGAGGGGGAGGGGGAAAAATGCGCCCGTCTACTTCTGTTATAACATACCACCCCCACATAATTTCAAAATTTCAGACTTTACATAGAACAACATCTTACAAAGACCCCCCTTATGTTTTTTCTGAATTACCCCACCCCCAAAAATTTTTTATAATTTGCACATCGGTGTTATCCTCGATATGAAAATAGAGGGGTCTCCTATGGAGCTGCTAGAATCAGTTGGATCATTGTGGCCCATAGGGGTATCGTTCATAACACTGGTTGTTGTCCTCTCCAAAATGCACGCTGAAATCGATATCTTGAAAGAAAAAGTAAAGACATTATTTGATCTATACAACGACATACGTTCGAGTAAGAAAGACAAGTGACCAAATGAGCGCCCCCCAGAAACAACCACGTCAAAGCAGGCATCTTCTTCTCCAGTACAAGGGAACCACACTGGATGAGCTAAAGGAACTTGCATCCATCCATTCCAAGGCGGGTCATCGGATGCAGCAAACCATCCGTGACCGTAGGATCACACACGACCCTGATGCCGGAAACCCTACCGGTGATTTTTCTGAACACTACGCACCTGCTACTCTGGGTCTCATACGAAAAGAAATTTACTACCGTGAGAGATTCGGCGGAACCACGGTCTCGGAAAAATACCCAGATCTTTTTACTGTAAAAGGCCCCAAAAGCCCTCAAGCGATAAAAAAACAGGATAAGAAATTGTTGAAACAATATGATAAGTACCTAGAGACAAAGGATCTGGATGGACCAAAGTTTTATCAGAACGGTTCCTACAAGGACATCACCCGTGTCACCCTGAGCAACGGGCTGACAATGAGAGAAGAAAAGTTTTGTCTTAACTACATCGCCACCGCAGATCCTATTGAAGCATGGATAAAGTCAGGGTATGATCATAGTTATCCAAACTACGATGTCCATGCACGTATGTGGGTCAGGCAACCAAAGATTCAGGAAAGGATCAACGAACTAATGGAAGAAGCAAAGGAAAAGATGCGTTGGAGCGCCGACAAGGTACTGGACAGATTCGACGAAATCTACAAGAGTGCGATGGCAGAACAGGATCACACGAACGCTTCCCGTAGCATGGAGCAGATCGCCAAACATCTTGGTATGTTCATTGACCGGTCAGAGTCACGGATCGGCAATCTTGACAGCATGAAGTCCGAAGACATCGACACCGACATTTCAAAGCTCGCTGACGTTGTCGGACTCAAGGTTGTCAATGGTGGAAAAGACTAACACTGTGTCTTTGGCATTTCGGTCACACTTCGGACAATCATCTGTTCTTCAGAACATCTCCCCCTAGTATAACTCTGCACATTGATCCATCGACAGACCCCTTCGAACATACGAACATGATAGCAACAAACGAAACCACAAAAGAAAAACTCCGTGATGTCCTTCTGGAAAAGATGGTATCTCAGTCGAGATCAGACTTTTTCACATTTACAAAGGCAATCGCCCCAATTCTCATCCCCGACTTTGTCGTGGGAAGACACATTGAAGTAATCTGTGACACCCTACAGAAAGTCTCGGAAGGCGAGATCAAACGGCAGATGGTCTTCCTACCACCCCGCTCATCAAAGTCTGTCCTATGTTCCAAGATCTTTCCAGCATGGCACATGGGTTTACACCCTGCCCATCAGATCCTGTGCGTGTCTCACTCCGACCGTCTCGCCACCGACTTCGGTCGATCAGTCAGGGACATTGTAAATGACCCCCTATTCTCGGTAATCTTCCCCGGTGTATCCCTCAGAAAAGACGTACGGGCCGCAGGCAAATGGGAAACAAACCAGAACGGTGTCTACTTCGCCGCCGGTGTAAAGTCCCAGATCGCTGGACGTGGCGCTCATGTTGCAATCCTTGACGACGTAATGTCCGAGGAAGACGCATTCTCCGAAGCCGGACGGCGCTATGTAAAAGAATGGTACCCTGCGGGCCTAAGAACCCGCATGATGCCAAACGGCGGAATCATCATCATCAACACCCGGTATCACGAGGACGACATCTGCGGCTGGCTCCTCCGAAACTCGGAGGAGGACGAGTGGAACGTCCTCAAGATCCCTGCATGGATCGATGAAGAATCCTCAAAAATCCTCAGTCTCCCTGTCGGCTCCTCATACTTCCCCGAATGGAAAACCACAGAATCTTTGAAGCTCGATGAAGCCGAGATCAAGAAGTATAACGGGACACGTTATTGGGAAGCCCTGTACATGCAGAACCCTGTCCCTGCCGAGGGTGGTCTCCTGAAAAAAAGTTGGTTCCAAGAATGGGAACACCCTGAGCCCCCCGAGTGTGACTTCATCATCCAGACCTTGGATACCGCATTCTCCACCCGGAGCACGGCGGACAACTCGGTAATTCAGACATGGGGAATCTTCGAGTCTATCGAGGTTGATTCTTCGGGTCAGGAACACCATGTAGGGAACCTGATCCTTCTGTCGAATGTCGTAGGTAAATTCGAATACCCCGAACTCCGAATGATCGCCCAAGATCTTTACTCTGAGCACTCCCCAGACGTGATGATCATTGAAAAGAAAGCCAGCGGTCAATCCCTGATCCAAGACTTGCGACGTGCTGGTCTTCCAATCCGTGAGTACACTCCTGACAAAGACAAGGTCTCAAGGGTCAACGCAATTTCACCCTTGGTCGAAAGCGGAAGAATCTGGATTCCAAAAGAAAAACCATGGGGCGATTCTCTGATACTCGAAGCAGCATCATTCCCCAATGCCGCCCACGATGATCAGGTCGATGCCATGACCATGGCAATCCACTACATGCGAGAATCATGGAGACTTGAGCATCCCTTCGATTCGTCCTATAATCAGGAGGACGAACCCCCGGGACAACCTCGGGGTAAGACCTACTGGAATTCAGTAGCTGCTTAGAAACCCAAGGACACCCATGGCACTCCCTAACGACAACATTAACATCCTAGATTTTATTCTCCCAGACGAAATGGATCTAGACGCTATTCCTTTTGAGCCAGCCCCCGAGATTTTTTTCTCGGACAATCTCGCTGAAGAATACCTTGATGAATCCGAGATCGAAAGAATCGGAAGCATTGTCATGGACTCTTACACGTCAGACAAAGAATCCCGGGCTGAATGGGAAAGCATGTTCGAGAAAGGCTTCGAACTCCTTGGTCTCAAGTTAAACACAACCTCTGAGCCTTTCGAGGGTGCCTGCACAGCCGTACATCCCCTACTGATCGAGAGCGCCGTAAAGTTCCAATCAAAGGCTTCCGAGGAACTCTTCCCACCACAGGGTCCTGTTAAAGCCCAGATCATCGGCAAATCCAATGCTGAAAAAGAAGACCAGTCCGAACGTGTCCAGTCATTCATGAACTTCCAGCTCACCGAAGTAATGCCAGAATACTTTGACGAATTCGAGCGTATGCTCTTCCATCTCCCACTTGTAGGCTCGGCATTCAAGAAAATCTACTATGACCCCGCCTCGGAACGCCCTGTCTCCGAGTTCGTCCCCGTTGACCAGTTCTATGTCTCGTACAACGCCACGGACCTACGCCGGGCTGACCGATACACCCACGTCATTTACATGACCCCCCACGAACTCCAGAAGCAGATCATGTCCGGGATGTATCGTGACATCGATCTCTCAGAGCCCGGAAACTTCCAGCCATCGACCATGAGCCAGACAATCAACTCAATCATGGGCATCGAATTCAACGCCGAGCACGACAAGCAGTACACCCTGCTAGAACAGCACCTGTACCTCGAACTCGACGATGACGAATTCCCATCACCTTATATTGTCACCGTTGAAAACGACTCTGGTCAGGTCCTCGGCATCCGACGCAACTGGAACGAAAACGATCCAACCCGTGAGAAGAAGATGTACTTCACTCACTACAAGTACGTCCCCGGCTTCGGCTTCTACGGTCTCGGCCTGATTCACTTCCTCGGTAACATGACCATGTCTGCCACTCTGGCAATGCGTTCCCTCCTAGATGCTGGCCAGTTTGCCAATCTACCCGGCGGCTTCAAGGCCCGTGGCATCAGGATTGTCGGCGGTGATGATCCCATCGCCCCCGGCGAGTTCAAGGAAGTCGAAGCAACGGGTATGGACCTGAACAAGGCCATTGTCCCACTCCCTTACAAGGAGCCTTCCCAGACCCTGTTCCAGCTTCTGGGCTTTATCACGCAAGCCGGTCAAAAATTCGCAGACTCCACGGACGCTGTGGTATCTGATGCATCGAACTACGGACCCGTGGGTACGACCTTGGCTCTTATCGAGGCTTCAGCAAAGCTCTTCTCGGCCATTCACAAGCGCCTACACAAGAGTCAGAAAGATGAACTCCGGATTTTGGCCCGGCTAAACTACGAGTTCCTCCCAGATGAGCAGATGATGATCCCTATTCCGGGCCGTGAACTCCCTGTCACCCGTTCTGACTTCGACGGACGTGTCGATATCATCCCGGTCTCTGACCCTAACATTCCCTCACAGGCTCATCGTCTGGCACAGGCCCAGCTACTTCTCCAGATTTCAGCACAGTCAACCCCCGGCACCTATGACATGCGAGAAGTACACAGGTCCTTGCTCACAGCCGCCGGTGTACGGGAACCATCACGTTTCCTATCCGCCGAAAAGGAACCTCAGGAACAAGATCCTGTCTCTGATATTCTGGCGGCATCAAAGGGTCTCCCGATCTCTGCCTTCCCCGGTCAGGATCATCAGGCATACATCCGAGTCTTCACATCATTCTTGCAAGACCCCACCCTTGGCCAGAACAAGATTCTTCAAAGCATCGGTCCGATCCTACAAGCCGCCATCAGGGATCATATGATGATGCAGTATCAGGAGACCATGAGTGGTCTGATGAATGAAGCCGGTGTCGCACAAAACCCAGATGTCATGCCCGAGATCATGGCCGAGGCCGCTCAACAGATCCTGAATGCTAACCAGCAGCTCGGTCAGTACCAGAGTCTGGAACAGCAGCAACTAGCCCTAGAGTCCAGAAGTCTTGAGCTAAAGGAAAAGAGCTTAGATCAGGACAACGCCAGAGAGATGGCCGACCTCTCCCTGAAGAAACAGGAACTCGACATCCGCCGCCGTGGTCAGGACATCGACGCAGCAAAAGACATCGGTGTCAACACAATCCGAAACAAGGAAGCCGAGAACAAAAAGGACATCATGCTCCAGAAATTCCTTTTGGAAGGACTTGGCAAGATGCGAGACATTAACTTATCACAAGAGACCAAAGGATTTGCCGACGGCGGAGCCGCAGAAATCAAAGGGTATAAACCCGGAGGCACGGTAACCTTTGACGATGTCATTGCCTTGATCAATAGCTACGATCCTGAACAGCTAGGTACCGGCTCTGATATTTACCCCGACGAAGCCCGTGCCATGGCGGAAGCAGCAGCATATCGAAACAACATGAGTATGTACGAAGATATTCAGAACACTAAGAAATCACAGTTCTCTGAAACCCCGGATATTAATGTATCAGGGTTAAAAGTACCAGAAGTAGAGCCCCTGTCTCCCACCGACGCAAGCATGTTCAAGGCTATGCAGAGTCTGCCAGAAGTAAAGCCCCTGTCTCCCACCGATGCAAGCATGTTCGAGGCTATGCAGAGTCTACCAGAAGTAAAGCCCACGGCACCTCAGAGTACTACGTCAGAAGAAGTAGAAGAACCCACGACATCCCAGATTCTAGGGGGCCGTCCACAACATTTATATACGCACCCAATAACTACATTTATGGAAGGTCTTGGAGGCCGTGAGGGCGATTACGATCATTGGGATAAAATAGCCAACGAATTCACTCTAGCTTACGGTGTTGTTCCTGAAATCGATAGTGTTACTATTGTCTTGGATGCCAAGGGCAACATTGATGAGGAGAAAACTGATATCTCCGGTGCCAGAAAAGGTGATATTGATGATCCGGATGCTCTGTATTTGGCAGACTACAATAATGATAAGAAAGCCTTTGCGGAAGCCGTTGCCTTACAATTTTATAATGAAGTTAAAGATCAAGAATATAATGGAAAACCCTTAAAAGCTTATAATGAAGAAGCTCAAGCAGCAGTGATTGATACTATCTATAATTTCCGAGAGGCTTCGGGCTGGGACGATGTTAGCCTGTTTCTAGATGAGTCAGATAATATTGGTACTGAGGATTATAATAGGGATAACCTCCTCCAGTTCACACGAAATTTTAGGGCAGGTGGAAAATTTCTACCGGGCATGTTAAAAAGAAGACTCTTAGCATACAATATGGTTGCACCTTTAGAAGACCGAGCAGTCAAAATTGAAATCTCAGAAAGACTTGGTGAAGACGGGGAACGAACAGGAACATTTTACGATATCTACAACGCAAACGGTGATATTATGCAAAGATGGGAAAAAGATTATGAGGTTCCCCCAAAAGATCTAGGTACCTTACTGGTGGAGTAACATAGATGCCTTGGCGTAATGTTGGAAATGTGGTACAAAAGAAAGTAGGCGGTAAATGGAAGAAACATGCCAAGGCTTCTTCTGTTGATAACGCCAAGAAAATGATCCGTCGTCTTTACCAAGTCGAGCGGAAAACGACAAAAGGAAAATAGGTATTATGAAAGGCAAAATGAGCAAGGGTCCCGGTAAACTGGCCCCGAGTCAGGATTGGTCTAAACTCCCCTCTTCAGAATGGACGGTGCGATCACATGTTGCCGTTTTACGTGGTGATCCTTCCAGTGATTACAACACAAACGTGACGCCAACCATGGCAAATCTTTCCTCGTACACGGCAAAGGCCAGCCGAAGAAAGTAATCGAAACTGTTTGAAGACCTAAAATCCGAGATTCGGCAGGAAATTGATGGTGTCCAGTCGAGTCTGTCCAAAGGTGTTTGCGAAACTTATGCAGAGTATCAGCGCATGGTAGGAATGATCCACGGTTTAGAGTTGGCCATTTCAAAGTGTTCTGATATTGAGAGAAGACTCACCGAATATGATGAGGAAGAATTTTAACCACCATGTTTGAACCAGAACTAAGCCGATCCATGTTAAATGATGACTGGATCTCAGAGTCAGCTATCCCAGATCCAGAACCACTCCCAAAGATCCCCGGCTATCGTCTCCTGATCCGCCCTGTGCCGATCAGGTCAAAGACAAAGGGTGGCATCATTCTCCCTGACAAGGCCAAGGATGACATGAAGTACCTGTCAACGGTGGGCCGTGTTCTCTCCGTGGGAGACTTGGCCTATGATGACAAGGACAAGTTTCAAAAAGGTCCATGGTGTAAACCGGGGGACTATGTTTGCTACGGTAAGCACACAGGTGCTAAGTTCTTATACAAGGGTGTCAGACTAATTATCTGCTATGATGATGAAATCACCATGGTGGTAGAAGATCCTTCAAGTCTTGACCCAATGTTTAATCTATCTAACTAGGCGTAATTCGATTGATTCGCCCCCAGCGGTGACCCCAAGGTCACAGGAGAAAAATAAAAATGTCCGAAGAAAACGAAGACGGTTGGTCAACCATCAACACCAGCCCCGACAATAAGAAAGAAGCCCCCCCTGTAATTGAATTCGAAGATAGCGAGGGTGATACTGTTGCCGCCCCAGAATCTCAGGTTGATCTTGAGATTGTGCAAGAAGAACAGAGCAACGAAAAGGAATCACAGGAGCCCGAAGAACTACAGGGCATCAACACCAAGGGTGCTGAGAAAAGAATCAGAAAACTGGTGGCACAGCGAAAAGAACGTGATGAACAGCTCACGCTTGCCTTGGATAAGATCAGGTATCTTGAAAACGCTTTGTCCGACAAGGACAAGAACATCACTGATTATCAAAGACAGTCCATTGATTCAAAGAAGGAAGAGATCCAGCGCCGTGTAGAAACGGCAAAAGCATCTTTCTCCCGGGCCTTTGACGACGGAGACAAGGACACTCTTGTAAAGTCGCAGTCTGATCTATCAGAAGCTCAGGCTGAACTCAAGATGCTTGAGTACGCCATTCTAATGAACCCGCCAACGGCATCTGGTCGTGTAAAGGAACAGCAGTCTGTACAATACTCACCACAGAAGCCGTTAGATGAGGGTGCAGTTGAATGGGCAGAGAAGAACGCTTGGTTTGGCAAGGACAAGATTGGTACAACCATCGCCTTGGCCATGGATCAGACTCTGAAAGAAGAAGGCTTTGATCCAAGAGATGACGAGTTTTACGAGGAGCTGGACAAGAGATTGTCAACAGAGCTTCCCCCAAGACTTCGTCCTAGTGGTGGGGACGTAAAAACTAACACCCAAGTAGTAGCAGGTCAATCACGCAGACAGGCAACCTCAAATAAGGTAAGACTCACACAAGCTGATGTTAGTCTTGCCAAGAAATGGGGCCTTACTCTTGAAAGGTATGCAGCCGAAAAGAAGAAAGCAGAGCGATCTGCCGGTGACTATACCTTGATTAACGGATAGCGTGGGAGAGACACAACATGGCACGAGTACTAGAGAAGAAATCAAGAACCGATAGCGAGCGAGACAGGGATTCACGTCAACATACAAAAGAGCGTCCCAACTGGCTAGACATCCCGGAGCACGTGATCAACACATTTGATGACAAAGGCTTTGCCCTCAAGTGGGTCCGGATCTCAGTCAGAGGCGAAGAGGACACCAAGAACATCGGTGTCCGCCTTAACGAAGGTTGGGAATTTGTGACGGAAGAAGAATGCCCTGAAATGGCTCGTAATTTCAAAGGTCTTGATCACGGTCGCCTTTCTGGTTGTATTATTCGTGGGGATGTAGCCCTTGCAAAAATGTCCCACGATCTGAGAGAAGACCGACTTTTTAGAGCCCACGAACGTACAAGAATGCTCAATGAAGCTGTTAATAACAGCCTCATGCGGGATAACGATTCACGGGCTCCTATTACTAATGCAAGCAAATCAAGGGCAAGGACAGGCAGGTCCGCTCATTTCGATGGGTAAGACACTGCCACTCAGAGCTATCAAGGAGGAAATTTAATGGCTTTGAATAAAGGTTTAAATGGCCTAGTCCCTGCTAGAATGCGAGGCTCGGGTGCCAACTCAGGTGGCACCACCCGCTATCGTATTGCCAATGCTTTCGGTTCAAGCATCTTCTCAGGAGATATCGTAAAGCTAGGCTCAACAGGAACTGTTGAGGTCATCACCACGACTACTGATCACGTTCTCGGAACCTTCCAAGGTTGCGAATACGTTGATCCCGTTAGCAAGCAGCCAATTTTTGGCAAGTATTGGCCAGCCAGTACATCGTCTGTTGACGGAACCCCCTATGCTATCGTCAATGACGATCCAGCATCCACTTACATCATTCAGGCTGACGCCACTGTCACCCTCGCTGATGTGGGTATTAACTACACCGTCACACTAGGTGCGGGCTCAACCCTGACTGGCCGTTCTGGCTTTGGTCTAAAGGTTGCTGGCCGTGCTACTGCTTCTGCAATGCTACAGGTAATCGGGCTTTCTAATGTCCCCGATAACGCCTTTGGCGATGCGAATCCAAAAGTTGAAGTCCGTCTCGTCCAGCATGTCGATTCTTACACTTCAGCAGCACAAAGCTAAGGGAGGTTTAGAACATGGCTATTAATCGTGCGGATATCGCCAAGCAACTCCTTCCCGGCCTGAATGCAATTTTCGGTCTAGAGTATGCAGCCGTTGATGAAGAGCATAGTCCTCTATTCGACATGGAAAACTCTGATCGTGCATTTGAGGAAGAAGTGCTTATGACTGGCTTTGGCGCAGCCCCAACTAAAGCTGAAGGTGCAGCAGTTGTTTATGATACCGCTCAGGAATCATGGACTTCCCGCTACACCGCTGAGACTGTTGCCCTTGCTTTCGCCGTCACGGAAGAAGCAATGGAAGACAATCTCTATGACACGTTCGCAAAGGTCAGGGCTCGTGCCTTGGCCCGGGCAATGGCTCAGACCAAGCAGGTCAAGGCCGCTAACGTGTACAACAACGGTTTCACTGCTGGCTATGTCGGTGGTGATGGTGTCGTGCTGTTCTCAGCCGCCCATCCCACTGTCGGCGATGGCAATCAGTCAAACCTAGAGACTGCCGCTGATCTATCAGAAGGCACCCTCGAAACCGCAATCATCAACACTCATAAGATCAAGGATGATCGTGGTATCTTCATCGGTGCTTCACCAGTCTCACTCCATGTGGCCCCGGATGGCCAGTTCGATGCAGATCGAATTCTTGCTTCTCCGGGTCGGTCCAACACAGATTTGAACGACATCAACGCCGTTCGTAATCTGGGCCTTGTTCCAAATGGTTACTATGTCAACCGTCGTTTCACCGACGCAGACGCATGGTTCCTGCGGAACGACTGTCCCAATGGTACAAAGATGTTCATGCGAGCACCTCTTGCCACGAAGATGGAGCCAGACTTTGACACCGGTAACCTTCGCTTCAAGGCCCGTGAGCGTTATAGCTTTGGCTGGAGTGACTGGCGTCAGTGGCGAGGCAACCCGGGCGTCTAAAAGACCCTTGTTAAATCTCGTACACTAAGATTAGGGGGAATTCCAGTTGGAGTTCCCCCTTTTTCTATTTATAATTAGCTTAGATCATCGACATAATCATCGTCATATGTCGATAAAAAAAGGATTGTTAGATATGTCAACAAATGTAAAGGCTTATTTTGTTTCCGCTTCAACAACTCTGACCAATTCCGGTGGACGCCTCCACGGTGTTAACTTTGTCGGACATGGTGCAGGCGGAGATATAGCCAAGGTTATTATGAGAGAAGGGGCCAGCACCACTGGTAATATTGTTCTAGTTCTTGGTGCAAAAAATAATGATGTAAACGACATTTATATTGCTGAGCATGGTATCCGATTTGATGGCGGTCTCTACGTAGAAATGCCCACCTCCGCTCATGCAACAATTCTGGTAGGATAAAAATGTCAACAAACCTTAAATATTATGCTGTTTCGGTATCTCAGACAGTCACAAAGGCTGGGGGCAGACTTCGTTTCATTGACTTTGTAACCCCTTCGGGCCAGACTTCAGCCCAAGTTCTGATTTTAAGAGAAGGGGCCAGCCCAACTGGTAATATTGTTTTTAAGATGTTTGCCAATAGCGGTTCCCGCAATGATGTTTTTATGGCAGATCATGGTATCCGATTTAATGATGGCCTCTACGTAGAGATGCCTACATCAGCCAATGCAACAATTCTGGTGGGCTAATGGCAAAAATGCCCAGCCTTTCAGTTAAACGTGGAGAAAAATTACCCACTTCCAAAGGTGCGGGTCTGACAAAAAAGGGCGTGGCAAAGTACCGCCGTGCCAACCCCGGGTCTAAACTTAAAACTGCGGTGACTGAAAAGAAACCCAGTGGATCACGGGCAAAACGAAGAAAAAGCTACTGCGCAAGATCTGAGGGTCAGAAGAAAATGCACAACATTGACTGCTCAAAAACCCCTAAGAAAAGAATCTGTGCAGCCAGAAAAAGATGGAGATGCAGCTAATGAGTATGCCTACGATCACAGTCATTATCGAAAACGGACCAGAACAGTATGAAGAACAGGAAATTGAAATCTCTTGCCCCACGGCAACCCAAGATGAGACCCTAAACGAAGCCAATAAAGAAGCTGCTATTCAGGATCATTCTTACGGACCCACAGACATCTCTGATAAGCGATGTGGAAACTGTGGTTACTTTAACATGACCAAGGCAATGCTCGATTGTATCGGCGACACTGAAGAAGACGTTGGCTACTGTCAACTGTTTCACTTTAGTTGTCTCGCAAAAAACGTATGTGATTCTTGGATGAAGGGTGGTCCAATCATTGACCACATTGAGGAACCACAGGATGACGAAACAATGCTAGGCAAAAGGTTTATCTAACACCACCATGTCAGTAATATCTAGATCCAGCGTATCAAAGCAGCTAGTCTCTGGAAAGAGGAAGAAGCCCTCTTATAAAAAAGGCGGTCCTGTCTCTCGTGTGAACGAGGCAGGCAACTATACAAAACCGGGAATGCGTAAGAAAATTTTTGAAAGAATAAAAGCCGGTAACAAGGGCGGACGTTCAGGACAGTGGTCCGCAAGAAAAGCTCAGATGCTGGCCCGACAATATAAAAAGGAAGGCGGGGGCTACAAGTAATGCCTCTTAAAAAATCTCAAAGGAGTTTAAAGAACTGGACGAAACAGAACTGGCGAACAAAATCTGGTAAGCCTTCGACACAAGGTGCAGACGCAACCGGGGAAAGATATCTCCCCGAGAAAGCTATTAAGTCTCTTAGTTCCTCTGAGTATGCTGCAACCACTCGGGCAAAGCGAAAGGGAACAAAAGCAGGAAAACAAGTGGTCAAACAACCAAGACGTATAGCAGAAAAAACAGCTAGATTTAGAAAGGCATAATACCATCATGACAACATCAGGAACTACCACATTCAACATGGACATCGATGAGATTATCGATGAAGCCTTGGACATGATCGGTGGCGAATCAGATCTCGGTAAAGAGCCCAGATCAGCCCGACGCAGTCTAAACCTGATTCTCACGGACTGGCAGAACCGTGGCATCCTCCTATGGAAGACCGGGCTCGGAACCACGACCACCGTTGAAGGCCAGACGAGCTACGATCTTGATCAGAACATCATCGACATCACCGAAGCCTCGATCAGACGCTCCGGCACGGACATCGAACTAACCAGAATTTCCATGGACAACTACCAAGAGCTTCCAAACAAGAGCACACAAGGAAGACCAACCCAGTACGCTGTCCATAGAAAGCGTGACAACATCGAGGTCTATCTATGGCCTGTCCCGGAAAATTCCACGGACGTTTTCAGATACTGGAACGTCAGCAGATACGAAGACTTCACAAAGTCCGTGGACACCGCCGACGTGCCTTTCCGTTTTCTCCCGTGTCTTATTTACGCCTTGGCCTACTATATGTCGATCAAGCGCCCCGGTGTACCCGGTGACAGGGTTGCTTTCTTAAAGCAAGTTTATGAAGAAGCCCTGCAGAACGCCATGCAAGAGGACAGACAACGTGCCCCATTCAGGGCCATCCCACGTTTCAGGGTCGTGGTCTAATGGTATCTAGCAGAAAATCCCCATGGTTCATCAGCGACAGATCCGGTTTCAGGTTCCCCTATGATCAGCGGGTAAAGGAGCAGGGCACTGGAATGGTTGTCCACTTCTCAGAAAGCGATGGCGCTTTTGATCTCAAGAACCATCCACAAAACCAAGCACCACGTATTGGACCAACCCGTATTCTCAGGGATGCCCGGACTGAGACACCTGTTTCTGTTAACCCACTTGTATGGAATCCATCAATGACAACGTTTGTCTCAAATCTTAACATAGTGGTATCATTAAGCAGAATCACGGGCTCAGTGCAGTGTGGTACTGTAACCATCGGGAGTTAAAACTAATCATGGCTATCTCACAGGGAATGAGCATCTCTTTCAAGAAACAGGTTCTATTGGGCGATCAGGATTTTGACGCCGATACTTTCAAGCTCGCTTTATTCACAGACACTGCTTCTTTAAGCTCTGGCACCGCAACCTACAGTACTTCAGCAGAAGTCAGTGGTATTGGTTACACAGCAGGCGGAAACATCTTAACCATTGTTGATGTTACAGTAGATGGATCTGTAGGAATTGTTGATGTAAGCAATACGGCATGGACCACTGCAACCTTCACTGCCCGAGGCGGCCTGATCTATAACTCGTCCAAGTCAAATTCAACAGTTGCAGTCCTAGATTTCGGTGGTAACAAGTCTGTAGAAAATGGCACCTTCACAATCCAATTCCCAGCCGCTGCTGCTGCCACAGCCATTATCCGACTAGTATAAAAAGGGAGTCTGGCAAGCATGGCTCTCGTTGTCAAAGACAGAGTAAAGCAAGATACGACAACCACAGGAACGGGCTCTGTTACGCTCAGTGGTTCGTATACGGGCTTTGATACTTTTTCTGCAATTGGTAATGCCAATACCACATACTATGTAATCTCAGACAGTGGCTCTGGTGACTGGGAAGTGGGCCTCGGTACCTATACCGCATCAGGCACCGTACTCTCACGTGACACTATCTTGGCTTCCTCGAACAGTGGGTCTGTGGTCAATCTGGCAGCAGGGACCAAGGTTGTCTTCTGTGGATATCCCGCCGGAAAATCTGTCTACCTAGATGCCTCTGGTAACCTTGGTATTGCTGGGACTGTCTCAGCAACAAATATCACCGGTGCCACGGTAACTGCAACGTCCAAGATTCATACTCCTGCAATCTCGGTCACAAATGTCTCAGCCACAAATATCTTTGCGTCTACAAAGATCCATACCCCAGTCCTCTCTGCGACTAATATCATCGCAGGTACTGTCACAGCCACATCGATCCATACCCCGTCACTCTCCGTGACGGACTTCATCGCTGCGACAATCACAGCAACGTCCAAGATCCATACCCCTGCGATCTCGGTCACAAACGTCTCAGCCACAAATATCTTTGCGTCTACAAAGATCCATACCCCAGTCCTCTCTGCAACTAATATCATCGCAGGTACGGTTACAGCTACCTCGATTCATACGCCATCCCTATCTGTGACGAACTTTAATGCTGCGACAATCACAGCAACGTCCAAGATCCACACTCCTGCGATCTCGGTCACAAACGTCTCAGCAACTAATATCTTTGCATCAACAAAGATTCATACAGCAGCATTATCAGCAACAAACATCGTAGCAGGTACGGTTACAGCTACCTCGATCCACACACCAGCCTTATCTGTGACGAACTTTAATGCTGCGACGATCACTGCCACATCTAACATTCACACTCCGGCTTTGAGCGCCACAAATATCCTAGCGGCAACAATCACGGCCACAACAAAGATACATACCCCCGCCCTCTCTGCGACTAACATCACCGCAGGTAGCGTGACAGCGACCTCAATCCATACGCCGTTACTCTCTGTGACAAACTTTATTGCAGCAACAATAACGGCAACGTCGAACATTCATACCCCAGACCTGTCGGCCACGAACATTATTGCTGCAACCATTACTGCAACCACAAATATCCATACCGTGGCTCTCTCTGCCACAAACATTGTTGCCACCTCAATTGACACAGATGTAGTTTTTGCAATCTCTGGTCAATACGGGGACGAACTTGATTCGGGATTCACACCAGTATTTCTTGTGCTCGATTCCCCCTTTACTTTCACAGTAAATACGTTTTCAAGAAAACTGTCAGCCGGGGCAATCGTGGCCTCTGTTGTTATTGCAACCAGCGCCGCCGGTACAGAGACCACTGTCACAGGTCTGAATGCCTTGGCAGTCGGTACAACACAAGCAATTACAACAGCCACAGGCAACAACATAGTTTCCGTGGGTAACGCTCTCGCATTCAAACTAACCGGGGTTGCGGCAACAGACAGAAACTTCGCATTCACCCTTAAGTGTACCCGTAGTAATTTTAGTGGGGCGTAAGATCCCACCATGACCTTTTCCACCGCCCCCTTTTCCCAGATACCTTTCTCATCTTCGATCAGAACGATTGATGTAGCGGTTCCGGTCACCGGTGTATCAGCAACCTTTCAACTAGGTTCTGTTGTTGCTGGCGCAGAAATAAAACTCAATGTATCAGGTGCCTCTGCCACATTTGAACTAGGCACACCCAGTTTTACCACAGACTCAAATATCTCTGTCACCGGGATCACGGGCACATTCTCAGTAGGCACTGTCACACCTTCGATTGATCATGTCCATAATGTATCAGGGGTCGCAGGTACATTTGAAGTTGGCACCGCCGGGTTTAGTATTAACGCAGATATCCCCGTTACCGGAGTTACAGGCACATTTGAAGTTGGTAAGATTTTCTTCTGGTTCCCTGTACCTGATGTAACCACTAGCTGGACCACGGTTTCCCAGACATCAACCACATGGACCCTGACTTCTGACGTATCTACTACATGGGAATCTATAGCTGCCTAGTGCTGCAAGAGCTAATTGGCTCATATTAATAATATATGATAGGATCATCGTATGCCTGTAACAACTTATTCATCCCTTGTAACCCAGATTCAAGAAACTGCGGAAAACACAGGTTCCGAGTTTGTTGACTCTATCCCTAATTTTATCTCACGTACAGAGAATAGACTGACACGTGATGTAGACTTACTAGGTTTGACAAGTTTTGCCACAACAAACTTTGTCGTCTCGACCCCTGTTTACCAGAAGCCACCGAACGCATTGATTGTAAAAAACTTGACGATCACCAGCAACGGCTCCCGAATTAATCTGGTCATGAAGACCAAAGAATATCTAAATGATTACTGGCCAGACCGTACCTCGGTAGGGGAACCCAGATATTATGCAAACTACGGTAACGAACTCTTGATCGCACCGGCTCCTGCATCAGCATATCCCGTTGAAATTTCATATGTGGTCGAGCCAACCGCTTTAGCTTCGTCAACACAGGAAACAAACTATTTCACACAGTACTGCTCAAACGCCCTATACTACGGTTCCATGGTTGAGGCAACCTTATTCATGAAGAACCCAACCGCCGCAACCATGTGGGAAAGTTTTTATCAACGAGAACTTGAGGGTCTGAACAACGAGGCACGTAGATCCCGTAGGGACAGCATGGCCATGCCAGCAAGTCCAGCCGGTGGCCCTAACACTTTAACAGGAAGTAACTAACACCATGTCATCATACACATCCAGAATCAGACTAGAAAAACAGATCCCCGGTCAAAACGAAAACACATGGGGCACTGTCCTTAACGATAACGTCATTGATCTTGTCGATGATTCTATCGCAGCCTACACCACGATCACCGTATCATCTGTTGATGTTACTCTGACGCAGTCGAACGGTGCTTCTGATCAGGCACGTAGTGCATTCCTAGATATCTCGGGAACCTTGACCAGCAACGTCAATGTCCTTATCCCTGCCCTTTCAAAAGGCTACGATGTTCGTAATTCCACATCTGGTTCTTTCACCGTTAACATGAAGACCGCCACGGGCTCTGGACAAATTATCCCACAAGGCCAGAGTATCGGTGTTGTATGTGATGGCGTCTCAGTACGTGACATCGAAACACCCGGCATCCGATCCACATCAAACGTGGTTAATGTATCCGTGGGAACCTCTTTGATTGACATTAAAGTTCCTGTGGCAATTTCGGGAACTGTCTCCATTGGAGGAGGCATTGCTGTATCTGGTTCTTCAACATTCTCCAGCAATATCACCATGAACGCCCAGAGTGATGTAAGATTTGCTGATGCTGATAGTTCAAACTACATCGCCCTACAGGCACCAACCTCTGTTTCAGCCAATGTTACCTTTTCGCTCCCTGCCGCAGATGGTTCATCTGGAGATGTCCTTCAAACAGACGGCAGCGGAAACCTAAGCTTTACTCCTTCCGTTCCAGCGGGTTCTGTTATGCCTTATGCAGGATCAACGGCCCCTTCTGGCTGGCTCCTTTCTTATGGTCAGGCAATCAGCAGATCAACCTATGCAACCCTGTTTGCAGCCATCGGTACCACGTATGGTGTTGGTGACGGGGCAACAACATTCAACGTCCCCGATCTTAGAGGTCGCCTTGTTGCCGGTCAGGATGACATGGGTGGTACTTCTGCTAATCGTCTCACAGGTCAATCTGGTGGTGTTAATGGTGATACCCTTGGTGCAACTGGCGGCGCTGAGACCCATACACTAACACCCGGGGAATTACCAACAGCAGCCACCTACCAGAAACAGGCCAGCCAAAACGGTCAACAAGGCACCACATCGTCGTCATGCGCACACACTGCGGTACAGGCTTCACTAACAGGGGCTAATGACGAGGCGCATAACAACGTACAGCCAACAATTATTCTCAATTATATCATTAAGACATAACCCATGCCTGATATTATTCTAGTAGGCGGACTACTAACACCACCGCCACCTCCCCCACCGCCACCACCACCGCCACCACCGCCACCTCCTCCTCCTCCCTTAACTTGTTTTGCCAAAAATACTTTAGTTTTAATGGGAGATTATACATGGAAATCAATTAAAATTATCGAGGCAGGAGATTATGTTATTTCCATGTCAGGAGATCCGGTAGAGGTTCTTGAAAATAAACCAGTGCCTTTATCTATGGGTCGCCGAATGATGAGTCTATATCGAAAGGGATCAGACAAGCCGCTTAGATTTAGTGATGATCATGATCTTTGGATTAAGGATTCTAACGGAATTGAGCGGTGGGGTGTTTATAATTACAATTGGTGGCTCCTTGAAGATCGAGGGTATGACGAATCTACTGAAGAAGGATTCCCCGGAGAAAACCCATATGACTATGAACATATTGGAAAGGCAACAATGCCTCTCCTTTATGATATGGACTATCTTTTTGCAACAGTAGATGGCTGGGAAAAGACACGGGCAACTTGGGATTCTGAACAAGACCCTGATGAAATCATCTATGGTCTTTTACTTAAAACAGGCGGTGGTTATATTGTTGATGGGTTTATAGGTATATCTCAGTGGTGCAAGACAGACGATATTAAAGATATCAAATGGAACGGCTTGATTCTCCCATCTTAGTCTGTGGTCTCTATAGATCTGGTACTAATTACTTACAGGCTATTATAGACGATCTTCTGGACAATGATGTATCATCTTATATTCAATATAAACATGAATTTGTTACGTCAGATATTCCATACAACATCAGGAAAATAAACAGAATCATAGTACACAAAGCACCATATAAATGGGTTGATAGTCTAGTATCTCAATGTTGGGAGCTTGGGGATCATTATAAAGTTAATTATGAGGTTGGGCATACTCCGATAAAATGCGGAACAAATAAAGTATTACAGGATACACCTGACATTATTGAAGAATATCGTACATTCAGCCTTGAAAATATATGTAACTTATATAATCGATTTTTTTCATTTTGGCTATCAAATCCATTTTTATCACGTCTTAGGTTTATCAAATATACTGATCTATTAATAGATCCCTCAAAGACATTAGGCTTTATTAATGATACTGGGAAAATTAGAAACCTTCCTAAGAAGGTTAGGGCTTCTTATGAATTTACCGAAGATAGAAAACGAATGGCCTTATCTCCATATATGGCATATAATATAGACTTGAGTTTATCTGCTGTTCTTGAAAAGAATATAGACAGGGATATTATCAGAGCATTAGGATATTCAGGAGTGTTTGAATAATGGCAACATATGAAGAAAAAGTACAGGCTGTTCTGGATAATACCTTTATCCCTGAATGGAAAACATTAATTTCTAATTATTTTCAAAATAGAAATGAAGCCAAAGAATCTGTTCTTGATGTAATGTATGCTGATCTTGGAAGAATTAAATGCGTCACCGGGCGTCCTATTTTACAAAGTATTATTCGAGATTTTTCTTTTTTAGGCTGGGATGAAAATTCTTTTGAACCTGATCCTCCTTTTACATCAGTAAATTCCGAATGGACAAACTCAGAAATCTTCAAGTATGTGTGGTTAAAAGGAGATTCAACTAATTTTTGGTCTTATAAAAGAGTCTGTGATGTTGGCTGTGGTTCCGGGACATCTACCCTGATAACACACAAACTTGGTTCTGAAAATATTGTCTATGAGCTTATGGATGAATCATGCATGATAGCCTGTCTTAATTTTATTCTTCATGATTATGATGTAGTGTTTCGCAAAGAATTAGCAGACATAGACAGCATTGATATGTCTTACGACACCTATATTATGTCCCGTATTTTCTATGGAGATTTTGCAGATAAAAATCTTGATCTTGCCAGATACTTAAAAAACGCAGGCAAAGAAGTTCTCATTGCTTCGAAATCTCTTGTTGAGGGTACAAACCCATATGCAACATTAAGTCCCTCGGAATATGAAATGTTGCTTGATATTCCAATCCCCTCAGATCCTGAAGGATATGGCAATAGGTATGTGATTAGACTCGTATGATCCATATCTATCCCATTCCCTCAGTTACCTCAAGACCTCTTGATATTATACCAGCTTCTAAAACAAGAGACTGGTTTGTCCCCCATGCATATAAATGCACCCCGCTTACTTGTGCCAATACTCTTGGATGGGATCTTGTTTTAAATCAGGATGTTATCATTGAATGGAACGGGGGTGTTTATAAGAAAGATGTGACTATCGTTCAGGGCTCAGGAGTTGATAGTCAGTTCGGTATGGGTACTTTTACAATCAATGTTGGCCACATCTGGCGTACTGAGGAAAACATAAATCTCATGGTTTTTCCAGTACCTAATTCTGATAACACAGAGATTCAATCAATGACAGCCATCATGGAGACAGACTGGTTATCCTATCCATGGTTTCTCACCATTCGTCTTATTAATAAGGGAAGAACCCTGATTAAAAAGGGGACTCCAGTTGCCAGAGTTATTCCTATAAATACAGGATATATTGAAAATACAAAAATATATCGTACAGAAGAACCAGAGAATGTTCGTAGAGAACGTGAAGTCTTAACCAAAAAAAGAGATAGTAGTGATGAATGGACTAAAGATTATTTTAAGAAAGCAAGAAGATTTGTCCGGTGTAATCCAGTTATTGACCATAGTGACTACTATAATCTTCTTGAAAATAATGGTATTCTAACAAAAGAATCATTTTTAAATGAGGAGGAATGTTCTTATCTAATAAGGAATTTTAAGCCTGAAAACAATGATGATCCTTATCTATTATGGCGGGGTAGGCTTTGTTGGTCAGCCATGGAATCAAATAAGGGTGTTATTGAAGACAGGATTCTGCGCTTTGCCCGTGAGATGACAGGATTAAACTTGACTATTGACAACCCTCATATTGTTCATTGGCCTGCTGATACAGAGATGCCTCCCCATAATGATTTAGGAGCAATGAGGGAATTTCCTAATAGAAACTTTGCTGCTATAGTATATCTTAATGATAATTATCAGGGTGGTGAGTTAATGTTTCCGGACTTGGGTTTTGGAATTAAAGGACATGCCGGAGAATTAATTATTTTCAGAGGAGATTCTATCATGCACGGTGTAAATAAAATTAACTCCGGAAACAGATATACAATTGCATCTTGGCTGACCATTAATGGCTGATTTTACTGACAGAGAGCTGGGTCAAATGGAAGCCCGGATTGCAGTCCTTGAACAGGAATTGCATGAAGTA